>Ga0136636_10000409_pt1 | contig 21313 bp, 12 predicted proteins | sample AntDrymUQ8522106_2_FD_104653 | JGI IMG/M metagenome (GOLD analysis project Ga0136636, IMG submission 104653) | Polar desert sand microbial communities from Dry Valleys, Antarctica - metaG UQ852 (21.06) | ecosystem: Environmental > Terrestrial > Soil > Desert | place: Antarctica: Dry Valley... | reverse complement strand
TCAACAGTAAACGAAAGGTTGTTAACTACGGTGATTTTATTAAATTGTTTGGAGAGATTATTAACCTCAATGATTGCTGCCATTAAAATAAATTATTGTCAAAGGTAAAACGGATGTAGTTCTTATTTGTTCATTTTAAAATTACAGGTGTAAACCCAGCTTTTGCAGTTGAAATGCTTTTATAGCATTAAACCCTGATTTTGTTGTTAAAAACCTCATTACGAGGTTCAACTTCAAAACCAGGGTTTAAATATAGGCAACTTGTGGGCTACAAATAATACAAGAAAAAAAATTGGGACGCATTTATCTAAATTTACTGGTAAACTTTAGTAAAACAGGTTTTCCTATTCAGCAAAATTTACAGCTTATAACATTTACAAATTTCCTCCGGGGTTCATATAACTCTGTAATGCCTTTACGTACATTTCAAAAGCTTTTATGCCGTTGGGAGAAATTTTACATATAGTTTGCGGATAATTGTTGTGAAACTGCTTTAATACTTCCAGGTAACCTGCATCTTTTAACTTATTAATCTGTACACTTAAGTTTCCGGCGGTAGCATTTGTTTTTTCTTTTAAAAAAATAAACTCCGCCTCTTTTACACCTATCAGTAAACTCATAATAGCGAGGCGTAATTGTGAATGTAATATGGGGTCAAGTTCTTTAAACATTTGCCTTAATAATTAACAACGATTATTGTTTAGCTACTTTGTTTTTACTTTGTAACATGTATGCCGGTATAATATAGCTTACCAATATGGCAGCCGCTCCAAAAAGCATCTGGTAATCATAGTTAAAATAACCGGCTGTTATCGCCAGTACCCATGCAGCCAGCCCTCCCAGCACCATTGGCCTAAAGTGCAGAAACATGCCCGATACGAAGGTACCTAACCCGTATAGTAAAATAAAAAATGGAAAAATATTGGTATTCCAACCTAACCGGGTCAATATCATGCTTAGTACAAAATAGCTTATCCCCATACCTAACCATAAATTTTTCATGCTATCCCCTATATAGGAACGTACCCTTTGTTTCTTTTCTTCTGTAATGCCTAAATATATACTAACTATGGCAGCAGGAAACACAAGTAACCACACAAAATAGTGCTTTTGGTACTGTAGTAAATGCTTTAAAATAAATTGTCCAATACATGCGGCAAAAGTTACCCATCCCCATAACAAAAAATGTTTGCTGTTTTCTCCCATATCTTTTTGGGTTTTTGCAATCATTGTTTGTATTAACTGAAGGCTTTCTTCCGGCGAAAAATTTTCTGACTTTTTCATACTTTTTTAGCTTTTGGATAAAGGTTGTAAGTGCTGTAAAACCAGTAAGATTTTACAAACACCTAAGGCCTGTTACCAGATTATTTACATTCTTTTATCAGTAACACTACCTGTTGTTTTCCCCAGTTTGGATGAATATCAGATGCTGTTTTAAACATTGCATATTTATCTAACGCTGTTTGCAAGGCAAGCGTTGCAGTTTTGCAACCACCGCCAAACCCTTCAGGTGTATACTTTAAGGTTTGTCCTTTTAAAAAATACGGACGGGGGTTGGTTGGGTCCTGCTGCATAGCAGCTTCCATATTACCGGTGCTTTCTCCTCCATACTCTTGCCAGCGCTGCATGGGGTTTACCATCATGTAACAGCTTGCAATCATACTTTTTATGCAGGAAATTTCAGAATTGCCAGGGGCTAAAGAATCGGCTAGTTTTATTAAGTCTGTTGCCTTATCAGCAATTTGGTCAACTTTATCTTTATCCTGTTCCATAAAGCCATATAAAACCTGGCAATAAGCTGCATAGTAATAAGGAAGCCATTGATTTTTTTCAGCACTTGCAATTCGCTCAAAATTATTGGCCAGTTTTAAAAGATCTGCCGGATTTTTAAAACTTGAGTCCATTGCTGCAAGATTCTTTTTGATAGCCATTGTATACTTTTCGCTTTGTGCAAAAATGATAGATGTAGCAAATAAAATTGCCATTGTTGTAACTACTAATTTTTTCATGTTGATGTTTTTTTTGTTATTGATAGGTTTTTTTTCTATGCATTTATTGTTTATCCTGTCATTTTTCTTCTATAAATTATTATTGATAGCATCCTGTGTTCTGTCTACACCAAAGCTTAAAAAACAACCAATAAACACAAACTGCCTGCCAGGCGGTGTTACAGCTTCTTTTCTGCTGCCAGTACTGTTGTAATTGTAAGTAAAAATTTGGTTTTGGTTTAGTACATTGGTTACACCCAATACCAATACAGCAAAGGTTGTTTTATCTTTTTTACCAAGGTTGGGTAAATAATTGATGCTAAAACTCATGCTATTGTAATTGATGGTTTTACCTTGATCTGTAATTGCATATTTACCCAGGGTATTATCGTAGGCAATATGGTAGTATGGCCTGCCCGTAGCAAAATTATAGCTGAGATTAAAGCCGGTTTTCCAGGGCAATACAAACCGTTTAAACACAAAAGCAGCGGTATGATTGGTTGCAAAAGAAGGCTGAATAGCAGCAGGGAAATTTAAAAAATCTCTTTTTGTATCTAAATAAGAATACGATATCCAATAGTCAACATTCTTAATAGTTTTTTTATCTCTCCAAAATATTTCAAGTCCTTTTGCATCTCCAAAACCCATGTTATTCGCAATTATATCCTGATTGGTTGCATTTCGGCTGGTTTTGTATAACTGATTGTACTTTTTGTAAAAAATTTCTGTTCTAAAAGTATGATCCTTAGTTTGTTGAGAAAACTGAAAAATGTAGTGTGTAGCTTTTGAATAATCAAGAGATGCCACAGAAGGAAGGTATCTCCTCTCGGGGTTTTGATAAAAGATGCCATAAGCAAAGGAAGCCTGCGTATTTGTTGCCAGTTTATAGGCTAACGAAACCCTTGGTGCAACATTCCATTTGTTTATAATGGCTGAATGCTCCAGCCTGCCGCCAATTTTTGCTGCTACGTTATTGGTGATATACAAATCTGTTTCTGCAAACCCGGCAAATAAATTATCTTTTACTTCCTGAGAAAATTGAAATCCGTTATAAGTGGTGTAGGTAGATTTTTCTTTACTAAAAAAATAATCTGAGCCAAACCGGATAGCATTTAATCCGGCTAATTTTTTTTCTAACACTACCCTTGCCTGAGCAAATACACCTGTATTAACAAGATTAAAATTTTTATTGGTATAAAAAGCAGGGGCGCCAATTATTACTTTTTGGTTAGTAGCATCTTGCAATTCATTGGCAATGTCATCTTTATTCGTACTAAAACTTACACCTGTATTTATTCTCCAGCCTTTACCAATTCTATCTTTCCAATTAAGGTTTTGATAAATATTGATGTTTTTTATACCAAAAGAATTTTTTAAAACGATTGAATCCAAATCGTTTGTTCTAAAAGCAGTACTATTTTGACTGAGGTACCCGTAATATTTTACAAAACCGCCATTTTTTGTTTTCATTCTAAAATTGGCATCTATTTCGTTAAAGGTTGGTAGCTTATAAAAATCTTGCTTTTGCTTTATCACTTTAAAGGCCAAAAACAAATTGGTGTGGTTAAATGACATCCCCCAGGAAGATTTTTTGTTTTTAGCCAAATGTTGAATACCACCGCCAATACCTACAACAGAAACGCTTACATCTGCTTGAGTTTTTTCGGGTAAATCAGTACTTTCCAGTATTAATACCGATGAAAGTGCCTGGCCATACAAGGCCGAATAGCCACCAGTACTAAAAATAGTTCCTTTAAAAAGAAATGGATTAAACCTGCCTCTTGTGGCTATTCCGGGGGTACTACTGTAAAAAAAATTATTTACCAGGTTGCCATCAATGTAAATTTTGGTTTCTGTAGCAGTACCACCTCTAACAAAAAGGCCTTCACTCTCCCCAACCTGCTGTGTACCCGGCAAGCTTTTAAAGGCGCTCGTTATATCGCCATTGGCACTTGGTGTGGTTACAATATCTATAGAACTAAGCACTGCACCTTTATTTTTATCACTAGCTTCAAACGAACCTGCAGAAATTACCACTGCCTTTAATTCGGTTATCTGCTCTTTTAGTGTAATATTCTGAATTACAGGCAGCTTATCTAACTTAATTTTTTGCAATATCACAAAATAACCTGCACTTGACACTTCAAGAGCCTGCTCGCCCGTTTCTTCTGTTGTAAATGAATAATTACCTAACGAATCGGAAGTTGCCCCATCGTAGGTGTCTTTTAGCTGCACACTCACACCTAAAACTGGCTTATTTTTATTACCCGTAATACGACCGGATACTTTATTTTGTGCAGTAACAGTTGAGTAACAGCACACTAAACCAATAAGTACTAACTTTTTCATTGTGTTTAAATAGATTACAAACGTAAAGTAGTTTATAACATAAACCAAATTAAATTTGTAACAACAAAATTTTTTCGTGTATGCCAATACATCATTTACGTTCAAAATAAATGAATTAATATATTGATATTCAGCTACTTAATGTATTGTTGTGCTATTACTGTACTAACAGTGGGCAGGCAAAAACTTATTAACATCTATAAAAAATAATTTTTTATTGTGGGGGTAAATTGTAATTTAGCAATAGAATTTAATGGGTTAGTAAGTACAGAGGGTTAGCAGAAATGCTAACCCTTTTACTTTTTAAGCATAGCTCTTATTTACTTTTATACATGTTTGTAGCTTCATTGTTTAGATTGATGCATACCAAAAATCAAATTAAATTTTAGCTGATTCACTGTTTATCAAAGTCAAACTCTACATTCGTATTGCAACCATCTTTTCAAATTAACCACACAAAAAAAGAAGGTAAAAAAAATTAATTGGCCAACGTGCAGTTGAATTTAATTGAGCATTCCATTTAATATCCAAATAATTTTAAACACAGCTTTTAGTACTATAATAATTGAACATGAGTAAATCTAAGTCGGCATTTTTTTGTAGCAGTTGTGGCCACGAAAGTGCCAAATGGGTAGGCAAATGCCCCAACTGTGGCAACTGGAATACATTTGTAGAAGAAGTAATTGTAAAAGGAACTGATAAAAAAGAAAAAGATGAATGGGCAAGCTATAATGGTACTGAAAGAAGAAAAACCATTTTACTAAATGATGTAAGTAGTGCCGAAGAAAAGCGCATTATTACAAATGATGCTGAGGTTAACAGGGTATTAGGCAGTGGCATTGTATTGGGTAGTATTGTATTGGTAGCTGGCGAACCGGGTATTGGAAAATCTACCTTGTTTTTACAAATAGCGTTACAACTACAACAGGTAGTAACGTTATATATTAGTGGCGAAGAAAGTGAGCAGCAAATTAAAATGCGTGCAGACAGAGTTGGAATAAAAAACGACAATTTTTACCTGTTAACGGAAACCAATACACAAACCATTTTTCAGGAAATAAAAAAGCTAAAACCACAATTACTCATTGTAGATTCTATACAAACCCTGCAATCGCCTTACGTAGAAAGTGGCGCCGGCAGCGTAAGCCAAATACGGGAATGTGCTGCCGAATTACAACGCTTTGCCAAAGAAACCAACACGCCGGTTTTTCTTATTGGGCATATTACCAAAGATGGTACCATAGCAGGCCCCAAGTTATTAGAACACATGGTAGATACCGTTTTACAATTTGAGGGGGACCGCCATTATGCTTACCGTATTTTACGTACACTAAAAAACAGGTTTGGCTCTACCTCCGAATTGGGTATTTACGAAATGACAGGCGAAGGCATGCGCCCGGTTAGTAACCCGTCAGAAATATTGATTACCCAAAAAGAAGAACAGTTAAGTGGTATTGCCATAGCCGCTACCATGGAAGGTATAAGGCCATTATTAATTGAAGGGCAGGCATTGGTAACACAAAGTGTGTATGGCACACCACAGCGTACTGCCACCGGATTTGATCTTCGCAGACTGCAATTGTTGCTGGCAGTGTTAGAAAAAAGAGGCGGTTTTCATTTTGGCGTAAAAGATGTGTTTGTAAATATTGCAGGGGGCATCAAAATAGAAGACCCTTCTATAGATCTTGCCATTGTATCTGCCCTGCTTAGCAGTTATGAAGATGTACCCATTAGCCAACATTATTGCTTTGCAGGCGAAGTAGGTTTAAGCGGCGAAATAAGGGCTGTAAACAGAATTGAACAACGTATTGCAGAAGCAGAAAAACTAGGCTTTCAAAAAATTATACTTAGTAAATACAATGCCAAGTCTATTAGTAAAGTAAAACCAACTATTGAGATTGTAGCATTGGCTAAAGTGGAAGAATTGTATCAATATTTATTTTAAACACTCCACTAAAGTTTTGTAGTTAAACCCTGCTTTTTATTTACTTTAAGAGGGTAAATAAAGAATTTTTTACTTTTGAAAAAATTCTTTACTACCGCTTAAACAACTTATTACAGCCCACTCTATCCAACACTGGGTTTACTTAACCCAATAGTAAAAAAATATAAACAAGCTTCAAATCAATCAGCATAAAAATGGCTTGTACCGTTACCTTTGCCGCTATGCACTATGGTTCAATAGAAAATATAAGTAAGTCGTTTGGTATAAGAGTACTGTTCAAAGACATCAGTTTTTATATAGAAGAAGGCGATAAAATTGCTTTGGTAGCCCGAAACGGTACCGGTAAATCTACCTTATTAAAAATTATTGCGGGGTTAGATACAACGGATAATGGCACTGTATGGGTACATAAAGATGTAAAAGTGATCATGCTACAGCAGGAAACACCTTTTGACGAAGAAAAAAGCATTTGGGATAATGTACTTCGCCTTGATAATCCGGTGGTAAAAGTGGTAAAAGAATATGAAATGTTTTTAGAAGAAGAAACAGATGATGTTGACCATTTAACCGAATTAATGGGCAAATTAGATGAGTACAATGCCTGGAATTTTGAAAGTGATTTACAACAGATATTAGGTAAACTTAACCTGCATCACCTGAATGAGCCGGTTAAAAACCTTAGTGGCGGACAGCGCAAAAGGGTTGCACTTGCCCAGGCTTTAATAGAATCTCAGTTGCACGAAGGCAAATGCCTGCTGATTTTGGATGAACCTACCAACCACCTTGATGTTAGCATGATAGAATGGCTGGAAGATTTTTTAAGCGCACAAAAAATTACCCTGCTGCTAGTTACGCATGACCGCTATTTTTTAGATGCTGTTTGTAACGAAATTATTGAAATAGACGAAAGCAAGGTATTTGAGTACAGGGGTAATTACGACTATTTCCTTGAGCAAAAAAGCCTCCGGCACGAGGTGCAGGCGAGTGAATTGCAGAAAGATAAAAACATTTTTAGAAAAGAATTGGAATGGATGCGCAAGCAACCCAAGGCTCGTACTACGAAATCAAAATCGAGGCAAGATGCATTTGCAGTAGTAGAAGAAAGAGTGAGCTTAAAAAAGGAAGATGCCGAAGTTACCTTGCAGGTAAAAATGACCCGGTTGGGAGGCAAAGTGTTGGAAATGATTAAGGTAAACAAAGCCTATGGTGAAAATGTATTAATTAAAGGGTTTGACTATACGTTTAAAAGAGGAGAACGAATTGGTATTGTTGGTAAAAATGGAGCAGGTAAATCTACTTTTTTAAAAATTGCCTTGCAGCAAGAGTTACCAGATAGTGGTAAAATTAACCATGGTGATACGGTAGTATTTGGCAACTTTAATCAAGAGGGATTAAAGTACAAAGAAGATAAAAGAGCCATTGAATATGTAAAGGATTTTGCAGAATTTTTTCCCCTCGCAGATGGCAGTAAAATAAGTGCAAGCCAGTTTATGGAAAAATTTGGCTTTAATGCTGAGCAGCAATACACGCCGTTAAGTAAGTTGAGCGGGGGTGAAAAACGCAGGCTGCATTTGCTAAGCGTACTATTTGAAAATCCTAATTTTTTAATACTGGATGAGCCTACCAACGACCTTGACTTGCAAACATTAAGAACCCTGGAAGAATTTTTATTAGATTTTCCGGGGTGTATTTTAATAGTAAGCCACGATCGTTATTTTATGGACAGGCTCGTAGATCATTTGTTTGCATTTGAGGGTGATGGGGCTATCAGAGATTTTCCTGGTAACTACACACAATATAGAGAACAGTTAAAGGCAAATACCCTTACCGGATCAATGATGCAGAAAAATCCGGAACCTGAGCCTAAGCCGGTTGTAGCTGCAGCAGTAAGTACCAATAATAAACTTTCCTTTAAAGAAAAAACTGAATTGGAGGCCCTCGATAAAGAGATGCCATTGCTATTAAAAGAAAAAGAGTTATTAGAGCTTAAGATGGGCGAAGGCAATCCTGGCTTTGAAGAATTGCAACAATCTGCCGAAAGAATTAGTAGTATTCTTCAATTGTTGGATGCAAAGGAAATGCGTTGGCTTGAGTTAAGTGACCGGTTATAATTAAGCCCATAAGCAAAAGGGAATAAAAAACAGGTTTAAAATAAGTATTGGCATTTGGGGTAATTAGCCACAATACAGTTTAACGCAAATTTTGCCTTTCAGCACTTTATCAATACTATGTTTGCAGCACTCCTTATAAACGTTAAAGAAGCAGCAGGGTGCATTTCAAATTGTATTTCCCAATTTCGGTAGGTGGGTACACTGATTGAGGCTAGGCCGTAGTTGGTTTACTCACTTACAAATAAGCGCTGTGTAAATTTAGGCCGTAATTAATGCCCTCACCAACCACCAGGTACCACGTCAATTTGAAATGCACCTGGCAGCAGCCAACCATGAAAATTAATATTCTTTATACCATACACGTAAGCCAACAACAACCCTTTCAATAAAGCCAAATGAACCAACGCTTCTACTCTCTTGATGTATTTCGTGGCGCTACTGTAGCGCTCATGATATTGGTTAATAATCCGGGTAGCTGGGCACATATTTACCCCCCGCTACAACATGCCGGCTGGCATGGCGTTACCCCTACAGACCTGGTATTTCCTTTCTTTTTATTTGCTGTGGGCAATGCAATGGCATTTGTAATTCCAAAACTGGAGGAGAAGCAAATTTTTTGGCAAAAAGTAATTAAGCGCACCTTACTTATTTTCATTATCGGTCTATTACTCAATTGGTTTCCCTTTATAAAGTATAATGATGAGGGTGCATTTGTGATAAAACCGCTCGAAAATCTTCGCATAATGGGTGTATTGCAGCGTATAGCACTTTGTTACTTTTTTGCGTCCGTAATTATCCATTTATTAAAAACCCGTGGTGCATTTGTAGCAAGTTCAATTATTTTGCTAACCTATTGGTTTGTATGCGTAGCGGGCAATACTGCAGATCCTTTTAGCCTAAGTGGTTGGTTTGGCACCAAAATAGACATGGCCATTTTGGGTGAAAAGCATTTGTACCACGGTGAGGGGGTAGCTTTTGATACGGAAGGATTAATGAGCACTTTTGCGGCCATTGTACAAGTAATATTTGGCTACCTGGCAAGCAATTACATTTTGCAAAAAGGTAAAACTGCCGAAATGCTAAATGGCTTATTTGTTGCAGCCTGTGTACTTATTTTTACAGGCTTTGCATGGGATATTGTTTTCCCTATTAACAAAAAAATATGGACGAGCAGTTATACCATTTATACTACCGGCCTGGCCCTGCTCATTTTAAGCGTACTGATTTACATGATTGAGTTTAAAAAGCAAACAGGTTTTTGGAATCGCTTTTTTGATGTATTCGGAAAAAATGCGCTCTTCATATTTGTATTAAGCGGTGCTTTGCCAAGGCTACTGGCTTTAATAAGAATAAGCAATGGTATAAACGAAACTACCGGCAAACCTACATATACTTCACCTTTTGGCTGGCTATATCAGCATGTATGCAAACTCGTTTTCCCTTCGGACCCAAGGATAGGTTCTTTACTATATGCAATTTTATTTATAGGTATGATGTGGTTTTTTGCGTGGGTACTTGATAAAAAGAAAATTTATATAAAAGTGTAGTTCGCATACAGTAGAAAAATTGCCATTGAACCTACAGTGATATTTTTAGACCCAGATTTTGCAGTTGAAAAACTTATTATGATTTCAACTGCAAAATCTGGGATAAACATCAAGTGTGTATCCCAAATTGTTGTAGCAACAAGCGGTCGGTGAGGACGCCGACCACGGCTGGGCCTCGGTCTGTGTCCTCACCGACCGAAATCAGGAGCGACAATTTGGAATGCACCCAACATCAAAGTATCAACTTTGCAACCTTTCTACTCCATTGCTAATATCTAAAATATAAGCTTCGGGTTGTATAGCAAACTGTTGAAAATATGCTGCACTTACAGCCTCAATAAAAGAAGCTGCATTTTCTTTTGGTACAATATTTATACTACAACCGCCAAAGCCGCCGCCCATAAGCCTGCTGCCAACTACGTAATTGGTAGCTGCTGCAAAGGCTACTAAAAAATCTAATTCAGGGCAGCTTACTTTATACAGTTTACTTAATCCTTCATGCGTAGCATACATAAGTTTACCAAATGCTTTTAAATCATTATCAGAGAGCAACTGTACCGCTTTTTTTGTTCGGGCAATTTCTTCTATCACATATTTGCAACAATTGTACACTTCCGTATCTAGCTGGCTTTTGCAGGCTTGCAAATTTTCTGCAATACCTTCATCTCTAAACGATTGCACGCCTGTAGTGGCTAAAATTTTCATACCAGCTTCGCAGCGTTGCCTGCGAATGTTGTATTCGCCCGATGCAAGGCTGTGCTGTACTTTACTATTAACCATTACTATGCAATACCCATCTAAAGGCAGAGGGAAATATTCATGCTCCACCACTTTACAATCCAGCAAAATCACATGCCCTTTTTTACCGAGCAAATTGGCATACATATCCATAATGCCACAATGCACATTTGGGAAATTGTGCTCTGCACGCTGACAAAGCAAGGCAAGGTCTCTTCTGGTTAAACCAGTTTCAAAAATATCATTTAGCGCAAAAGCAAGCCCACCCTCTACTGCGGCAGATGAGCTCATACCAGAGCCCATTGGTATATCGCCTCCAAAAACACAATCGAAGCCACCAATATTTTTATTAAGGAGCAAAAATTCGTTTACTACACTCAATACATAATTTCGCCAGCCGGTTGATATTTGTACTGTTGTAATTTCTGTAGAGAATTTTTCATCAAAATCGGCTGCGTAAAAATTAATATCATTTGTATAGTTGGCAGCAATGGCATAATACATGCCTTTGTTGATGGCTGCCGGCAATACAAACCCATCGTTATAATCTACATGCTCACCAATAAGATTAATGCGGCCAGGCGAAAAATACAAAGTTGGCGTAGTACTAAATTGAAGGGAAAATGTTTTAGCTACTATTGCTGCAATTTGGTTCATCAGTTTATTTTGTATGGGTGATGGTATAAGATGTAGTAAAATTAATTACCTCACCCGGGTTTAATATAATAAGATTAATACCATTGTTAAAACTATCTGGCGGGGCACTAAGGTTTTCAATAGCAATACTTTGGCGGTGTGGCGGTGTATATATTTGTAAATAAGGATAGCTTTTATCCGGCCTTATTTCTACTCCAATATTTTTTACCGGATCTTTTAAAACACACATTGGCTGGCAGGTTTCAAAATTGAGCTGGTAACAATCATCAAATGAAGCGGTCCCAATTTTTTTTATGGAAGAAAAATCATCGTAAGCTTCCATTTCACCCGTTGGTATTAGTGTTTCATCAAAAACTACATGAGTTGTACTTTGAAATTCCAGCAACAAGTCATCTACTTTTCCCCCAAAACAAAAGTAAGGATGCCAGCCATCCTGCAAGGGTAAAGCTTGCTCATCATCATTGGTGACAGTTGTAGTAATTACCAGTTCGTTATTGGGTTTTAACTGGTACGTAACGGCACAGGTGTAATTAAATGGATAGCCTTTATCTGTACCAATGTATTGGTGTTGTAAGGTAATGCTGGCATGGTTTTCATCGGCTGTACTATTTACCAGAATAAAGGGTGCATCGTATAGTAAACCGTGTATAGCGCTACTGCCCAACAAAAATTTTTCAATAGTATAGCTGTTGCCATTATACTGGTACGCTGCATTTTTTATACGGCAGGCAAAAGGAGACATTTTGCAGCTTTTAAAACCCTTTGCAGTAACGTTCTCTGCAAAGTCTGCAGCATTTTCATAGTGGTCAATTATATTAAGCATCCCCTGGTTGTGTACTACTGAAAACGTATGTAAAGTAGCGCCGCATAAGGGCAAAATGGCGGCAGTGGTTTTGGTAGCAGTATCAGTTAAATGAATCATTTCAAAACCATTACTGCTGCTGTTGCTTATGGTAAACATGCTCGTTAAAATTTTAATAAAAGTATAAATAATAATTGTATAGTTGACACTAATTTATTTTTAATGCTCACTATTCGTTATTGTAGGTGCAGTTGAATGCAATGTGTAAGATGTAAAATACAATAAAGACATTGACATTGAGTAATTTTTGCTAAGCTATAACGATGTTGTGCAATTTTGCAATAGCTATTAATTCACTTAAATTATTTACATCCAATTTTTGAAAAATATGTGCTTTGTGAGAGGCAAGCGTAGAGCTATTGATAGTTAATTGGTTGGCTATTGCGGCTGTCGAACTGCCTTTTATCAACTCGTGCGTAACCTCCATTTCTCTTGCACTTAGTTTACTAAATGGATTTTGAAAACGTGAAAAAGTATCTCCCTGAGCCAAATGCTCTAAAAAAGACTCACTAAAATATTTTCGGTTGTTTAAAACAAGGTCAATGGCTTTGCAAAGTTCATTTAAACCTGCACTTTTTGATACAAACCCCATCACGCCTTCATTATAAAATTTATTAGGGTAAATTTTTTCCTGCGTCATAGAAAACATCAGCAATTTTGCATCCGGATAGTTAGCCACAATATAAGATACCAAACCTATAGTATCTGTATTGGGCATTTGTACATCCATTATTATCAACTGATACTTTTTTTTAGTTAGCAAGTCCTTCGTTGTAGATTCATTATAAGCCTCATCAATTTCATCTGGCTTAAATGTAATCCGCAATACATTTTTTACGCCTGCCCTAACTATTTCATGATCGTCAACAATTAAAAAATTTAACATGGCAATTATAATAAGTTGTAAAAAATAGATTGTAGTGTTTTAACTACAAACGGTTAGTACTTTTAGCTATTGTACGCATAATAAATTTAAAGGAAATTTACAATATTAAAGATTTGTTTTTATCCAATATCAAAGTTGCGCTTTTATCCAATATCAAAGTTTTGTTTTTATCCAATATCCTTCTAAACACTGGTTGCATTTTTTAATAAGGTGCATTATTCAAAAAATATTACCAATACAATCAAAATCTGTATTGGTAGTGTACAAAACCAGTTACAACATTAAAAAGCCTCTTCTAAGAAGAGGCTTTTTTTAACTTAGGTTTTGCAGTTGGAATTATTGTAAGGGTTTTAATAATAAAGAGAAGATTTATAGGTTAACGCTTATTGTTAGATGGATAGCTTTTCAGCAGTTTAAAGCATTAATAAATTGCCAGGGAAAAAGCCATCGCAAATAATTGCAAATAAAATGTATTAAAAAACTTAGTAAGAGCGTTTATAGTAAGTATGTTTCTGATTTTTTAAAACTATTAAACCCATATTTTGATACTATTTTTCTATTAAACTATAATAAAATAGCAATATTTTTAACATTGCTAATATTAATATTCCATGCCAGCCAATAATAATCAAATTACTATCCCATCAGATAAACTGCTCAACCGTATTATGCAATTAGAGCAGGAAAATGAAGCCTTAAAGTATAAACTAAACGCATCTATCCCTGATCCATTGGCAGAAAGCAGTACTAGCCATCACTACAATCTGATTGCTTTTTTAGAGCAAACCAATCAGATTGCCCATGTAGGTGGCTGGGAGATTGACTTGATCAATAATAAAGTTTATTGGACAGCCGTTACCCGGCAAATTCACGAAGTAAAGGAGCCTTATGAACCAACAATAGCAAGTGCCATATCCTTTTATAAAGAGGGAATTAGCAGGGATACTATAACCATCGTGGTAAATAATGCCTTAAAAAAAGGATCCCCCTTTGATGAAGAACTTCAAATTATTACTGCAAAAGGCAACGAGCGTTGGGTAAGGGCTAAAGGAAGAGCTGAGTTTTTTAAGGAAACACCTATTAGAATTGTAGGTACTTTTCAAGATATAAACGAAGAGAAATTAAAAGAAAAAGCATTTATTAACCTGCAGCAAACACTGCAGCAAAATGAACAACAGTACAAATCTTTATTTGACCAAAACCCTGCTGGTGTATTTGCGTTAAACAATGAAGGCAACTTTACCAGTGTAAATGATGCAATGACGGAAAAAATGGGTTATAGTAAAGATGTTTTATTGCACACAGCATTTATGGCATTTATAAACGAATCTCAAAGAGAACAAATTGATGCTAAAATAGCTGCTGCACTAATGGGTGTATCGCAAAAAGCAATAATAAATTTAGCATTAGCTAGTGGTAGCAGCATTATTGTATCGCTCATTTTATTGCCGATAGTAGTTAATAAATGCATAACAGGGCTGTATGGCATTGCAATAGACATTACTGCTGGCAGAAAAATGAAGCAAGCGTTGATAGCCTCAGAAGATAGTTTACGTGCCATTTTTGAAAGTACAGATGTAGGCCAAATTATGATGAATAAAGAATTAATTATTCTATCATTTAATACTTCTGCCGCCAACCACACTTTAGTTGAACATAAGAAAAAGCTGGCTGAACAGGAGCATTTTTTAAGCTACTTTCCAGCAGATAAACATGAAAAATTAATGCTTATTATAAGCAGGGTACTTAACGGAGCTGTAGAAAGCTACGAAAAAGAAATGAGCCACGATTTTGGTAAGAATCATTGGTTTAAAATAAAATTTAGCCCCGTTATTAGCAGCCTGCAGGTAGTTGGCTTAGTGATGACTATTGAAGACATAACTCAACAAAAAATAGCGATTGATTTAATAAAAAATGAACGAAACTATTTACGTACACTCTTAGAAAATATACCGGATGCCATTTACATTAAAGATATTAATGCAAGAAAAACGACTACCAACAAAGTAGATTTACAGTTGATAGGCGCATTATCAGAAGAAGCCGTAATTGGCAAAACAGATTTGGAATTATTTGAAGGCGCAGTTGGTGAAATAGGCTATGCAGATGACATGCAAATTATTACAACTGGTGTGCCCGTTATAAATAGAGAGCAAGAATTTACAGATACAGAAGGTAAAAAACAATGGCTGCTAACTACTAAAGTACCATTGCTAAATGAGGAGCATAAAATAAATGGCTTACTGGGAATAGGCCGAATTATAACACAACATAAAAATGATCAGGCAGCCATAAGAAAAAGTAATGAGCGGTTTGAGTATGTTACTAAGGCCACATTTGATGCTATATGGGATTGGGATATTATTACAAATGAACTTTACCGGGGCGAAGGCTTTGAAACCATTTTTGGATACAATTTTAAAACTTTTAATGGCACTATTGAAAACTGGGAAGATCTTGTACACCCTGCAGATAAGCAAAGGGTAATGACAAAATTTAATAAATTTTTAGAGAGCAATAACGATAAATGGCAGGATGAGTACCGCTTTTTAAAGGCAGACGGCACTTACGCTGCTGTAATAGATAAAGCCGTTATTTTAAAAGACGAAAAGGGTAAAAGTATCCGGATGATTGGGGCCATGCAGGATATTACTTTGCAAAAGAAAGAAGAACAACAATTAAGGTTATTTGAATCGGTGGTAAAAAACATAAGCGATGCTGTATTAATTACAGAGGCAGAACAATTTACTGGTGCCGATAGACATAAAATAGTTTTTGTAAATGAAGCGTTTGTTTCAACATCTGGCCACACTAAAGAAGAAGTAATTGGTTTAACACCCCGTATTTTACAAGGCCCTAAAACAGATAGAAAAGAACTGGATAAGTTAAATGTTGCCTTTAAAAAATGGGAGCCGGTAGAAGTAGAATTGATTAATTATAAAAAAAATGGAGAAGAATATTGGGTAAACCTTTCCATTGTACCACTTGCAAATGAACAGGGCTGGTACACCCATTGGATATGTGTACAAAGGGACATTTCCACAAGAAAAAGAGCCGAAGAAGAATTAAACCTGTTTTACGAAATAGCAGGGTTTATTAATACTGACAATCATTTTGATACAGTAGTAGAAAAAGTAATTACCAGCATAGCTACTTACCTAAAATTCGATTTTGCCGAAGCATGGCTGGTGAATTTTGATAACTCAAGAATGACATACCGGGCCAATTTTTTAAGTGGCGATAAAAATACAGCAAGCAGTGGATATAATGCAAAAACTGTTTTAGAAAAAGGACAGGGATTACCAGGCGCTGCATTTCAACAAAAGAAAATGATGTATTGGGATGATCTTAAACAATCTCCCTGCATAAAAAAAGAAAATGCATTAATTGCCGGGCTTACAAGTGGCATGGCATTGCCTGTTTTGTTTAATGGTGAGGTAGTGGCTGTATTTACATTTTTTAGCAAAGTACCCTTTACACCACAGCAATTAAAGGCCGGTATTTTAACAAAAATTACCAACGAATTGGGAGCTGGTATTCAAAAAAACAGAACAGAGGCAGAGCTTAACAGTTTTTTTTCTTTATCGCCTGATATGCTTTGTATAATTGGTACTGATGGCTACTTTAAAAAAGTAAACCCTGCATTTACCCAGATTATTGGCTTTTCTGAAAAAGAATTTTTAACGACTCCCCAAATTAATTTTATACACCCCCACGATAATGAAAAAACAGCAGCGGAAACCAGCCGATTGCTACGTGGCGGGCAAACTGCTTATTTCGAAAACAGGTACATAACTAAAAGCAAGGCCATTGTTTGGCTTGCATGGTCGTTTACCGCAATTTTAGATGAAGGCCTTGTGTTTGCTATAGCAAAAGATATTACCTACAAGAAAAAATTGGAAGAAGAAAGAACCAGGATACTGGAAAGTATATCAGACTTTTTTTATGCTTTAGATGCCAATTTCAATTTTAGCTACATCAATACTGCTGCTAAAAATTTAATGAGTAAGCGTGGTTCTAAATTGGAGGGTAAAAGTATTTGGGAGGTAATGCCGGCATTAAAAAACTCTGAATTTTACAGCAAAGCCATAGAGGCGGTAAACACTAAAAAGCCAGTTCATTTTGAATATTTGTACCAGGCAAACAATACCTGGTACGAAGAAAGTTTTTACCCTACAGAGGATGGCTTATCTGTATTTTTCCGCTCTGTAAACAGCCGTAAGCAATCTGAAGCAAAATTGAAGGAATTAAATAAAGTACTGGCCAAAAACGTAGCTGAAATGGCATCTTCCAACGCTGAGTTAGAACGGTTTGCCTACGTAGCATCTCACGATTTGCAGGAGCCATTACGAATGGTAAGTGGCTTTATGCAATTGCTGCTTAAAAAGTACGATCCGGTATTGGACGAAGATGGAAAAAAGTACATCAATTTTGCAATAGATGGCGCTGCAAGAATGAAAACACTTATTCATGACCTGCTGCATTACTCAAGAGCCGGGGCTGGCGAAATTGTACTGGAAAATGTAAACATGAACCAGGTGATGGCTGATGTAAAAATGATAGTAAAACCATCTATGATGGCTTTAAATGCAACAGTATTTTTTGATACTTTACCTGCTATTACGTCAAATATTTTAATGGTTACCCAACTATTGCAAAATCTTGTAGGCAATGCCATTAAATACCAGGAGGAAGGTAATAAACCAATTATAAATATAAGCTGCATACTAAAATCTACTGAATGGGAATTTGCTGTACAGGATAATGGTATTGGCATAGAAAAAGGTTTTGAAGAAAAAATATTTGAGGTATTTAACCGCCTCCATACCAAACAGCAATATTCTGGTACAGGTATAGGCCTTTCTATTTGTAAAAAAATAGTGGAAAAGCTTGGCGGAAAAATATGGGTTGAGCCAAATATTGGTGCTGGCAGCATATTTAAGTTTACATTACCAGCATAGCTATATTGTAGCTTCAAATGTTTAGGCTGAGGATTTGCAAGTTACAAAATTCAACCTCGTTACGTTTTAGTTAATTGCATTTTGTAATGGCTGCCTCTTTCCTGTTATGATCTTTATCGTTTGTAAGAAATTTTCTACAAGCATACATTACTTCTTACTATACGATAAGCGTATTATTTTTTTAATATTTGCAATATCTTTTTATATCCTTTTGATGTAAAACGTTATTATCAGTTTATAGGTGTTTTGTAACTATATAGTGAACCAATATCTTTTTTTAAAATTAGCAGGGGCTTAAATTTGTTTCTTACAACTAAATGCAAAAAAATCAAAATCAACATAAAGGCTATTTACCAGAATGGCCTTTTGCAGCAAGTAATACTTTTTGTAGTGTAGCTATTGGGTATGCTTCAGGCGGATTCGAAGCTTTAAAAGAATTGATTAATAACTTACCCAACAGCATATATTCAATGTCTTTTTTTGTAGCACAACCAATAGAAAATGAACAGTTTACTGCACTTACTGCCGTATTACCGCCTTGTACCGGCTTATCTATAAAGCGTGCCAATCATTTGGAGTTAATACAACCCGGTATAATTTATACGGTTAATTTGGCTCAAACGATGGAACTTACTGCTTATGGACATATAAAAGTAATGCCCATACAAACAGGTGAAGCAGGCAGTTTTATTGACAACTTGTTTCAGTCTTTGGCCTTATGTAGTGGCCAAAGCAGTGTTGCCATTGTACTTTCGGGTACAGGTAGTGATGGTGCTGCCGGAGTAAAATTTATACGGCATGCTGGTGGTAAAGTGCTGATACAAAGGCCACAAACTGCTAATTACAACAGTATGCCATTGGCTGCTATTGCAACAAAAAGTGTAAATGAAATATTGCCGGTATATGATATGGGCAAAGCATTGCTTAAAATTTATATGCAACACATTGGCAGAAAAAGCCCTTATAATATACCCGAAAAAAGCCTTGGTAAAACGGCTATTAACATAGCAGATAACTCTACTGATAAAGCTATTGCCGCCCAAGTGAAGGTACAACAGCATAAAAAAGAAAAATACGACCTCGCTTTAGCTAAGTCTGGTATTGAAGCAATGGTAAAAGATGCTATTTTTAACAGTTACCATCACACCTACATTGTACTAGATAACGTAAATAATATTATAGAAGTAAATGGGGATACCGCTTTGTACTTTAATACCTCTATAAGCCCCTATATTAATAAAAATATTTGGCAAATATTAAATGAGGCATTTAAGCAAGATGTGCATACAGCTTTTACAAATGCTTTGGTGGCGCAACAATTGGCTGCTGGCCATGTAAAATTTAGTGTAATTAATGGCAGGATATTTTTTTTTAAAATCTTAATAAAAATATTGAGTAAACCTGAAAGTATGTATGCACAATACGTTATAATATTAGAAAAAATAGAAACTGATCAATTAATTAATACTAATTCAGTCAATTCAACAGTATTAAATGCAATTATGCCAATGCCCGCTATATAAGTAAAACAGGATAATAAGGTGAATTGAAGATTAAACATTACTAGGAGATTAAATTTAAAAGGATTGCAGCAGATACTATTTGAGTAGCCTATCTTGATAAAATATTAAAACAGTAAAAAACCAGCAGCCACATAGCAAAAACAATCTGTAGTGGCAGTAAGAAAATAACTAAATAATGGTAAAAGATTTTAAAATAGCTGAAAGTGATTTTTTTAATCAATCCTTATGTGGCATTGTATATACAACAGCCGATGGCACCATTATAAAAATAAATCCAACATTGTTAGGCTGGTTATATGATGACAATACACAGGTAGCTGAAGCTACCAATTTTATTAACCTGCTATCACCACAAAACATAGATTGGTATTATGATAAGTATCTTCCAACACTACAAGCTGTAAAAAAAATAACGGCCATACAAATAGACCTCATTAAAAGCGATGGCACCTATTTACCAGTAATTATAGAAGCCATTACGATACATACCAATACGGGAGAACAATATTATCAGCTAGTTATAATACAAGCCAACCCTATGCAAACTGCATCGGCCGCTAATAAAACTACTGCATATAAATCAGTAAAAGCTACTGAACCCAATGATTGGTTTCAAGCAATTTTTAATAATTCGCCGTTGCCACAGGTGTTAGTTATACTCAACACGGGCATTGTAGCAATGGTAAATGAGGCAATGCTAAACTTGTCTGGAGGTATGGCAGCAAATTTTGTTGGTAAGCCTGCTGTAGATTTCTACTCTAATCCAAAAAATCGTACCAGTCTCATTGATGAATTGATAGAAAAAGGTGAATCGATCAACAAAGAAATAAATTTCTTTTTCAAAAATAAGGAGCTGAGCTTTTTAACATCAAGCAAACTTGTGGAATTAGATGCTGTGCAAATGATATTAACCTCTTTTGTAAACATTACACCTCAAAAGAAAAATGAAGAAGATACCCGGCTTGCAGTAGAACAGCGAAACATGTTGTTATCCAGCATTTCTGATGGGTTTTGCATGGTAAACCACCAACTAAAAGTTACCTATTGGAATAGTAAAGCATCAAAAATGCTCAATATACCGGAAGATGCTATGATGGGTGTAGATATCGGTGAAATTTTTGAAGCAATAAAGCAAACTGATACTGTGCTAAATATAGAAGTATATTTTAAACCAATCAATATATGGTTACACCTTAGTGCCTACCCTTCTGCAACAGGGCTATCTATTTATTTAAGAGATATTACCGATAGAAAAAAGGCTGCAAAGCAAATTAGTAAGCTGCATGAAACGCTGGCCGCAGAACGTAAACTGCTGAGAAACATCATTGATTTTTTACCGATAAACGTATTTGTAAATGATGTAAATGCCCGTAAAATTTTAGCCAATAAGGCAGAATACGAATTTTTAGGCGCAACTACAGAAGAGGAAGTATTGGGAGGAAATCAACTAGCGTTTTATGATGAAGCATCTATAAAAACCTTTCTTGCGCATAGCAGGCAGGTAATACAATCGGGTATTCCGTTAATTAATAAAGAAACTACTATCACTAAAATTGATGGCTCACAAAATTGTTTTTTGGTTACTAAAATACCCATGTACAATGATGAAGGCACTGGCATAGGCATGGTTGGCATAAGCATTGATATTACAGAAAGAAAAAAGATGGAAGATGAATTAAAAAATAGCCATCAGCAACTTTTTCTGGCGCATAAAGCTGCCAAACTAGGTCATTGGACATATAATAT
>Ga0136636_10000407_pt1 | contig 21341 bp, 24 predicted proteins | sample AntDrymUQ8522106_2_FD_104653 | JGI IMG/M metagenome (GOLD analysis project Ga0136636, IMG submission 104653) | Polar desert sand microbial communities from Dry Valleys, Antarctica - metaG UQ852 (21.06) | ecosystem: Environmental > Terrestrial > Soil > Desert | place: Antarctica: Dry Valley... | reverse complement strand
GAACAAAGCTTTCGGTGACGATCTTGTTGAGGCCGGCGTCCATCGTGAAGCGCTCACGCTTCCAGTCCGGGCTGGTGCCCATGCGACGCATCTGGCGGGTGATCGTGCCGCCGGAGTATTCTTTCCATTCCCAGACTTTTTCCAGGAATTTCTCGCGGCCGAGATCGTGGCGGGAGATGCCTTGGGCGTCGAGCTGGCGCTCAACGACGATCTGGGTGGCAATACCGGCGTGGTCGGTGCCCGGTTGCCACAGGGTGTTGTGGCCGCGCATCCGGTAATAACGGGTCAGCGCATCCATCAATGTTTGGTTGAAACCGTGGCCCATGTGCAGCGTGCCGGTCACATTGGGCGGCGGCAGCAGGATACAGAAGTTGTCTTCAGGGGCTTTGCTGCGGTCAACGCCGGCAGCGAAGTAATTTTGCGTTTCCCACTCGGGGTACCAGCGGCGCTCAATGTCGGCTGGTTCAAAGGCTTTGGCGAGTTCCATGGGCTTGGGCTAAAACGGAAAACCGTCGATTATACCGGCTTCAAGCCCCACGCCCGGCGCTCATTCGCGCTGCTGCAGTTGCTTGCTCCGATGAGCTGCAGCGTCTTTTGGTTTCAGTCGTCCGGCTGCAGCGCTGAAATCATTTGTTGTTCAGCCAGAAAGTCACGGACGGTCGATTCGATAATGCGGGGAAGTTCAGCAATGATACGGTGTTCAACACGACGAGCTAGTTCGTGCGCAAGGATGTCGCGTATGCCTGCATCAAAATGTCTAGACGGCGTTTGCTCCTCTGCCAGCACGGGTGGCGCTTCGATAACTGGCTCGAAAACGGCTTCGCTAACGGCCTTGGTAGCCTGCTCAAACGGCGGCTCGAGTTCTGCAACCGGGCTCGGCGACTCGGCATCGAATAACACCGGCACGTCATCATCCGGATCAATCGCGTCGGTCAGTACCGGCAGGTCATCAAGTTCGGCATTCTGTCGGCGGCGCTGCATGAGTGCATCGGCACGAGCGAGGATGGGACTGGGCACGTTTTTTCCTTAACGCTCGCTGAGGTCGAAGTAGCGCACTTCATAACCACGATCTTTATAAAATTTGACGCGGTCACGGGCGGCGGCGCGGTCGCCTTCTTCCTGGCCGACTACTTCGATCAGGCTTTGAAAGCGAGCAAAACCGGGCGGGATTTCCCGACTCAAATTCATCAGGCGCTCATCCTGCGGCGGGGTTTCCAAATTGTCGGTAATGACGATGGGCGTCTCCGCGGCGAGCGGCGAGTGACCTGGGCAATGTGGGACAAAACTCAGCGCCGGGTGGGTCCAAAGCATGCGGTCGACGCTGTTAGCGACCTCTTTTTCCGAGGCGAAAACCAGCATCGGTTTTTTCTTGGCATAGGCTCCGGCGAGCAGCGCACAGGCGGCAGCAATCCTGTCTGCCGCCCCGTGGTAAAAGAAAACCTGGGTCAACTCAGTTTTCCAGCGCGCTGCATCAGGTAATGCGTCAGCAGCGGGACTGGCCGGCCGGTGGCACCTTTGTCGGCACCCGACTTCCAGGCGGTGCCGGCAATATCTAGATGCGCCCAATCGTATTTCTTGGTGAAGCGTGACAGGAAACAGGCTGCTGTAATGGCACCACCCCAACGACCACCGATATTTCCCATGTCGGCGAATGGGCTCTTCAACAGTTCTTGGTAGTCATCCCAAAGTGGCATGTGCCAGGCGCGGTCATGTGCTTCGTCACCGGCGTCGAGCAGATCGCGCGCCAAGCTATCCTTGTTGGCAAACAGGCCGCTGGCCACACCGCCGAGGGCGACGACGCAAGCACCGGTGAGTGTTGCAACGTCAATCACCGTATCCGGTTCAAAGCGCTCGGCGTAGGTCAGTGCATCGCACAGAATCAGCCGGCCTTCGGCGTCGGTGTTGAGAATTTCAATCGTTTGACCCGACATCGAGGTGACGATATCGCCGGGGCGCGTCGCATTGCCACCGGGCATATTTTCGGTGGCGGGAACGATCACAATTAGATTAATCGGCAACTGCATGCGGGCAACGGCCTGCATCGTGCCCAGGACGCCAGCGGCACCACACATGTCGTACTTCATTTCATCCATTTCAGCTGCCGGCTTCAAAGAAATGCCGCCGGTGTCGAAAGTCACGCCTTTGCCAACCAGAACCACCGGCTTTTCGCTTGCTTTGCTGCCTTTGTAAGTCAGCACAATCAGCTTGGGGGGCTGATGCGCACCGCGCGCAACGGCTAGCAGCGAATGCATGCCGAGTGTTTCCATCTCAGCCGTTTCAAGAATTTCACAACCCAAGCTGAACTCTTTCGCCATGGCCTGCGCCTGTTCGGCCAGATAGGTCGGGTGGCAGATATTTGGTGGCAAATTGCCCAGCGTCTTGGCCAGCGCCATCCCTTCAGCAATAGCGATGCCCTGATTCAAGGCTTCATCGGAGAGCGTCAGTTCATTGCGGCGCTCAACGCCAAGCGTCAGCTTGCGCAAAGGACGACGAACCTCATCCTTTTTGCTCTTGAACTGATCAAACTTGTAAGTGGCATCAAGTGCAATGATCGTCGTTTGGCGAACTCGCCAAGCCAGGCTGCGTTTCTTAACGGCAAGCTCAGTCAGGAAAAATGAGGCATCAAAAGCGCCTGTTTCGTTCAGGGTTTTGATTGCAGTGCGAACTGCAGCGCAGAATTCTTTTTCGCGGAAATCCTTTTCTTTGCCTAATCCCACCAGAAGAACGCGTTCGCATAGCGTGCCAGGTACTTTATGGAGTAGCAGGGTGGTTCCTGCCTTACCCTCCATGTCGCCACGACGGATAATCTCAGAAATATACCCATCAGCCGCCTTGTCAAGTAGTTCGGCTGGGAGGGTGAGTTTTCTCGATTCAAAAACGCCGGCAACAACACAAGCGCTACGCTGCTTTTCCGGGCTACCGCTTTTTATGCTAAATTCCACAGGCTGCTCCTGATCAAGGATATATCGGTGTTTGAGGGATTATCCTCGTATTTTTTCGGTTTCGTCAAAGCATGATATTCGAGCGCGCCGCACGACGCGAATTTGCTCAGGCAGCTGCCGGCATCAGTGTCGTGCTGCTGGCCATCCTGACCTCCAGTCAATTGATTCGGTTGCTGAAAGATGCCGCCGGAGGCCGCATTGCGCCTGAGGCAGTGGCTTCAATGTTGGGCTTCTCAGCGTTGAATTTCATGCCAGTCCTGTTGTCGCTGACCCTTTTCGTCTCGGTATTGTTAAGTCTATCCCGCGCCTACCGCGACTCCGAGATGGTGGTCTGGTTTTCCTGCGGCCGTTCCCTGACTGACTGGGTGCGGCCGGTATTGATGTTTGCGCTGCCCATTATTTTGGCGATCACGGTACTTTCCGGTTTTCTGTCGCCTTGGGCTAACCAAAGCAGTGCGGAGTACCGGCAGAAATTATCGGCCCGAAGTGAGTTGTCCCAGGTATCGCCCGGTGTTTTTAGGGAAGTTAAAAAAGGCCAGCGGGTATTCTTTGTTGAAGCCATGGCTGAAGATGCAAGCCAAGTGGCCAACGTCTTTCTGGCTTCGATTCAAGAAGGTCAATTGGGTGTTGTTATGTCCAACTCGGGACACCAGGAAGTTGCCGAAAACGGAGATCGTTTTGTCGTACTTGAACACGGGCGTCGCTATGAGGTGGAACCGGGAACACCTCAATTCAAGATCATGGAATTTGAGCGCTATCGGGTACGCTTTGAAGATGGTGTAGCTACGCCCACTGAGCATTCCCCTCGCGGCCTGCCCATACACGAATTGATTTTTGACACAAGCAACAAGGCACGCGGTGAACTACTTTGGCGGATTGGGCTTCCTGTGTCCGCATTGATCCTTGCCTTGCTGGCGATTCCGCTTTCATATGTTAATCCGCGCGCCGGGCGCTCGGCCAATATGCTGATTGCCGTGCTCGTATACGCCATTTATAACAATTTGCTTTCAGTTGCCCAGGCTTGGGTTGCCCAAGGCAAGCTTTCGTTCTGGATCGGTGTCTGGGTGGTCCATGGATTCATGCTGCTACCGCTGATCTTTTTATTCTACCGACGCATTGTGGTCAGTATGCCTTGGCAGAGGAAGCGCACTTAATGTTTCGCTTAAAGCTCTACCAACGTTACTTGATGCGGGAGACCTTTGCTGCTGTTGCGCTTGTGCTCGTTGCTTTCTTGGTGATTTACAGTTTTTTTGATCTGATAAACGAGCTGAGAGACGTTGGCAAGAATGGCTATCAACTTTGGCACGCCTCGGTGATTGTTTTACTTGGTTTGCCTGGGTTGATTTATGAGCTTATGCCAATAGCTACCCTGATTGGGGCGCTTTACGCACTCTCAACGCTGGCGCGGCATTCTGAAATTACCGTGTTGCGAGCCTCTGGGCTGGCGACCAGCCAATTGCTCATGACGCTGTTCAAAGTCGCCGCCCTGCTTGCATTGCTTACTTTTACTATCGGCGAGACCTTGGTCCCTATCTCGGAGCGTGTTGTACAGGATCTGCGGATTAAGGCAATGAGTCAGGTTGTTGCCCAAAAAGGCTTTGCAACAGGCTTGTGGGTTAAGGATGGACGAAGTTTCATCAATATCCGTGAAGCGACGCCTGGCGGACTACTCAAAAAAATTCGTATCTACGATTTTGATCAGGAAAATTTTCTGAAATCGGTGACTGAGGCAGAAGAAGCGGCCTTTGTGATGAATGAAGGCTGGCGGCTTAAAGGGGTCGTTAAAACTATTCTTGAAGGTGACGTGGCAAGAGTTGAGCGCAATGAAACCGGCGCGTGGCATTCTGCGGTCAACCCCGAATTATTGTCAGTTTTGATGGTGACTCCCGAGCGAATGTCACTTTTCGGCTTGCTTAATTACACACAGCACCTGTCGGAAAATCGTCAAACCACGGCGAGCTATGAAATTGCCCTCTGGAAAAAATTGCTTTACCCGTTAGCGACGCTAGTCATGGTCGCCCTGGCCTTGCCGTTTGGCTATTCGCACAATCGAGTTGGTGGTGTAAGTCTGAAAATTTTTGCCGGGGTGATGCTGGGGATTCTTTTTTACGCACTGAATGGATTGTTCTCCAACCTAGGCATCATCAATGCTTGGCCACCTTTTGCCAGTGCTGCAGCACCTTCTGCACTTTTTCTTTGTGCGGCCATCGGGATGCTCTGGTGGGTCGAGCGGCGATAGGGCTGATCGGATGGCCCGTCACAAAGTCCGCGTGACAAAACTACACAGAAGTTACCGTATTGCTGATGCGTGTGCCGGCGATACGGTCATGCAAAAACTGTTTGTCTTTGTCGAAAATCGCCCAAAAAATTCCTATGCCAAACAGAATGACACTTGGCCATGCCGCTAAATAACGCAATAGTGCTTGCGCCGGGCGCAACGGGGCGCCATCGACGTTGGTAATACGCAGCTTCCAGGTTTTCATTGGAAGTGTTTGACCGCCATTCAGCCAGCACCAAATAAAGTAAAACATCAGCAAAACGAAGACGTGAAGCCATAAAAACTTGGGGTTAGCCACCATGCCGAAGCCGGCTAAGGCAACTTGCGGTAGCAGAAAACCAATCAGCAATATGGAAAAGACCACCAGCCCTTCGTAGAGCATACTGGTCAATCGGCGGCCAATGCCCGGAAGTGGGGCTGTGCTCAACGTCGGGGTTGCTCGGCGGGTAAGGATTGGGGCGAAATGCCTAACGAATCGCTTGTCGGTTCGCCCGCTTTGCTTTCTACGGGGGTAGGGGGCGGTGCTGGCGGGGTGAGCAATTGTGCTGACTTGCCACCTTCACGAACACGTTGTTTTTCTTCCGCAGGTAGGCTGGAGTAGGCTTCCCATTTTTGCTTTACAGCAGTCTTCTGTTCGGCGGGTAGTTGGTTGAAGTCCTTGTAGCTATCGCGAACTTTTGCTCTTTGCTCGGGTGTTAACCGAGCCCATTCACGCATGCGCTCTTGCATGCGAAGTTGCTCGTCCGCTTTCATGCCGGGGTAGCGATCAGCGATTCCCTGCCACTTTTTCCTGCGGACGTTCTCCATCTTCTCCCAGTCGTTGGCGAGTGGGGCGAGAATGGACTTTTGTTGCGAACTTAACTGGTTCCAAGCTGGCTGGGGAAGTGTACCAAGAACAACTGTTGTTGGAAGATCCGCAGCTTCAGCTGTTGCGATTAGCGCCAGACAGAGGATTACTCCTCTGAGGTGTCGTCTTTTAACCATTCGAAGAAATCGTTATCCATGAAAGCCTCTGGCGGGAGGTCGTCAGCAAGCAAGGCGCTATCCACTTCTTCAAGGGCGCTGACGTATTGAGTGCTCTGCCAATAAAATGAAATCCACATCCCCAATAAGAGGGCAGCAATAGCCATCAGCTGTTTCAGGTGGGGAAGATGGGATGGTGAGGAGAGTGACCGTGATCCGCCGTGGGCGAGCACCATTTCTGGTGCAGTCTGTTTTTGCCGGGACAGCGCGAGATGGCGAGCCGCCTCCAGTCGCCGGCTGGCAGCCGGTGGAATGTCGTTCAGTCCGTGGTTCAGTGCTTGCCGAACCCGGGAAGCGTAGCGTTCTTCTTTCATAGCCTTATACCTTTTGCCGACAGGGCGGCTGCCAACGCGTGGGTGGCACGAGAGCAATGGGTTTTGACGCTGCCTTCCGAGCAGCCCATCGCCGCTGCCGTTTCAGCGACATCCATGTCCTCCCAATAACGCATGAGGAATGCTTCCCGTTGACGTGCTGGCAGTTTTTTTATTTCTTCATCAATAATGTTCAGGGTTTGCGCTTGCAGCAGCTTGCTTTCCGGCGTTCTTGGTCCGGCATCATCTTCATCGGCAGCAAGTGTTTCAAGTGGATCATAGTCCTCATCGTCTTCGGAAGAGAAGGACGATAGAAGTGTTGTCCACATTGAGCGCACCTTGCTGCGCCGGTAAAAATCACGAATTGTGTTCTGCAGAATGCGCTGGAAGAGCATGGGAAACTCTTCCTCTGGTCGGTCACCATATTTTTCGGCGAGTTTGAGCATGGCATCCTGAACAATATCCAGGGCCGATTCCTCTTGGTGGACGGCAAACATGGCTTGTTTGAATGCCCGCCGCTCAACGGATTCTAGAAAGCTCGATAGTTGTTGGGGTGAAGCCAGGGTCGTCTCTTCCAGTAAAAACCTTGAGCATTATAGGGGCGTGACAGGAAACCTTGACCGAAAAGGGACGGTCGATTAAGGTTACGCCCTTCCGGCAACAGCTTTTTTGGGCTCAAGAATGATGATCAGCGGTGCAGAAATTGTAATCAGGTGCTTGCAAGAAGAAAAGATAGATTGTGTTTTCGGCTACCCGGGTGGTTCCGTACTGCACATTTACGATGCTCTTTTCCGGCAAGATCAGGTGAAGCACGTTCTCGTGCGTCACGAGCAGGCGGCTGTTCATGCGGCTGATGCCTATTCGCGCTCGTCGCAAAGGGTGGGGGTTGCTTTGGTCACCTCCGGGCCCGGCGTGACGAATACAGTGACCGGTATTGCCACTGCCTACATGGACTCCATTCCAATGGTGGTCATTACGGGGCAGGTGCCGACGCACTATATTGGTCAGGACGCTTTTCAGGAGTGCGATACGGTTGGTATTACCCGGCCTTGTGTCAAACACAATTTTCTGGTCAAGGACGTCAAGGATTTGGCGCTGACGATCAAAAAGGCCTTTCACATTGCAGCAACCGGTCGTCCTGGTCCGGTGGTGGTTGATATCCCGAAGGATATTACCGCCCAGATGTGTGAATTCGACTATCCAAAGACGATTCAGATGCGGTCTTACAACCCGGTCGTCAAGGGGCATCTTGGTCAGATCAAGCGGGCTGTGCAGATGCTGCAGGAAGCCAAGCGACCGATTATTTATGCCGGCGGCGGTGTGATCCTTTCTGACGCGGCTGAAAAGCTGACTTTGTTGGCTCACAAGCTAAATTTTCCGGTAACCAACACGCTGATGGGTTTGGGTAGTTTTCCTGCGACCGATAAGCAATTTGTTGGCATGCTGGGGATGCACGGGACTTTTGAAGCGAATAATGCAATGCATTACGCCGATGTGATTCTGGCCATTGGTGCACGTTTCGATGACCGGGTAATCGGTAATCCCGAGCACTTCGGTGAGGAAAAGCGCCGTGTTATTCATATCGACATTGATCCGTCGTCGATTTCCAAGCGCGTCAAGGTTGATGTGCCTATCGTCGGCAATGTTGCCGATGTGCTGGATGAACTGCTCAAATTGATGGACGGAAACTTCAAGACCGATCCGGATGTTGGTAACTGGTGGAAGCAGATCGACGAGTGGCGTGGGCGCGATTCACTGCGTTACAAGCAGAGCAACCACATCATGCCGCAGTTCGTGATCGAGAAGCTTTATGAAGTCACCGGGGGTGATGCTTTCATTACTTCCGACGTCGGCCAGCACCAGATGTTTGCCGCCCAGTACTACAAGTTTGATAAACCGCGCCGCTGGATCAACTCTGGTGGCTTGGGTACGATGGGGGTTGGATTACCCTACGGCATGGGTGTTTTGATGGCGAACCCGGGTGCGCAGGTTGCTTGTGTCACGGGTGAAGGCTCAATCCAGATGTGCATTCAGGAGCTCTCAACCTGCAAACAGTACGGCCTGCCCATCAAGATCATTAACCTGAACAACGGTATGCTTGGCATGGTTCGTCAATGGCAGGAAATGTTTTATTCGAAGCGCTATTCGGAGTCTTACGTCACGTCTCTGCCTGACTTCGTCAAACTGGCTGAAGCCTATGGCCACGTTGGCATGAAAATCGAGAAGCCGGAAGATGTTGAGCCGGCACTGCGCAAGGCATTTACCGAACACAAAAACGATCTGGTTTTCATGGACTTCATCATCGATCCGACGGCGAATGTCTTTCCGATGGTTTCGGCCGGCAAGGGCCTGACCGAAATGATTCTCGCTGAAGATTTGTAAGCGGGAGAGAAAAATTATGCGACATATCATTTCCATCCTGATTGAAAACGAATCAGGTGCACTTTCCCGCGTTGCAGGTCTGTTTTCGGCACGTGGCTATAACATTGAATCGCTGACTGTGGCACCAACGGAAGATCCCTCGTTGTCACGGATGACTATCCTGACCCGGGGTTCCGACGAGGTACTCGAGCAGATCACTAAACAGCTCAACAAGCTGATTGATGTGGTCAAGGTGGTTGATCTTTCCCAGGCGGCTCACGTCGAGCGCGAACTGATGCTGATCAAGGTTCGTGCTACCGGCAAGGACCGCGAAGAAATGACACGGATGGCCGACATTTTCCGTGGTCGGATCATCGACGTTACCGAATCGACCTATGTTATCGAGTTGACCGGGGCAAGCGCCAAGCTCGACTCGTTCATTGCCGCCATTGATGCTGGCTTGATTCTCGAAACTGTTCGTACCGGCGTTTGTGGCATCGGTCGCGGTGACCGTATTCTTAAAATTTAATTATCTGTAAATAAAGAGGATTTCATGAAAGTTTATTACGACAAAGACGCCGATCTCTCCCTCATCAAGGGCAAGAAGGTCACTATTGTTGGTTACGGCTCACAGGGCCATGCCCACGCCCAGAACCTTAAAGACTCCGGCGTTGAAGTCACCGTTGGTTTGCGTAAGGATGGCGCTTCCTGGAAGAAAGCTGAAGCGGCTGGTCACAAGGTCAAGGAAGTCGCCGAGGCGGTCAAGAAGGCTGACGTCGTCATGATCCTGTTGCCGGATGAGTCCCAGCCTGACGTTTACAAGAACGATATCGCCCTGAACATGAAGAAAGGCGCTACGCTTGCCTTTGCCCACGGCTTCAATATTCACTACAACCAGATCATTCCGCGTGATGACATTGATGTCATTATGGTTGCGCCGAAAGGCCCGGGCCACACTGTGCGTTCGGAATACCTGAAGGGCGGCGGCGTGCCTTCCCTGATCGCTATTTACCAGGACAAATCCGGTAAAGCCAAAGATCTCGCGCTTTCTTATGCTGCGGCTAATGGCGGCACCAAGGGTGGCGTCATTGAAACCAACTTCCGCGAAGAAACCGAAACCGACCTGTTCGGCGAACAGGCTGTGTTGTGCGGTGGTGCGGTTGAGCTGGTCAAGATGGGTTTTGAAACCCTGACCGAAGCCGGTTACGCGCCGGAAATGGCCTACTTCGAGTGTCTGCACGAGCTGAAGCTGATTGTCGACCTGATGTACGAAGGCGGCATTGCCAACATGAACTACTCCATATCCAACAATGCGGAATATGGCGAGTATGTGACTGGTACCGAAGTGATCAACGAGCAGTCCCGTGTCGCCATGCGCAATGCACTGAAACGTATCCAGACCGGTGAATACGCCAAGATGTTCATTCAGGAAGGCAAGACCAACTATCCTTCGATGACGGCTCGCCGTCGTTTGAATGCAGTGCATCCGATTGAAGTCGTCGGTGGTCAGTTGCGCGACATGATGCCGTGGATCAAGAAAAACAAGTTGGTTGATCAGTCCAAGAACTAATCTTGTGCCGACTTCGTAGAGTATCTTTGCTCGACTCTGTCGTTATCACTAACGGATTGCGTCTTTGCAACTAGCTCTACCTTCGCCCTGGGCGGTGCAGAATCCTGCATCGCCCTTGTCGTTTCTGGAATTGGCCAGTCGCGAAAAGGTGTATCCTTTGCCATCCTATTTTGCTGAACTCGTGTAATCAATGACTGAACGCAAGCCTCGTAAAGCCCTGTTTAATCCCGAAATCAAACGGCGTGGCATTTATGTGCTGCCCAACCTGTTTACTACAGCAGCACTTTTCGCCGGCTTCTTTGCTATCGTCCAAGCAATGCAAGGTGATTTTGAGCGGGCGGCGATGGCGATTTTTATCGCCATGGTGCTTGATGGTTTGGACGGTCGTGTTGCTCGAATGACCAATACACAATCGGCTTTTGGTGCGGAGTACGATTCGTTATCGGATATGGTCAGTTTTGGTGCGGCTCCGGCACTTGTTGTTTATGAGTGGGCGCTGCGGGATATGGGGCGACTTGGCTGGATAGCTGCATTTATCTACTGTGCCGGTGCTGCGTTGCGCTTGGCCCGCTTCAACACAACGCTTGAAGTGATGGATAAACGTTATTTCCAAGGTTTGCCCTCTCCGGCCGCCGCCGCTTTGGTCGCGGGGCTGGTCTGGGTCATGATCGTTTCCGGTATTCCCGGCCCCGATGTTCGTTGGCTAGCCTGCGGGCTGACGATCTTTGCCGGTGTAACGATGGTTTCCAATATTCGCTATTACAGTTTCAAGGACATTAACTTGCGCAAAAGCGTGCCGTTTTTCGTGATTGCGGCCATTGCACTGGGTTTTGCGTTGATCTCGATCAGTCCTGAAATGACCCTGTTCGGATTCTTTCTTCTTTACGGTTTGTCCGGCTATGTGCAGGCCGCTATTAGCCTGATTAAACGCAAACCCCAGTGACAATTCGGAGCTTCAAATGAAACAACATCTGGTTATTTTTGATACGACCTTGCGCGACGGTGAGCAAAGCCCCGGCGCTTCGATGACCAAGGAAGAAAAAATACGCGTCGCCCGGCAATTGGAAAAAATGCGTGTTGATGTGATTGAGGCAGGTTTTGCCGCTGCTTCACCCGGTGACTTTGACGCGATTTTTTCCATTGCCCAGACGATCAAGGATTCGACGATTTGTTCATTGGCGCGGGCCAATGAGAACGATATTCGTCGCTCCGGCGAGGCGATCAAACCAGCCAAGTCGGGACGTATTCACACATTTATTGCCACTTCACCGATTCACATGGAAAAGAAGTTGCGCATGAGCCCGGATCAGGTGGTTGAGCAGGCGGTGAAGTCGATTGCCTGGGCGCGTGAATATACTGACGACGTTGAGTTCTCGGCAGAAGATGCCGGCCGCTCTGAACTCGATTTCCTCTGTCGAATTTTCGATGAGGTGATTCGCGCCGGGGCAACAACAATCAATGTGCCGGATACCGTTGGCTACAATATTTCCAGTCAGTATGCCGAAACAATGCGCCAACTCATTGAGCGTGTGCCAAATGCGGACAAGGTGGTTTGGTCGGTGCATTGCCATAACGATCTCGGTTTGGCCGTCGCCAACTCGCTGGCGGCTGTCCTGGCAGGGGCGCGTCAGGTGGAATGCACCATTAACGGTCTTGGTGAGCGGGCCGGTAATGCGGCGCTTGAAGAGATTGTGATGGCCGTGCGCACACGTGCCGATGTTTTCCCGGTTGAAACGCGGATTGATGCAACACAGATTGTTCCTGCATCAAAATTGGTTTCGCAGATTACCGGCTATCCGGTGCAGCCAAACAAGGCGGTAGTTGGTGCTAATGCTTTTGCCCATGAGTCCGGCATTCATCAGGATGGTGTTTTGAAGCACCGTGAAACCTACGAGATCATGCGAGCTCAGGATGTGGGCTGGGCGCAAAATAAACTTGTTCTCGGCAAGCATTCGGGGCGCAACGCTTTTAAAAACCGCTTGCAGGAATTGGGGATAGAGCTCGCCAGTGATGAGGCTGTTAATGCCGCCTTTGCCCGCTTCAAGGAACTGGCTGATCGTAAGCATGAAATCTTCGATGAAGACCTGCACGCACTCGTTTCAGATGAAGTGGTGACACCCGAGCAAGAGTATTACAAGCTCGTCTATTCAAATGTCTGCTCTGAAACGGGTGAAATGCCTTTTGCTCGGGTCATTCTTAGCGTGGGTGGTGTCGAGCAGAAAGGCGAGGCGGGTGGTGGTGGCCCGGTTGATGCGACCTACAAGGCGATTGAGAGCATCGTCAGCAGCGGTGCTGAGCTCATGCTCTACTCGGTTAATGCGATTACGACCGGTACCGATGCGCAGGGTGAAGTAACGACTCGACTTGCCAAGGGCGGGCGCGTGGTCAATGGAAATGGCGCCGATACTGATATTGTGATTGCATCAGCGCGCTCCTACCTTAACGCGCTGAATAAGCTGCATTCAACTTTGGAAAAAGTGCGCGCCCAAGGCGGTATTTGAACCCTGCGGGTTCTCTTGAACGAAGGGCTGCTTCAGCTTGGCTGAGCGGCCTTTTCTTCTTTTGGGGCGCGCGTTGCACGAATGTAAAGAATCGCTCCTACGAAAATGATGCTGGCCAGCACGGTTTCGCCGACGGCGAGCCATTGTGACATGCCGCTGTCACTGGTTGCGCGGAAGGCGCCCTCCAGCAGGTAAAACTGAATAAACAGTGATACCCATTTGTAGGTATAGCGCTTGCCGCGCAGGATGCCGAAAAGCGGAATCAGTAAAAAGGCCCCTTTCAGTATTAGCCAAGAGCCACCGGGGCGTAATGGCGCTAGCCAGCCTTCCCAAAGAAGACAAAGAAAAATTAGGGTGATGAGACTGACACTAGTGGTCAGTTGATATCGAGAGGCTGTCACGGTCGACTCAGTTTTTTAACAATATTTGCCAAGCGTTGGCCTTGTACAAAGGCCAGCCGATTTTCGGCGTCCGACAAAAGTGGATTGCCGTTGGCGCCAGAAATATGACTGGGTCCGTAAGGCGTGCCACCGGTTGTGGTCGTTGATAGCGCCGGCTCGGTGTAGGGAAGGCCGGTCAACAGCATGCCGTGGTGAAGAAGCGGCAGCATCATCGACAGCAGCGTTGCTTCATTGCCGCCGTGTTGGCTGCTGCTGGAGGTGAAAACGCAGGCCGGCTTGCCGTCCAGTGTGCCGTTCTGCCAGGCTGCGATGGTACCATCCCAGAAATATTTCATGGGTGCCGCCATATTGCCAAAGCGTACCGGGCTGCCGAGCGCGAGTCCGGCACATTCTTCTAGGTCGGCGAGCTCAACATAAGGGGCGCCGCTATCTGGAACAGTTCTCTCGGTTGCCTCGCAAGTCGTCGATATTTTCGGGACGGTACGCAGTCTCGCCTGCATGCCGGGCACCGCTTCAATGCCGCACGCAATACGTTCAGCCAAGGCGCGTACAGAGCCGTGATGGCTGTAATAGAGAATAAGTATGTCTTGCATGGTCAGCTATTATACGGCCCCATGCAAACACGCTCCCGAAATCATCGTGCTCGCCCCAAATCAGTTGAGGTCGGCGGCATCTTTCATCGTTTCTTGAGCGAGAACATGATGCAGACCAGTTCTGCTCTGGCTTTTACCACCTTGATGGCGTTAGTCCCCTTGGTGGCCGTTGTTTTAGCCGTGGCGGGTGTGGTGCCCTATTTCGATACGCTGGTCTCACGACTTGATCTAATGATGAGAGAAAGCCTGCTGCCCAGCGGGGCCGCAGGAACTATTGCGAATAGCATCAGCCGGTTTTCGAACAAGGCGCAGCAGTTGACCGTAGCAGGTATCGCCTTCCTCAGCGTAACGGCATTCTTGTTGATGCATACAATTGAGCGGACGTTCAATCATCTGTGGCTGGTGGCGCCCCGGCCGTTTTTTGTACGCTTGCGGCTTTATGCCTTTGTTATGCTCGTATGGCCGTTTATTCTGGGGGCCGTGGCAGCGGCGATGTCCTTGGCTGTGAGTGTTTCAATGGGCTTGTTTGACGAGCCAATATGGCTCCGCCAAGGTTTGTTAAAGGCCGTTTCGATGGCTCTGCTTGCCCTGTTCTTCTCGTTTCTTTATTACGCCGTGCCCAATGCGGATGTTTCGCGCCGAGCAGCATTGGTAGGCGGGTTATTCGCCATGCTGGCCTTCTCCGCCATGCAAAAGGTTTTTGAACTGTACTTGGTCAGTTCCGCCATGTTGAAAAGTATATATGGCGCGTTTGCTGCCTTTCCCGTGTTCCTTGTCTGGCTGCATCTGTCTTGGGCGGTCGTGCTCTTTGGTGGCCTGATTGCCGCTAAGGTGAGTCGTCTGGTAAAACGCTAAAAATCTCGATGGCGCTAGTTTGTTCGGAAAGGTGTGTTGCCCGGATTTCTCGAATTTCAAGGTTGTTTTTTTCTACCAGAAGGATGATGCGCCCGGTGTCTTCCTTCAATACGCCAGTTGGTACAACGAGCGATTCCCCCATGCGCAAAGGGGGGGTTTCCGGCAGGATCAGGGCGGCGATCTTGCCAGCTGTAAGTTCGAAGGGGTGGGCGATTTCGGCTGCGGTAGCCTGGGGGGCAAGTAACTCGAGGCCCAATTCGATATGTTCCGGATTTTCCGAGATTGCCCAGCGAATGATGCAGACGTGCCAGAGCGGAATCACCTCTGTACGCTCTCCGAGCGGTTGCAGCGCGACAATGTCACCCACGTGCAAGTCTTCAGTGTGGCCGGAAATGTGCATCAACGAATAGCCATCGGGGCTTTCGTTGGTCACCATCCACTCGCTGAGCTCGATATTCGCTGTTGGCTTTTTGAGTAGGTGCCAGAGTTGGTCGAGTCCGGCGCAAAGGGCGGCGCGGTAGGATTGTCTTCGCCGGGGAAATTTCCGTTTGCTGGGGTGGCCCCAGAGCAGGTTGAGCCGCTGTAAAACCCCTTTTCCTGCATGCGTCTCAGCAAATTCAGGCAAACCAAGGGTGGCGGCCGGAATTTCATTTTCCAGTTCAGCACGATGTTGGCTTGCCGTGCAGGCGATTGCGTCGCAGGAAAAATATAAAACGTCGAGGTCAACCGCAGGCGTTCGTCGTGCAAGTGCGTAGGCGGGAAAATCCTTGCTCAGGTCGATCCAGAAAAGACCGGTGCTATCAAGCGGCAGCGTCGACGCAAAATTGATGCTTAATGAGGCGCTTTCGATATAGTCGCTGATGAACTCAAGCTCAGCTGACGAAAACGAAGCCGGGTGGGCAATCGCAGCCAACAGTATGTTGGTGTAAATCTGCTGGATGCTGGGTCGGTCGCGTGGGGCGGGTAGGTTTTCCAGTCCGAGGCGGCAAGCTGTGCGATAGGCGGCATGTAATTGCTGCCAGAGTCCAACGCCTGGCGGCGCGGCCAGTAAATGATTGATTTTGATTTGCCAGGCAATCGCATCCATCGCTCTGCGTAGCGAAATGTGAGGTGTACGCAGCGTATTAGTCGTTTCGGGGTCGAAAAGCTCGGCAAGGGTATTGAAGTAATCTTGTGTCAGCGTAGCCAGCAGGTCTTGTACTAGTTTCATGCGCTGGCGAACCTTACGCGAGGCGGGTAAGGATATGACCCTTAGTTTCCCCAGTTCGGCATTTGCGATGCGCTCGGCGTGGTTGTATAGAAGATCAAGAAATTTTATCCGCTGGGCCGTCGGGATTGGCGCTTCACGCAAGACCAAAACCTGCCGATAAAGCTGAGCCGCATCGTCGGCGCCCGTGCGTTCGTGCGCCAGGGCCAGCCATTCGAGAAGCCCTTTAATATGGGCTTCTGGCGGGTTTTTCGGGAGATTTTCTAGTGTGCTATTCATGCTTGGCTGAGAATAACAAAAATCCTTGGTTTGACCACACACATCCGATAGATGGCGCTTGCGTCTAAATGGACTTTTCCTTGCGCGATTGTTTGATGACTGCCAAGTGGCTTGTTTTTCCTTATAAAAGCGCTATAATCTCGGGTCTTTTTTCCAGCTAACGAAAGAGTTCCCATGGTTGTTATCCGTCTTGCCCGTGGCGGCGCCAAGAAGCGTCCATTCTACAACATGGTTGTTACCGACTCCCGCAATCGCCGTGATGGTCGTTTCGTTGAGCGTATCGGTTTCTACAACCCAGTAGCGTCCGGCAATGCAGAAAGCCTGCGTATTGCAACAGATCGCCTGGCCTACTGGCAAACCAATGGCGCCCAGTTGTCCCCGACTGTTGCACGTCTGGTCAAGCAACACGCTGCCCAGCAGGTTGCTTAAGTAATACCCGCTTTGGTAGTACCCACTTTGGCTGGCAACGATATCGTCGTACTGGGTCGGCTCGCCGACCCCTACGGGATGCAAGGCTGGCTCAGGTTGCACCCCTTTGGTGACGATCCGCTGGCTTGGGCTGATATGCCTGTTTGGTGGCTCAGTAGCGATGGTGAATCGTGGCGTGAATGCAAGCTCAAGCGCTTGAAACCTCACGCAAATGGTTTAGTGGTGTTGTTGGATGGGGTAGTTGACCGCACAGCAGCTGAAGCCATGAAAGGGATTCTGGTCGGCGCGCCGCGTGAATCTTTGCCAACGACTGAAGAAGGTGAGTTTTACTGGTCCGATCTGATCGGGCTGGATGTCATCAACACCGCTGACGAGCGGCTGGGCAAAGTTGCCAGCCTGATCGAAACGGGCGCCAGCTCGGTTTTGCGTGTGGTGTCGGATGATCATCCGGAACGCCTGTTGCCGTTTGTGGCTTCAGTTGTTTTGGCGGTAGAGAAAGAGGCGCGACTCATTCGAGTGGAGTGGGGCAGCGACTGGTGATTCGCTTTGACTGCGTAACCATTTTTCCGGAAATGTTTGTCGCTGTGACGCAAAGCGGAATTACCCGTCGGGCGCTGGAAGAGCGGCGCTGGGTGTGGCAAAGCTGGAATCCACGTGATTTTGCCGAGAACGCCTGGCGACGAGTTGATGATCGTCCTTTTGGTGGTGGGCCGGGTATGTTGATGCAGCCGGGGCCGCTGGAGAAGGCGATTGCTGCAGCCAAGTTGCAGCAACGTGAAGCTGGGTTGGCGAAGAGCCGGGTGATCTATCTTTCACCGCAGGGCGCGCCACTGACGCATGCACGTGTGATGCAACTGGCGACGGGCGAAGAAGGATTGATCCTGCTTTGCGGTCGCTATGAAGGAATTGACGAGCGTTTGATCGAGCGCTGTGTTGATGAAGAAATTTCGATCGGAGATTTTGTGCTTTCCGGTGGCGAGTTGCCGGCGATGGTTTTGATTGATGCTGTCGTCCGCCAGTTGCCGGGGGTGTTGGGAGATGCCGCTTCGGCGGTAGAAGATTCGTTTGTAACGGGTCTGCTGGATTGTCCGCACTACACTCGGCCCGAGAATTACGACGGCGAGAGTGTGCCGGATGTGTTGTTGTCTGGTGACCATAAAAGAATTCGACGTTGGCGGCTGAAACAGTCGCTGGCCCGAACCCGGAAGCGCCGGCCGGATTTACTGGCGCACCGCGTGTTGAACGCGGAGGAAACGCAACTCCTCACGGAAATCGTCGGAGAGGAGCAATGCGGTGAGTAAGTGTTTATAAAATTTTAAGGATCTCACATGAACCTGATTGAACAACTGGAACAAGAAGAAATTGCACGTTTGGGCAAGACACTTCCTGATTTTGCCCCGGGCGACACCATCGTTGTCCAAGTTAAAGTCAAGGAAGGCACCCGCGAGCGTCTGCAGGCTTACGAAGGCGTTGTTATCGCCAAGCGTAACCGCGGTCTGAACTCGGCTTTCACCGTTCGCAAGATATCTTCTGGCGAAGGCGTTGAGCGTACTTTCCAGACCCACTCCCCGCTGGTAGCTTCGGTTGAAGTGAAGCGTCGCGGTGATGTCCGTCGCGCCAAGCTGTACTACTTGCGCGAGCGTTCAGGCAAGTCCGCACGTATCAAGGAAAAACTGACCCGCAAAGTCGCTCCGACAGCGGCGTAAGGTGAAAAAGGAAAGGGCGCTTCGGCGCCCTTTTTTGTATCTGGTTTTTGCCTAAAATAAGGCGTCGACCGGAGCAGTTACGATCAAGCTTGGGTTTTGTCTTTTTCAATCAGCGCGTAGGCTGAGTGATTATGGATCGACTCGAAGTTCTCCGATTCCACCACGTAGGAGTCGATGCGGCTTTCAGTGTTCAGGCGAGCGGCAACGTCGCGGACCATGTCTTCGACGAATTTGGGGTTATCGTAAGCGCGTTCAGTGACGTACTTTTCGTCCGGGCGCTTGAGCAGGCCGTAAAGCTCGCAGGAGGCTTCCTGTTCAACCAGTTGGACCAGTTCTTCAATCCAGAGGAAGTCGTTGGTCTTGGCCGTTACGGTGACGTGTGAGCGCTGGTTGTGAGCGCCATACTCGGAAATTTTCTTCGAACAGGGGCAGAGGCTGGTCACCGGGACAACGACTTTGACTGATGTGGCGATTTCACCATGGCAGATTTCGCCGATAAAGGTGACGTCGTAGTCCATCAAACTTTGCACACCGGAAACTGGCGCCGTCTTGTTGATGAAGTAGGGGAAGTTCATCTCGATGTGGCCGGTTTCGGCTTCGAGTTTGACCACCATTTCACGCAACATGGCCGGGAAGTTTTCCACCGAAATTTCGCGTTCGTGACTGTTCAGAATCTCCACAAAGCGCGACATATGCGTGCCCTTGAAGTTGTGCGGCAGGCTGACGTACATGTTGAACATAGCGATGGTGTGCTGGATGCCGACCGATTTATCCTGCACCTTGATCGGGTGGCGGATAGCCTTGATGCCGACTTTGTTAATGGCAATATGGCGCGTGTCGGCTGAGTTCTGAACGTCGGGGATGGCAGTGTTGGGGGTGTTCATGGGCTGTTCTTAGATGAATTATTGTGTGTTGGTTAGGGCGCGCATTTCACCTACTGCACGCACGATGCCATTTTTGTCGAGGCCAAGTTCGGCCAGTAGTTGATTCTGCTCGCCGTGGTCAATGAAGCGATCCGGCAGGCCGAGGCGCAGGAATTTCACCTTCATCCCACGTTCGGCCAAGACGCGTTCGATTTCCGAACCTGCGCCACCAATCACGGCATTCTCTTCGATACTGACCAGCAGGGAATGGTTCCCGGCAAGTTCGACAATCAGGTCGACATCGAGCGGTTTGACGAAGCGCATGTTGGCGACAGTGGCATCCAGCTCTTCACCGGCAGCCAGCGCGGCCGGGACCAGGCTGCCAAAGGCGAGCAGGGCAATACCCTGGCCGGTGCGGCGGATTTCTCCCTTGCCAACGGGCAGTGTGTCGAGATTCATTTCTGGCACTGTGCCGGTGCCACCACCGCGTGGGTAGCGCACCATGCTCGGGCCATCAAGCGCATAGGCGGTGGACAGCATCTTGCGGCATTCGACTTCGTCAGCCGGGGTCATGACAACCATATTGGGGATGCAGGTAACGAAGGAGAGGTCGAAGGTGCCGTGGTGGGTCGGGCCATCGGCACCCACCAGACCGCCGCGGTCGACGGCGAAAATGACCGGTAAATTCTGCAGGGCGACGTCGTGAATCAGTTGATCGTAAGCCCGTTGCAGGAAGGTCGAGTAAATGGCGACGACCGGCTTCAAACCTTCGCAGGCGAGACCGGCGGCGAGGGTGACGGCGTGTTGTTCGGCGATGCCAACATCGAAATAGCGGTCCGGGTATTCGGCCGAAAAGCGCAGCAGGCCAGAGCCTTCACGCATCGCCGGGGTGATGCCAACCAGCCGGGAGTCAGCCTTGGCCATGTCACACAGCCAGTCACCAAAAACCTGGGTGTAGGTCAGCTTGCCACCCTTGCTGGCTTTAATGCCAACGTCCGGCTCGAATTTGCCGACGCCGTGATAAAGGATCGGGTCCGCTTCGGCCAGTTTGTAGCCTTGGCCTTTTTTGGTGATGACATGGAGGAATTTGGGGCCTTTAAGCTGGCGCAAGTTTTCCAGCGTCGGGATCAGGGCATCGAGGTCATGGCCGTCAATTGGGCCGTAGTAATGGAAGCCAAACTCTTCGAAAAGCGTGCCCGGGGCAATCATGCCTTTGACGTGCTCTTCGGCCCGGCGGGCCAGTTCGAGTAGTGGCGGGGCGAAGCCGAGCATATTGCGGGCGCCGTCGCGGGCGGCATTGAAGGTCTTGCTCGACGTCAGCCGGGTCAGGATGTTGTTGAGTGCGCCGACCGGCGGCGAAATCGACATCTCGTTGTCGTTAAGAATGACCAGCATGTCGGCATCGGCAACGCCGGCGTTGTTCATGGCCTCGAAAGCCATGCCGGCTGACATCGCGCCGTCACCAATGATGGCAACTGCCTTGCGGTCTTCGCCTTTGTGCTTGGCGGCCAGGGCCATGCCGAGGGCGGCGGAGATCGAGGTCGATGAGTGGCCGACGCCAAAGGTGTCGTAAGGGCTTTCGCTGCGCTTGGGGAAGCCGGAGACGCCGCCATGCATACGTAACGTACTCATGCCTTCGCGGCGGCCGGTGAGGATCTTGTGGGCATAGCACTGGTGACCGACGTCCCAGACCAGCCGGTCTTCCGGTGTGTTGAAGACGGCGTGCAGGGCGATGGTCAGTTCGACCGTGCCGAGGTTTGATGAGAGGTGGCCGCCGGTTTGCGACACCGAGTCGATCAGGAAGGCGCGCAGTTCGGTTGCCAGTTGTGGCAATTGCTTGCGATCCAGGCGGCGCAGGTCGGCCGGGCTGTTGATAGTTTCAAGCAAAGAGGCGCTCATTTTAGAATTGCCGGTGACAGATGAAGTCAGTCAGTTGGATCAGGCGGGTGGCACGATCGCCAAAAATGGCGAGGGCGGCGAGGGCGTCGCTGCGCAGTTCGTCGGCGTAGGCGCGCGCGGCAT
>Ga0136636_10000405_pt1 | contig 21356 bp, 21 predicted proteins | sample AntDrymUQ8522106_2_FD_104653 | JGI IMG/M metagenome (GOLD analysis project Ga0136636, IMG submission 104653) | Polar desert sand microbial communities from Dry Valleys, Antarctica - metaG UQ852 (21.06) | ecosystem: Environmental > Terrestrial > Soil > Desert | place: Antarctica: Dry Valley... | reverse complement strand
GTTATGTTTACTTCAACTGATCCGTATCGCATTAAAATAACAGGGCGTACACGCAGCTTTATAAATGCTTTTGGCGAAGAACTGATCATTGACAACGCTGAAAAAGCCCTGGCCAAAGCCTGCGAAAAAACGGGCGCTATCATCACAGAATACACGGCAGCGCCGATTTATTTAAAGGATAATGAAAAAGCGGCTCACGAATGGATTATTGAATTTGAAACTCCTCCTGAGAATCTGGAATATTTCGGCGAAGTACTCGACAATGCGCTGAAATCTCTTAATTCGGATTACGAAGCAAAGAGGTATCATAACATGATGATCTTGTTGCCAGTGATCCGGAAGGTTGAAAAAGGCACTTTTTATGAATGGTTCCGCGAACGTGGAAAACTGGGCGGTCAACATAAAGTTCCGCGCTTGTCGAATGAGCGTAAATACGTGGAAGAGATACTGGCACTGAATACTAAAACATTTTAGTATTAGTTACTTCGTTTTAAAAAAATAAAACCACGGAGGCACGGAGAGCACAAAGGAATACGGAGAAAAGGTGATTTTGCTTTTGTGCCTTTTGTGTTTCAAAAAACAAAACCAGAAAGGCATGAAGAACACTAAGAAACAATCTGGGGAAAAGCCATCTTTGTGAGCCTCTGTGTCCTCAGTGCCTCCGTGGTTAAAATAAAATCATTCCAGCCAGGCGTCAGACTAAAGAGTTATCAACAAAACGCAAAAGATTTAGATCATAAAAAAGATTCTTAATAATTTAGCTGAATCATACAATTTGAACTTATGGGAATGCATATCGCAATAGCAGGGAATATAGGATCAGGCAAAACAACACTTTCGGGCTTACTGGCCAAAAATTTCGGCTGGCAGCCGCATTACGAAGACGTGGATACCAATCCGTATCTTCCGAGTTTTTACGAAGACATGCAGCGCTGGTCGTTTAACCTACAGATATATTTTCTGAACAGCCGGTTCCGGCAGATTGTGGATATCCGCAAAAGCGGCAAAAATGTTATTCAGGATCGTACCATTTACGAAGATGCGCATATTTTTGCTCCTAACCTTCATACCATGAACCTGATGACAACGCGTGATTATGAAAATTACCAGTCGCTGTTCGAGCTTATGTCATCCTTTATTCAGCCTCCTGATCTGCTGATTTACCTGCGTGCTGACGTGCCAACCCTTGTACGAAACATACAGAAGCGTGGCCGCGATTACGAAGCTTCCATCCGTCTCGATTATCTTAAAAGCCTGAATGAACGCTACGAAAACTGGATAAACGAATATACCGCAGGGAAATTGCTGATTTTCGATGTTGATAATATTAATTTCCAGGAAAACCCCGAGGACCTGGGAACGATTATTGAAAGAGTACAGGCAAACCTGCATGGATTGTTTTAAGAAACCTCATCCCTTCCCTTCTCACCTCATCCTCCTTCGGCACCTTCTCCTGTAGGAGAATAAAATAGGAATTTCTGCTTCCCTGATGAAGGGCGATCAATTGTGATGAATGAAATTCAAAAGCTGAAATTCAAAAATCGAATGCTAAGATACTTTTTATCGTAAGTGAAAGAGTTTTGTTTACTAAGCATTTTTAAATATCAGATCTACTTTGTTCATTTTTTCTGATATGCAACATATTGTCCTGATAGTTTCAGATTCTGTCATAGGTCTGAAACCATGAAACCCTGAAACTTTATCACACCGGATCCACATCAATCACCACCCTAACGGATTTATAATCAGTGTGGGCATTTAATTTCATGATGGCATTCCGGATTTCGTCCTTGGCTTTGGGCAAAGGAATTCCCTTTTCGAATTTAACAAGTATATTTTTCAGGTATTGGTTCCTGATTCGCGATACGCTGGGATATTCGGGCCCGAGCACCCGTTTGCCAAATAAAACTCTCAGTTTTTTAGCCAGGTCATCCGCAGCTTTATTGATCAGGTCGGCATCCACATGCCTGAGGGAAAGCTGAACGATTCGGCAAAACGGTGGATAAATGAACCGTTCCCTTTCAATCAGCTGGCTTTGATACATGGCATGGTAATTATGATCAAGCACCATGGCAAGAATGGGATGCGAAGGATTATAAGCCTGAATCAGCACTTTTCCCTGTTTGTTTTTGCGGCCCGCGCGTCCCGCCACCTGGGCCATTAGTTGAAAACCTCGCTCAAAAGCCCTGAAATCGGGATAGGAAAGCAGGCTGTCGGCATTCAGAATTCCTACCAGGCTTACGTTATCAAAATCAAGTCCTTTGGTTACCATCTGTGTTCCGACAAGGATATCAACTTTACGTTCTTCGAAAGAGGCAATCAATTTCTGGTGAGCAAACCGTGAGCGGGTGCTGTCGAGATCCATTCGGGCAATGGTGGCTTTGGGAAAAATCAACGAAAGCTCCTCTTCAATTTTTTCGGTACCGAACCCCTTCATTACCAAGTGTGTATGACCACAATCAGGGCATTTATCGGGAATGCGCGTAGTGTAGCCACAATAATGGCAACGCAGCTGGTTTTGCTTTTTATGGTAAACCAGCGAAACGTCGCACTGCACGCAATGAGGTATCCAGTTGCAGTTATCGCAGTCGATATGTAACGAAAAACCACGTCGGTTCTGGAAAAGAATAACCTGCTCATTAGCTGTCAAGGCTGCGTCAACCTCCCGGATCAATGCTGATGAGAAAATGGACTGCATGGTTTTCATGCGGTGCTCATCTTTGAGGTTAACCAATTTCACCTTTGGAAGCAATATTCCGCCGTAGCGTTCGGCTAGGGTGCTTAGCCCGTATTTCCCCTGGCTGGCATTGTAAAAGCTCTCAATGGCAGGTGTTGCTGAACCCAGAAGTACTTTTGCCCCGTGCATGGATGCCAGGAAAATGGCCGTATCGCGGGCGTTGTAACGTGGTGCCGGATCGTATTGCTTGTACGAAGCATCATGCTCTTCGTCAATAATTATCAGTCCCAGGTTGCTGAAAGGCAGGAACATAGCCGAGCGTGCTCCTAGCAAAACCTTAAAAGATTGGGTTCCGGTTCCCGAAACATGCTGCCATATTTCGACCCTTTCATTTTCATTATACTTTGAATGGTAAACACCGACTTCGGCTCCGAAATATTTTTGTAAGCGGTTTATGATCTGCGTAGTAAGCGCTATTTCTGGCAGAAGATAAAGAACCTGCTTGCCTTCATCCAGCATCTGCCGGATAAGTTTTATATAAATTTCGGTCTTCCCGCTGGATGTTATGCCATGAAGAAGTGTAACATTTTTTAAAGCAAATGAATCCGTTATTTCCTGCATGGCAATCTGCTGACCAAGCGTTAGCTCAATACTTTCGGCGGTATGCGTGGCTTGCCGGTAATTCAGCCGGCTGATTTCTTTATCGTATTCCTCGAAAACATTTTTTTTCTCCAGTGCCTTGAATTTCCCAGCAGCGTCCTCAATACGGGCAAATAGCGCCTTACGCGAAACCTCCAGCGGGTTTTTCGACATGATTTTCGAAAGCTGAATATATTCGATCAGCAGATCAAGCTGTTTAGGAGCCTTCTTTTCGAGCTTATCGTACAATTGCTGAAGCTGCTCCTCGCTGCTGTATTCATCAGTGAGTTTAATAAACGAAAGTGTTTTCGGGGTAAAGCGCTCACGGACTTCCTCTTCGGTAACGATATATCCTTTCTCGATCAGGTTGTGAATCAAAGGAATGATTTTAACCAGGTCGGCAAAGCGGGATGCATCGGATATGGATAAAGCACCATTTTCTTTCAGTGCACGGAGCAGGTTGTATTCCTTTTCGGAAAGGATTTTTTCGCTTAGCTCAATGCCGGGAACAATCCTGATCTTTGATTCGCTGGCAAGCTTTAGGGCTGCCGGCAATGCGGCATTCATTACTTCGCCCACGGTGCAGCAATAGTACGAAGCTATCCATTCCCAAAGTCTGAACTGAAACTCATTTGCCACCGGGTGAAGATCGAGAACGCCAAGAATATATTTGGTTTCGACCTTGGGTGCTTTTTCAGAGATACTGTGAATCAACGCGGTATAAACCTTCTTTTTCCCAAACTGCACCACCACACGCTTTCCCGGCTCAACCGATTCATTCAGGTCGAATGGCACGCGGTAGGTAAAATAACCCGCCACCGGCAAAGGGAGCAAAACATTTACGAATAAGGTGGTGCGCATAGGAGGTTAAGTGAAGCTTGAGTGCTAAGATAGGGGATATTGTGGCCAGAAGACTTAAGGAAAATGGAGGTACAGCTAACAAACAGCTTTATTTTTCGAGTTGTAGAATATCCTCTATTTGTATTCTATTTGCAGGCAAATAACTTGAAGCAACATCCCATATTATTTCATAATCAACACCAAAATACTCATGAGAAACTTTATTCCTTAATAAATACATTTCTGCCCAGGGAACCTCTGAATATTTTGCTTTAATTTCAGCAGGAATATTCCTGGCCGCTTCTCCGATTATTTCAAAGTTTCTGAGCATCAACAGTTTTATAATCTCTTGTAAAATCAGTGAAAGAAAGGGAATCAATGTATTCGGAAATACGGTTAATCGAAAGAAGAAGATCTTCAAGATACATAATATATGAACGTTCTTCTTTTTTCAAGCTATGCGTATTTAACCTGTTTGAGTATTCCCTCCCTGATCTGTTCTTTCAATGCATTCTTAGTTACAAGGTCAATCTTGCGTTTAAAGATATTTTCAAGATAGATTTGAAGGGTAAAGAATTTCCATCCTATTGGCCGTTCAAGTTCAACTAATAGATCAATATCACTTTCTTCATTATTTGTTTCATCAGAGAAGGACCAAAACAAGCCGATCTCCCTGACAGCAAAATCCTGATAAAGAGTTGGTTTCAACTCTTTAAGTTTAAGTAATATTTCATTTTTTGTAATCATAATGCAAATATAGCAATTTTTGAAACAGTCAGAAAAGCATACTCTTTAACACACGCTTAACTATCTATATTTTTTACTAATCCTCCAGATCATCATAATTAACCGGAGCTTTTGGCGATTTTGATTCCGGTTTAACTGGTTTCGGTTCCGGTTTAGCAAATTTCGGTTTCGCCTGTGCCTGTGCCTGTTCCTTCGCCTGTGCTTGTTCCTTCGCCTGTGCCTGTGCCTTATTCTTCGCCTGTGCCTGTTTCTTCTCCTTATCCTGTGTCTCTGCCTCCCCCTTTGCCTTACGTGGCCGGAGTTCCCGGGTGCGGGTAATTTTATAATCCCTAAGTTCAGTGAACTTATTGCCTTTTGAAGGCTCGCGATGTGGGGTAACTTCAGCGGATGGATCAAATAGACCAGTGGCATTATCAATATCCGTTTTTTCAGGGGCAAAATCAAATGCGCTTTTCCGCGAAGGCTGTTCACCAAGTTCCTCAATACGGGTAATTGGTTTCAGTTTCATTTTTTCGACCTTTCTGCGTTCTGGTCTATCTTCTTTTCCGAAACGGTTGCCTCGCTCAGTTTTTTCGTCCTTATTTAAATCGTTGCTGAATTCTTTTTTTTCACGCGGAATAAATACTCTATCGCCGCCTTCTTCACGGGGCTTGTATTCACGGGGCTTGAATTCGCGTGATTTATATTCACTTCTTTCTGAACCTTCACTGCTTCTTCGTGGAGTTCTGGCCTCTGAATTTTCGCCATCAGCATTGCCACGTCTTTTAAAACCGCTCTCACTTTCGTCGCGGGGCTTGTACTCACGGGGTTTGAATTCGCGGGCTTTAGATTCACTTATTGAACCTTCGCTGGTACGACGCGGTGGTCTTTTTTCTTCATTTTCGCCGTCAACGCTTTCTCCGCGTGGTTTAAGTTCGCGTGACTTGAACTCGCGGGGTTTGGGATCGAGTGCATCGAAATCACCCTCCGGTGCTTCTTTGCTGCGCCAGTCAGGTTTGTCTTCCTTTTTGGAATAGTCGCGGGTATCGGGTGTTCCGTCTTCGCCGGCATTTTCCATGTAACGGCCTCTCTTGCTGCCTTTATACAAATCGAAATGCTCGAACCTGCATTCCAGCGGACCATTAAAAACCGGCAACTTGGCCGTCGGCCGTAGACCGATTAAACTCAGTGCCCGCTGATCACTGCTTATAACCCAGGCATGGTAGCCGGCGAATTCCTGTTTCAGCGTATTGCCGATACTTTTATACAGGCCGATGATATCATTCAGCCTTATGCGTTCGCCATAAGGAGGGTTAATAATTATCAGACCAGGCTCGCCTTCCGGCTTTTGTAGGTTGGCAAAAGCGCTCACCGAAAGGGTTATATCCTTGTGCAAACGGGCAGATTTTACGTTGGCCCGTGCAGATGCCAGGTTTTTAGGAGAAATATCACTGCCGATAATCTGGTATTCAAACTCTGTTTGTTTATCCTGGGCTTCCTTGGTGACTTCGTTCCAGAGATCCTGGTCGAAATCAGGCCAGTGCATAAACCCGAATTCCTTGCGATACATGCCTGCCGGGAAATTATTTGCATACATGGCAGCCTCAATAGCCAATGTTCCCGAGCCACACATGGGATCTATAAAATTGCAGTCGCGTTTCCACCCGGTAAGCATAATCAGACCGGCTGCCAGAACTTCGCTCATGGGAGCTTCGGCATTCGAAACCCGGTAGCCGCGTTTGTGAAGCGAAGCACCCGAACTATCAATAGATACATCACAGATGCTTCCACGGATATGCACATTGATTCTTACATGCGGATTTTCGGTATCAACATTAGGGCGCCGGCCGTTACTCAAAGTCCGGAAACGGTCAACAATGGCATCCTTGGTCAGCAGTGCAACATAATGTGTGTGTGAAAGCTCCGAGTCGCTCGAAACAGCATCAACGGCCAATGTTTTGGTCAACGTAAGAAAATTCTCCCAGGGATAGGCGGTAACCTGTGTATACAAATCATCTTCATCGGCCATCTGGAACGAAAAAATCGGCATCAGAATCCGCTGTGCCGTGCGAAGACAGTAGTTTGCCTTGTAAAGCATGCGCTTATCACCTTCGAAACTTACCGCGCGCGTTAGGATTTCTACATTGGCTCCTCCCAGCTCAATAATTTCGGCAGCCAGCACTTCTTCGAGGCCTGCAATGGTTTTAACGATAAATTTCAGTGGCTGTTCGCCGGATGTTGAAAGTTCCAAAAGTTCCAAAAGAATCTGTTTTTACGTATGGGGTAATCTTATTTATTTTTTTGTGAGGTTATCGATAAAAACATGTTTATCAACAATATAACGTGTGTGAGTGCCTTTTCCAATCAACCCTGATTCATCGTTGGCTGATACTTCGAAAAGTAGTTTCATTCCCTCCGCCTGGATTAACATTGAATTGCATGTTACTGTTTTATCTGGTAGTGTAGCCTTAAAATGCTTTACCGAAACTTCAGTGCCAACCGTAACATAAGGTTCAGGAATCCTATCCGCAACGCTTTCCAGAGCAGTCTGTTCCATAAGTGCAATCATGGCGGGCGTTGCAAATACTTCTAAAGTTCCCGAACCGAAAGCAACCGCTGTTTTATCAGAAGTTACCGTAATTTCCTTTATTCCTTCGATGCCGGGAGTTAATTTGAATTCCATTTGTTGCTTAGTCAGAAAAATTGAGAATAAAAGTCTGCTTCAGCGATATATTTAAACTTTGACTCACAGGGCAGGTGTCGACAGTGTGCCGGATAATTGCCTTCTGCTTTTCGGTGTATTTCAAAGGTGGAAAATCCATTTCGACAATCACCTCCCCGACCCGTCGTGGTTCAGATGCCATTATTTTAGTGATTTTCATGGAAGTCCCATCAACATTAAATCCGTGGGTCCGGGCTGCAATTCCAACAACTGTTATGGCACAGGCACCCAAAGAAGTTGCAAGCAGATCGGTTGGAGAGAAAGCCTCGCCCTTGCCCTGGTTATCGACAGGTGCATCGGTAATGAAGGTTTGCCCGGATTTTACATGCGTTGCTTCAGAGCGCAAATCGCCTGTATATATAACCCTCGAAGTTTCCATGGGAAATTTTTTATTGTGCAAAGATATGAAAGTTATTGAAAGCGAAGGAATCTGAATATACCATTAAGCATATACTGCTCAATTACAGCACATTTAAACAAGAACTAAAATTTTGAAATTCCGGAAACCAGGATTTTATGATTCCTGAGATATTTCCCAACAATTGAAAGCGAAAAATATTAAGGACATTCCTGTTCACAATGATTTTCATTGCATAAACATTCATGCATATAGCGAATATAATCAAATTTCACTTAGTTTTGTTAATAATATGTTAACTGCCGGTAATCATGCCGTTTAACTTCCTAATTTTGAAAATGTGAAGAAAAGGACATTTTTAATTATAGTTGCAATTACGGGTATTGCTTTGGCAGGCATTATTTTTATTCAGTTTTACTGGATACGGAATGCTGTTTCGCTGCACGAAGAGCAGTTCGACAGCAGGGTAAGGCTGGCGCTTAAAGGCGCTGTTAACCAGATGTATGAAAACAAATCGGATACCTGTGTCGAGGGCCTTTTTTGTAACCGTAACTGCATGCATAAGGATAGTATTCTGAATAACGGAATTAATGTAGATGCCCTTAAACCTATAATCAAAAAAGAATTTTCCGAGGCAGGTCTTCATGAACCATACATTTACGGCATTTACAAGCTTAATGCCACTCATCCCGATTTTATCTCAAAACCAGGATTTGAAAAGCAATTACTTGGTACGATACATGAAGCATCCTTATCCTGTATCTTTAAAAATGACCAGTTAGTGCTCGGGGCCTGGTTCCCTGACGAGAAACAACAGGCCATGCAGAGTATTTTCTGGTGGCTGCTGGTTTGCTTTTTTTTGATGGCGGTTTTGGTTTTCGGGTTTATTTTCAGCATTTATTCATTTTTAAGGCAGAAGAAAATTTCGGAGATGAAAAGTGACTTTGTAAATAATATCACGCATGAGTTTAAAACGCCGATTGCTACAATATCCTTAGCCAGCGAGATGCTTCTGAAACCATCGGTACTGGCTTCCGAAGCTAAGGCACGAAAGTATGCAGGTATTATTTATGACGAAAATCTCCGGCTTAAAAACCAGGTGGAACATGTGCTGCAACTTGCCGTACTCGATCGCGGAATGTATAACCTGAAATACAAATCGATTGATTTACACCAGCTTATTCTTAAAATTGCTGAAAGCTACCAGCTCCTGATAAAGGAGAAAAACGGGACGTTGAAACTGCAATTGAATGCCACCAGCCATCAGTCGTATGCCGATGATATGCATGTCGAAAATATTATCACGAACCTGCTCGACAATGCCAACAAATATTCACCCGGAAATCCGGATATTACAATAAGCACATTTAACCGTAACGACCACTTAGTAGTTGCAGTTGAGGACAAAGGAATAGGCATCAGCAATGAGAATCAGAAGCGCATTTTCCGTAAAATGTTCAGGGTCCACACCGGCAATGTGCACGATGTAAAAGGATTCGGTCTTGGATTATACTATGTAAAGAGCATGGTGGAAGCCCATAATGGAAATATCAACCTGCACAGCGAACCTGGCAAAGGAAGTCGGTTCGAAATATCATTGCCACTCGATTACCTGAACCATGTTTCACCTAATGAGTAAACTTTATGAAAACAAAAATATTATTGGTAGAGGATGATATTAACCTTGGTGATGTGCTAAGCGATTACCTCGAACTTCAGAATCATGAAGTTGTAAGGGCTTTGGATGGAGCGGAAGGTCTTGTACTTTTCAAATCACAAGCCTTTGATCTGCTCCTGCTTGATGTTATGCTTCCGCGAAAAGACGGGTTTACTCTTGCTGCCGAAATACGCGAAATAAACGGACAGATCCCGATTATTTTTCTTACTGCCCGCGGGCAAGCAGAAGACCGGGTAACAGGTTTTAAAGCCGGTTGCGATGATTATATCACCAAACCCTTCAGCAGCGAAGAGCTTGAGCTCAGAATCGGTGCTATACTAAGGCGTTGCAGGCAGCCTGAAACGAACGGCCAGCCGGTTGCCGGCAATAACGGAGGTATTTTTAAATTAGGGAAATATACTTTTGATTCGGCAAATCATGAACTGCGGTTAGCCGATCAGCGAATTGGCCTTACCACCAAAGAAGTTGAGCTTTTAAGGGTTTTATATACCCATAAAAACCAGCTTATCACCCGCGAAAAAACACTTAAAGCCGTATGGGGCAGCGACAATTACTTCATTGGCCGGAGCATGGATGTTTTCATAACCAAACTGCGCAAATACCTGAAAGACGATCCGGATATTTCGATAGTAAATGTGCACGGAACGGGTTTCAGGCTGGAAGTGAAGGAATGATGAACCAGGATTCCAAGCTCCAAATTCCAAGTTCCAAATTCCAAATTCCAAAACACGAAACACAAAGCCGAAACCCGGAATCGTAAATCGTAAATCCTAAATTCTTTAATCGCTCAACTTCACACTACTCACCACAAACTTAGTTTCGCCACGCCAGGGCAAGGTATTATTTTTCTCGGTATAGTGGACTACCACATTTTTACCCTGTAGTTTCTCCAGTTGAAGTGCAACATCGACGTCAGCAACAGAAAACAGGAACTTTTCGGAAGCAAGCGCTACATTATTATTGCTTTGAACACTGCTGAGTATCATTTCGCCTTCATAGGTTTTAAAAATATTCCCCTTGCGCGAAAACTTCTGCAGCAAACCTGCCCTGTAGCCATCACTGAAAGTATAGAAAAAACTCCAATAAGTCCATATCCCGATAATCAGAATCAATACTGCCAGAGTAAGATAAAGATATTTCTTAATTTTCTTTTTTAAAAATCCTGAGCGGCTGGGATTAATTTCCCCATTTGACTGATTGATATTTGCCATGTTGCGTCTTTTTCACAAAGATAACAAAATAATATAGAATCAACACAGGCTTGATCAGGCTTAATAAAAAAAGCAAATAACTCTGACCGATCGGAATCTGCCTACCATTCGCATCGAAATGATAATTATCTTTGCCCCATAAAGCGAATTACTGGAAATGATACTATTTGAAGAAGCAATGGGGATAATCAGTAAATCTGCTGTTCCCCTGGCATCAGAAAAAACACAACTCAAAGACTGTTTAGGGCGGGTATTAGCCATGGATGTATTTTCGGATATGGATATGCCACCGTTCGATAAATCTGCAGTTGACGGCTACGCCTGCCGCCTTGCTGATCTTGAAAAAGAATTGGCAGTGCTCGAAACAATACCTGCCGGCAAAGTACCGTCGAAATTTGTAGGTGTTGGTGAATGTTCGAAGCTGATGACAGGAGGCATGCTTCCCGAAGGTGCCGATACAGTTATAATGGTCGAAGATGTTGAAATTACCGGTCCTGAAAAAATTCGTTTCAATGGCGATAAAACGGCACCGAATTTTTGTAAAAAAGCTGAAGACATAAAACTCGGCGAAAAAGTGCTCGACAAAGGCACCTTTTTACGACCACAGGAAATTGCTATTCTGGCTTCGGTTGGATGCGCCTTTCCTGAAGTATACAAACAACCACGCATAGGTATTATTTCGACCGGCGATGAACTGGTAGAACCGGCGGAAATCCCTGCCCTTTCCCATATCCGCAACAGCAACGCCTGGCAACTTATGGCGCAGGCTCAGCGTGCCAATTGTAAGACAAAATATTTTGGAATAGCCCGCGATTCCGAAAAAGACACTCTTGAAATTATCCAACAGGCAGGTGCTGAATGTGATATTGTGATCCTAACCGGAGGTATTTCGGCCGGTGACTTTGATTTTGTACCCGCAGTAATTCAACAGGCTGGTTTTGATATTAAATTCCGTAGCCTGGCGGTGCAACCCGGTAAGCCGGTGATATTTGCAACCCGTGAAAAACAATACCTGGTTGCATTACCCGGGAATCCTGTTTCATCCTTTGTACAGTTCGAAATGCTCGTAAAATATCTGATACGGCTGATTACAGGGAATACCGGTCATGAAATTCGGATAAAAACGCCCTTGGCAGTTGAGTATAAACGAAGAAACGTATCACGAAAGGGATTCTTTCCCGTTTATCTGAATTCCGAAGGAATGGCGATGCCAGTTGAATATCATGGGTCGGCACACATACACTCATACATTTATGCTGATGGAATTGCAACTTTCGAAATTGGTGAAAGTGAAATCAGGAAAGGAACTTTGGTAGATGTTCGACTCGTATAACAGGCGTATAAATTACCTCCGCATTTCGGTTACCGACCGATGTAACCTTCGCTGTACCTATTGCATGCCTGCCGAAGGCATAGCGTTGATGCAGCACATGGATATTCTCTCTTTCGAAGAAATACTGGAAGTGGTGGATGCCGCCCTTGCTCTTGGTGTAGATAAAATACGGATTACCGGAGGCGAACCTTTGGTGCGCAAGGGAATTGTTAACCTGGTACAGTCGATTGCTTCAAAACCCGGAGTTCAGGATTTGGGTATGACTACCAACGGGCAACTTCTCGAGAAATTTGCCCAACCGCTTAAAGATGCCGGTCTTCATCGGGTTAACGTAAGCCTCGATACCATGGATCCTGAAAGATATCGCGAGGTAACCCGAGGTGGAGAGATTGAAAATGTGCTGAAAGGGATTAATGCTGCAATAACAGCAGGCCTTTCGCCTGTGAAAATTAACTGCGTAATCACAAAATCACCAGCCGAACCTGATGCCGTGGAAGTTGCCGTGTATGCGAAAAAACTTGGCTTACAGGTTCGTTTTATCAGGCAGATGGATCTCGAAAAAGGAGAATTTTATATTGTCGACGGAGGTAGCGGAGGCGATTGTTCAACTTGCAACCGCCTGCGGCTAACTGCTGACGGAATGATTAAACCTTGTCTTTTCAACGATATGGAATACAATGTCCGCGAGCATGGTGCCTATAAGGCTTTACAACTCGCACTTGGCAATAAACCTTCGTGTGGAACCATTAACAAGCATGGGGAGTTTTATAATATAGGGGGTTAGTTGTTTGGGATGGGGAGACAAGGGGATGGGGTGATGGGGAGAAAGGGAGTTAAGGCGAATTTGACAATTCGATAATGTGACAATGTGACGATTCGACAATTTGACAATTGAACCTTGTCACTGCGAGGAGGAACGACGAAGCAGGAACAACGGAGGTAATTGAATGCCGGAGAGGCGAAAGGGAGATGGGGCGAAAGGGAGAAACGGAGTTGGGGTGAAAGGGAGAAGGGAGAAGGGGTGAAACAGCTAAGGGCGACAAGGAAAAATAAGGACATGGTGTCAGGGCGATCTAAAATTTCCGTTTGAGCAATTGAACATTAGAACAATGGAACAATGGAACAGTGAATTCAGAATTTTTAGGATTTCAGATTTATAAAATGACGATTGTAAAGACACGATGAATCACGACTCTAAAGAAAATCCTGAATCTTCGAAACCTGAAACATTAAACTCTTCAAACCTGAAACTCTTAAAACTCTTCAAACCTAAATCATTCAAATCAGATCTAAAATAAGAACCAATGAACAAGTTCTCCCATACCGATGAAGCAGGCAAAGCCAATATGGTGGATGTAGGGCATAAACCGAACCAGTTGCGGATTGCTAAGGCGCAGGGATTTATCAGCCTGCAGCCTGAAACGGTAAAGCTCGTCAAGGAAAACAATATGAAAAAAGGCGATGTACTTACTGTTGCCCAACTTGCAGGTATACAGGCCGCAAAACTGACTTCATCCATTATTCCTCTTTGCCACACACTGCTCATCACAAAAATTGATGTGAAGCTTACTCTCGAATCAAGGGGCGTTGCAGCCTTTAGCGAGGTACACTGCATAGGCCAGACAGGTGTTGAAATGGAAGCACTTACAGCTGTTTCAGCATCGCTTCTCACCGTGTACGACATGTGTAAGGCGGTAGACAAAATAATGGAAATCAATAATATAAAACTCATCAGCAAGACGAAAACTGACATATAGGCAATCGTTAAGCTTATTGTAAAAAGAACTTTTCTAACCCCAAAGAATTAAAAAGACTTAAATTCAGCCAACCCAATCTGATACTATGTATTTGCTTCTTCTGGCTTTAGCCCCGGTAGTCATTATAATGTTTTATGTGTATTTCCGCGACAAGTACGAAAAGGAACCTGTCAGGCTTATACTGAAAGGGATTCTGCTGGGTGCAGTAATTATTTTTCCTGTCGGAATAATCGAAAACTATCTTTTAGGATACGGAAAGGCTTTTGAAACTATCCCGAAAGCAGCCTGGGATGGCTTCATCGTTGCAGGTGCTATCGAAGAGGCATTTAAATACCTTATGGTTTTTATCCTGGTTTGGAGAAACTCCAATTTCAACGAGAAATTCGACGGGATTGTATATGCCGTTTCAGTTTCCTTAGGATTCGCCGCCATCGAAAACCTGTTTTATGTTTTTTCGGAGAACTCGATGCAGGTGGGTTTGCTCAGGGCTTTTACCGCGGTACCGGGACACAGCATATTTGGAATTGTAATGGGATTTTACCTTGGGATGGCACGTTTCAGCACAAAAGGAAGCGGGAAATGGCTGCTGAGAGCATTTCTTGTACCATGGCTCCTTCATGGAATATATGATTTCATGATTATGTCGGGACATCCTTTACTGATACTCACATTTATTCCATTCCTTATTTTTATGTACAGGACAGGTTTAAAACGAATGCAGGAATTTAACCAGGAATCAATATTCAACCCGGCAAATATCAATTTCACAAATCAGCAGGGTAATAATTTCGAAGAGGAAAAATCATAGATCAGAACAATTCATTAACGAAAACATGCCAAACCAGATTCTTCAGACCCTTAAACCCGCAGTTCCCAAGCCGGTGCTGATAGCACTCGGGGCAGCCTTATGGGGATTTGCGGCATACAGGATCCTGAAAATGGGCTTTTTCTTTATCGAGAAACACGCTTTGCATCACATGCTTAATTATTTCATAGGAATTGCAGGCTTTATTCCTTTCTTCCTGCTTGTTTTTCGCAAGGTCAGTTTTAGGTATATTACCCGTATCATAAATTTACCTCAACGCAGGCCATGTATGTTTTCGTTTTTTGATGTGAGAGGATACATTATGATGTCATTTATGATAACCATGGGAATCCTGGTGAGCCATTGGAAGTTTATACCTGAACTTTACAAAGGCACGTTTTTTATTTCTCTCGGACTTTCCCTTCTGGCGTCTTCAATATTCTATATTGTTGAAGGAGTGCAGTTTGTAATCCGGCAACATAAAGAAAAAAGGACATTATCTGATTAAAAATTATCCACAAATGTTCACAAATATGTCACAAATGAACACAAAATAAAAGTCAAAATGCAAAGGCCAAAGGTTATAAAGGGAAGATACGCTGAAAATCTGTGCTTCACCTCCGCTCAGCGAAATGCAACACTTCACTTCCCTGCCCGATGCAGGCGGGGGCTTCGCTCAGCGGCCTGTAACACTCAAACCCTGTAACTCTGAAACCCTGCTCTTCGACTCCGCTCAGCGACCTGAAATCCTGAAACTCTTCAAGCCTTTCAAACTCTTCAAACCCTTCAAACTCTTCAATCCCATCAATCCCATCAATCCCATCAATCCCATCAATCCCCCTCAATCCAATGTCCACCCCCATCACCGTAGTATCAGTAAATATAAGCGAGAAAAAAGGAACCATAAAAGTCCCTGTTCCTGAAATCGAATTAAATAAACTTGGAGTAGCTCATGATGCCCATGCAGGCGACTGGCACAGGCAGGTTAGCCTTTTGGCTGACGAAAGTGTTCAGCGGTTCACACATGCTGCAGGACGTAAAATTAACTATGGCGAGTTTGCTGAAAATATTACCACCAAAGGGCTCGAACTGGTAAATACTCATCCACTCGACAGGCTGAGTATAGGAGAGGTGGAACTTGAAATTACACAGATCGGCAAGGAATGCCATGGAACATCCTGTGCTATTTTCAAAGAGGTTGGTAATTGTGTGATGCCCAAGGAAGGGATTTTTGCAAGAGTTCTTAAAAACGGAAGTGTGAAAGCAGGAGATGCAGTGATTTATTCGCCACGCGTTTATAAAGTGATGATCATTACCCTTAGCGACCGCGCCAGCCGGGGAGAATACAACGATCGTTCAGGACCCAAAATCGAACAGTTACTTTCTTCTTTTTTCGAAACTGAAAAATGGCAATTTGTTATTGAACGCAAACTTATACCAGACGATGCAAATGCCCTTAAAGCACTTCTGAAAGAAGCCGGTGAAACGCATATGGATATTGTCATTACTACCGGAGGAACAGGCATAGGCCCCCGGGATATCACGCCTGACGTTGTAAAACCATTTCTTGACAAAGAAATCCCTGGTATCATGGAGCTGATCAGGTTTAAATATGGAAGCATCAAACCAAATGCGCTTTTATCAAGAGCCATTGCCGGAGTGATGCAAGGCACACTCGTTTATACTTTGCCTGGAAGTGTAAAAGCCGTTGAGGAATATATGTGTGAAATTACGCCTACTCTCAGGCATAGCATTTATATGCTTCATAACCTTGATGCTCATTGATACATTCCTGGAAACATCCGATTTTTTTGTTGTTATTTTCTTGCCGAGGCTAAGATCACATCCCTGCTGGGGAAAAAGCTGTTTAGATCAATTGAAACTGCCGGGGGATAAATGGAAGTAACCGTTACGTTTATCTTATGCCTTTTAGCTTCATGCAGATCCACTACCCAATTGCCCACAAAATAGCCTATGGCTGCTCCCAGAAGTTCATCTGAAACCCAGTGCTTATCCTGGTAAATTCGGGAGAACAGGGTTAAAGCGGCTGGTGTATAAGCTATAATTTTAAATGCGGTTGAATGAGCATGTCTTGACAACACTGTTGAAAGCGCAAATGCGCTGGTTGAGTGCCCGCTGGGGAACGAATTATAGCCGGGATTGAAAAAAGTAAAAGGGCGAAAAGAGCTTGGTCCTTCGTTCATATAGGGTCTGGCCCGACCGACTACTGTTTTTATAATCCCTGTCACCACCTCGGAGTAAAGGCCTGCCTGAAGAAGTTCAATTGCAATTTTCTTTGCAGATGTATCTTTTACGATCATTCCATAGGCACCAAATGACCCGGCCACTCCTATTATGGAATACCATTCGCCGTAAACTCTGCCTGCTACAACCGGAACACTGTAATAATAGTTCTGGTCTCCTTGTGTTGCATCCCGTAAAGGTTGATCAGCAAATGTAAGTAAAGCTGTTCCTGCGGCTAATCCGCCTACTGTAAGCCATTCCTTTCCTTTCCATTGTAACGGTTGTTTTATAAATAATACCGATTCACGTCCGAATTGGGAAAAACTATATATTCTCTTCTCCTGTTGCTTTTCCATCCTGATTTCAGGAGCGGCATCCAATGTCTCCTTCGTACCTGCAATCGTATCGGGCATCGCTTCCCTGGCAACGATACCTGTTTGAAAGGTAAGGATAAACAGAACTGAAATAATGAGTCTGTGAAACATAGTTTTAATTACGGGTTTTGATGTGTTAAATTGTTTCAATTCACATTTTAATTGTAATGACCGCGCCTCTGTTTATCTTCCAGATAGAGCAGAATAAATGCTTTGTATTCGGTGCGGGCAAGATGAACCACTGTAGAATATGTAGAATGAACTTTGTTGTAATAAAAAGCCGGTTCAATTCCGACTGCAAGATTCTTGTATAGGCTGACAGTAATTCGCGGTTTCACAATGGTAATAAAATTATCCTCCTTTAACCCTACAAAGCTGTGAATCCAGTAATAATAAGCGGTAAGGGTGGCAGTCGCACGCCGGCCGGCATTAATAGTACTTTCAAACTTTCCTTCCATGCCACCTCCATAATTATAGTCCCTGTATTGCGTAGTATCGGGTCCGAAACGGGTGCTGACACCGGAAAAGGGTATTACGGCTAAATGTACAGCAGTGTAAAGATTCGATTTTGAAGCCTTATGAACCGGCAATTTGGTAATAATTCCACTGCCAAATCCTATGGCACCTAACTCAAAAGTACTGTTATCCCAGTAATCATAATACTGATAGAGCCCGAACAGCATTGCCCGGTGCCCGGAATCCGATTGATAGTTTTTACCATAAAAAATTCCATATCCTCTAACATTGTCAAGTATTTTACGGCCCGCTCCATAACTAACGTCAACCCTGAATTTAAAGAAATCATAAGGTTTCCGGGTTCTGTTTTCAAAAGGATTTCCATAATCGAGCTGGAGATTCAGAATCTGGTTGTAATTTGGTGTATTGGATACATCCCCGGGAGCCTTATTTATATGTTGCATACCGGCATACAAGGTTACATTCAGAGGCTCTTTCTGGTAAACTTCAATATTTGTTTTTCTGAAACTCTTACCCTGAATAAGCCTGTTAATTCCCCTGGCAGGGTTTATAACTCCGGCTGCTATTTCGCGCATAACACGCTCAAACCCTCTGCAGCGGTCGTCGAGTATATTTGAACTTATACGGTAAGCGATTTCTCCAAGAAATACACCGTTAACAGGAGTATTTATGATGTCATTATAGGATGGCAGCGTATTTTCCGCAAAATATTCCCACATCAGACTCCCCCCTACAACAAAAGGGATGGATTGCCAGTAATTGTATCCGGTTGATCGGGCTGCATTAAAAGAGATCGTGCCTGAATATGGATGAGCAATAAAATTCATTCCAAATCGGTCAGTATCCCATTCCCAGCCTGTTTTAAAGTTATGTTTCCATGAACTTATTCCAACCTCGGTGGCAAAATCATGTTTTAATATGTAGCGGTCTAATGAAAAAATCATGACATTATATCCAAATGTCTGAGCTGCCGGTATCCACAATGGATATTGCTTGTTATAAGTAATATCGTCGTTGAGCAGATCGCCATATTTGTTATGAACCAATGTATCAACCTGTGCGGGTTTAGGCTGGTTTCCGGTTGAATCAGAAAGATGAACCACCTTATGTTTTTTAATCTCCCTAAGTTGCTGATTATCATTCCCTTTTGCAGGAATAATAGTGTCATGTTTAATAATGTTTTGCGCCTGAAGCCAGAATGAAAACAACATTATGAAAGCAATCAGGCAATGAGTTTTCATTAATGTGAAATTAGTTCTGAGTATTTGATTCCTGCAAAGTGATAATCCGGTTTCATCGGTAATCCAGGCAATTCCTGACAGGCACTCAAGCCATCCGACCTTTTTTAATGAAACGGGAGCCGGTATTCTTCAATGCAGAAAAATAGATTAAAATATAGGTTTAAAATGTCTACCTGCTTTTTGAGCCCTGCCAGAATGCAACACCTCCGATTACCATAATCGCAATGCCTATTACAGGTGACCAACTGAAATTGTGGGGCTTATTCCGGGTTATTTCAACGGCACCCAGGTCAACAACTTTCTCCTTGGTGAAAAATTTGAAAGCTGTAAAAATGGTTAATACTAATCCTATCAGCAGAAGAGCGATACCTGTTGTTTTCATGATTAAAATGTTAAAGGGTGTATGAATATGAGCATTTAAGCGAATAACAAATCAAACAACGGGCTAAGTTAAAATCCACCTTAACAGGAAACTGATTGGCTGTAAATTTGTCATTTCAATGGCAGTTGAGTACAATACTCAATATACTTACAAAGGTGAATAAGTTAAGGGCGAAATGCGTTACACAACTTTTGCGAAAAGTTACATGATTCACACATCAACAACTTGCAGCATTTGTTTCGCATGGATGGTAAAAAAACGAAGATGTAGGGCAAACAATATCTAAAAGCGGATAAATAATTCCTGACCTACTCAGTCTCTGATTGTTTTAAACCGCAGTATGGCGAATGTTCCGACAAGCGCGCCACCGGCTGCAATATATTTAACTATATTATTATCAATAAAATAGAAAACCGAAACAAACATCATACCCCACATCATAACAAGAGATATAATTTTGATGTGGAGTCGAATGCCTTTCCGGTCGAGAAAATCGCTTAAAATAGGCCCAAACACCTTATTATTTATGAGCCAGTCGTGCATTTTTTTCGAGCTGCGGGCAAAAGCGAATGAAGCAAGCAGTAAAAAAGGCGTTGCCGGGAGTCCGGGCAACAAAACACCCAATCCTGCCAGGATTACACATAAGCTACCTAAAACGATGAAAACAATACGCATGAAAAATTATCAGTAATTCAGAATATCGCAAAAAGCATATCCTAAACCGGTGGAACATCCAAATAATAGTATTCTAAAACAAGCATATTAGTGCTATGGTTCAGATAGCCTGACAATAAATGTCAGTGATGCTGTCCCCGAACCTACATAAGGCAGAAGAACAAGCCTGTTGTTGCCTTTTCGGCTTTGTTTCCACATAAACCGGCCGGTCACAAATCCCAGTGCCGATCCGATAACTACATCCGAAGCCCAGTGCTTGTTGTCGTAAAGCCTCGAAACCGCAGTGCCGGTTGCCAATGTATAAGCCAGAACCGGAACCCATATTGTACATCTGTACTCAAGGGCATATACCGTTGCCATACTATATGCCGCTATTGAATGACCTGAGGGGAAACTGCTGTAGTGAATGTCGCTTAAAGGCCCATCCCAATTCGCATGGTTGGCCAGATCATCCTGGAATGGACGATGGCGGTGAGTGAGTTGTTTCACAATTCCTGCACTTACTGATGCAACAACAAAGGATTTAGCAGCTATTAATGATGTTCCGGCAAGCCGGTTATCTTTTGCCAGTCTCCCTCCTATGTATAAGCCACCTATAATAACCGGTGCAAATCTCCCATAAGGTTCAAAAACAAATTTTGAGAGATTATGGGCTGTTTCGTTCTGATGTCCTACAAAATAGTTCTGAATTTTTTCATCCTGCGTATATGCCAGCACACCCGCAGCGGTTATTACTCCAAATTCAACCCATTGCTTTCCTTTCCATTTTACCGGCGAAATAACTAACGCTTTGGAATCATGCCAATAGGATTTCAGGTATTCCTTATTAAGTTTCGGATAGCTGATGGTATCAGCACCAGCGGCCTGCAGGCGAATGGTTGTGAATATAATCAATAAAACAGAAAGACTCCATCTTTTCATACGTATTCACCTCTTTCAAATTCTCCTTATGAATTATTCCCCCGCTGCCGCGCGAATCCTTTCGCGTGGTTAGAGCAAATCCACAACAATAACATTATCCAGCAAGCCATGTTCTCCACTATAATCCCTGGCACTGCTATAAACATAATCTTCCGGTTTGAAAACCAGCCCTTCTTCAACGGGATTGTTGTGGATATAATTGATTTTTTCGGTTATCACTTTGTTACTCCATAGCTCTATCGGTTTATTGTCATGCCTCCAGAATTGATGATGTTTAACGTTTGAACTTTGTGCTG
>Ga0136636_10000404_pt1 | contig 21365 bp, 19 predicted proteins | sample AntDrymUQ8522106_2_FD_104653 | JGI IMG/M metagenome (GOLD analysis project Ga0136636, IMG submission 104653) | Polar desert sand microbial communities from Dry Valleys, Antarctica - metaG UQ852 (21.06) | ecosystem: Environmental > Terrestrial > Soil > Desert | place: Antarctica: Dry Valley... | reverse complement strand
TAAAGGCGAAATGCGCGCCACCGCAGTGATCTTCTCCTGCAAAAGACCCTGACAAAACGGGCATTGGACGCTATCAAATCTTCACTCTAAGCCCACAGACGTTACCTGACGGTCATTGCACAAAAACACTACATGTAGTGCTTTTTGTATCGCTTGACACCAGATATAGTGGTAAGCTGCCATTTGGTCTTGACACCGAACTACGCGGCCTCGTCTCTTCAGGACCACCCCAATTCCATAAAACAGTTCCAGAAGAGGATGCCATGCAAACTGTTCCATACACGCCCGCGCCTTCATACACCCCACTCACCATGGCCACCGACCCGAGCGGCCTGTCGGTGTCTGCCCCAGGCACTTTGAGCCAGTACCAGATCATTCGCCGCAACGGCGCAGTGGTGCCGTTCGAGCCCAACAAAATTGCGGTTGCCATGATGAAGGCCTTTCTGGCCGTGCATGGAACACAGGGCGCCGCCTCGTCAAGCGTGCGCGAAACGGTGGAAGACCTCACACAGGCGGTGATTCGTGCGCTGATGCGCTCACGCCCGGCTGGCGGCACGTTTCACATTGAAGACGTGCAAGACCAGGTTGAGCTGGGGTTGATGCGCGGCGGGCACCATGAGATTGCACGTGCCTACGTGCTTTACCGCGAGCGGCGCTCCCAGGAACGCGCCCAGAAAGTCGCCCAACAAACCCCTGCCGCGCCAGTGCTGCACGCACTGGACAAAGGACAGCGCGTGGTGCTGGACCTGGCGCGCCTGCGCGGCATCATCATGGATGCCTGTAGCGGTCTAAGTGCCGATGTCAAGCCTGAGCCAATCATGACGGAGACCATGCGCAACCTTTACGACGGTGTGCCGATGAACGAGGTTTACAAGGCGTCGGTGCTGGCAGCGCGCACCCTGATTGAAAAGGACCCGGATTACACCTTTGCCACGGCCCGTTTGCTGTTTCACACCATCAGCAAGGAAATCCTTGGTGAAGACGTGGCACAAGCCGACATGCCACAGACTTATCTGGATTACTTCCCGCAGTTCATCAAACGCGGCGTTGAGCACGAACTGCTGGACGAAAAGCTCCAGCAGTTTGATTTGCCGCGCCTGGCGCAGGCACTCAAGGCAGAACGTGACCTGCAATTTGATTACCTGGGCCTGCAGACCCTTTATGACCGCTATTTTCTGCATGTCGGCAAGCAGCGCATCGAGCTGCCTCAGGCGTTTTTCATGCGTGTGGCGATGGGCTTGTCGCTTAATGAAATTGACCGTGAAGCGCGCGCCATTGAGTTTTACGAAGTGCTCTCCAATTTTGATTTCATGTCTTCCACGCCAACGCTGTTCAACAGCGGCACTCTTCGCTCTCAACTCTCCAGCTGTTACCTGACCACAGTGCCTGATGACCTGGATGGGATCTTTGAGGCCATCAAGGAAAACGCCCTGCTGTCCAAGTATGCTGGCGGGCTGGGCAACGACTGGACACGCGTGCGCGCCCTGGGCAGCCACATCAAAGGCACCAACGGAGAGTCTCAAGGCGTTGTGCCCTTCCTGAAAGTGGTGAATGACACGGCAGTGGCAGTCAACCAAGGCGGCAAACGCAAGGGCGCTGTCTGCACCTATCTGGAAACCTGGCATCTGGACATTGAAGAGTTTCTGGAACTGCGTAAAAACACCGGGGATGACCGCCGCCGCACGCATGACATGAACACCGCCAACTGGATTCCTGACTTGTTCATGCGTCGCGTGATGGAAAAAGGCCAGTGGACTCTGTTTTCGCCCAACAACGTACCGGACCTGCATGACAAGTTTGGCCTAGCTTTTGAAGAGGCTTACGTCGCCTACGAAGCCAAGGCCGCACTGGGTGAAATCAAGCCATCACGCGCAGTGGCGGCCACCGACCTGTGGCGCAAGATGCTGACCATGCTGTTTGAAACTGGCCACCCGTGGATCACCTTCAAGGATGCCTGCAATACCCGCTCGCCCCAGCAACATGCGGGGGTGGTGCATTCCAGCAACCTGTGCACCGAAATCACCCTGAACACCAGCAACACCGAAACCGCGGTGTGTAATCTCGGCTCGGTGAATTTGCGACAACACCTGAAAGACGGAAAGGTAGACCACGCCAAGCTGCAAAAGACCATCACCACCGCAATGCGTATGCTCGACAACGTGATTGACATCAACTATTACGCCGTCAAGAAGGCACGCGATGCCAACATGCGCCACCGCCCAGTGGGTCTGGGATTGATGGGCTTTCAGGACAGCCTGTATGCATTGCGCATTCCTTATGCAAGTGAAGCCGCTGTGCAGTTCGCCGATGAGTCGATGGAAGCCATTGCCTACTACGCTTACTGGGCCTCCACCGAGTTGGCACGTGAGCGCGGCCAATACGCCAGTTACAGGGGTTCACTGTGGGACAAAGGTGTGCTGCCGTTAGACACGCTCGACATGTTGGCACGTGAGCGAGGTGGCTACGTGGACGTGGACCGCTCCAGCACACTGGACTGGGAAGTGTTGCGCCAAAAAATTGCCAAAGACGGCATGCGCAATTCCAACTGCGTAGCGATTGCGCCGACCGCCACCATTTCAAACATCATTGGTGTCGATGCCTCGATCGAACCCTGCTTTGGCAACCTGTCGGTCAAGTCCAATTTGTCAGGTGAATTCACCATCATCAACAGCTATCTGGTGCGCGACCTCAAGCGCCTGGGTTTGTGGGATGACGTGATGGTCATGGACCTCAAACATTTTGATGGTTCCCTCACGGCCATCGACCGGGTTCCGGCTGACATCAAGTCCTTGTATGCAACCGCCTTCGAGGTCGAAGCAGGCTGGTTGGTGGAAGCTGCGGCGCGGCGACAAAAATGGATTGACCAGGCACAGTCGCTCAACCTCTACATGGCTGGCGCGTCTGGCAAGAAACTGGACGACACCTACAAGCTGGCTTGGGTGCGCGGCCTGAAAACAACCTATTACCTGCGCACCCAATCAGCAACCCATGTCGAGAAATCCACGGTCGCGGCGGGCCGCATGAATGCGGTGTCATCCGGCCCCGAATCCACAGCCCAACAAGGCATGAGCGCCCTCGACGCTGCTGCTATGGCGGCCCGTCAACAGATGGCCGCCATGCCTGCCACCGACGTCAAATTTTGCGGCGTGGACGACCCCACCTGCGAGTCCTGCCAGTAGCCCGCAAAGGTGAACATGCTTTGCGATGTTGAAGCACCACATTCAGCCTTGCATCGGCATCAATTCACACACAAAAACCTTTCCATTTTTTCCGCACACTCTCATAATCCACGCATTGGAAATCACTATGTTGTCCTGGGACGAAGAAGTCACACCCACTGCCAGTTTGCCACCCACTTCCAGCCGGTCAGACCCGCTGATTGCAGCGCGCTTTTCAGGTTCGGCCACCACGCTCCCTGACGCTTCAGCCCAGCTCACCGCGGCATCCGCCTTGCCCCGAGTGGCAGCCCTCAACCCACGCTGGCAAACTGACAGCAAGAGCCGTGTCAATGCCGCAGACAAACGCATCATCAATGGCAAGACCGATGTCAATCAGTTGGTGCCATTCAAGTACAAGTGGGCCTGGGAAAAATACCTGTCCAGTTGTGCCAACCACTGGATGCCACAAGAAGTCAACATGACGCGCGACATCGCGTTGTGGAAAGACCCCAACGGCCTGACTGAGGACGAGCGCCGCATCATCAAACGCAACCTTGGATTTTTTGTCACCGCCGATTCACTTGCGGCCAACAACATTGTGCTGGGCACCTACCGCCACATCACGGCACCAGAATGCCGCCAGTTCCTGTTGCGTCAAGCCTTTGAAGAAGCCATTCATACGCACGCTTACCAGTACATCGTGGAGTCGCTCGGGCTGGACGAAGGCGAAATTTTCAGCGCCTACAACGAGATCAAGTCGATCCGTGACAAGGACGAGTTTTTGATTCCTTTCATTGAAGCCATCATGGACCCACAGTTCAAGACCGGCACGCTTGAGGCGGACCAAACCCTGCTCAAGTCGCTGATTGTGTTTGCCTGCCTGATGGAAGGCCTGTTCTTCTATGTCGGCTTCACACAAATTCTCGCCTTGGGTCGGCAAAATAAAATGACTGGCGCGGCCGAGCAATACCAGTACATCCTGCGCGATGAATCCATGCATTGCAACTTTGGCATTGACCTGATCAACCAGCTCAAGCTGGAAAATCCACAACTCTGGACTACCGAATTCAAGGCCGAAATCAAGGCCTTGTTCGAGACCGCGGTTGAACTTGAATACCGCTACGCTGAAGACACCATGCCACGCGGTGTACTGGGCATGAATGCGTCCATGTTCAAGGGCTACCTGCGCTACATTGCCAACCGGCGCGCCACACAAATTGGTCTTGAGGCACTCTTCCCCAACGAAGTAAACCCGTTCCCTTGGATGAGCGAAATGATTGACTTGAAGAAAGAGCGAAATTTCTTCGAGACCCGAGTCATTGAGTACCAGTCCGGCGGTGCCTTGTCATGGGAATGACCTGAAATCATGACCTTACTATTTCCACAAGCCTTGACCTCTGAGACAAATGGCCAGGCTTTGTGGCCCCACATTCAAGGCGCTGGGATCCCGCCCAACCTCCTGAATCACTTGACGCACACTCATATGCGTGAAGTGCTTTATGCAAATTGAACAAGGAGAACTATATGGCAACTGCAACAAAACCAGCCGCAAAAAAGGCGGCTCCCGCAACCAAGGCTGTTGTGGCAAAAAAAGCTGCACCCACAAAAGCCACTGCACCAGCTAAAACGGCGGCGCCTGTGAAGGCCGCTGCGCCCGCTAAAAAGGCGGCACCTGTGAAAGCCGCTGCGCCTGCCAAGAAAGTAGCCGTCGCCAAAAAGGCCGCGCCAGCAAAAAAAGTGGTTCCCGCCAAAAAGGCCGTAGCCGTCAAGAAGGCAGCACCGGCAGCGAAACCTTTGGCAGCAAAAAAAGCGGCACCCGCCAAGAAATCGGTCAAACCCGTTGCCGCGCCGGTGAAAAAAGCGATTGCCGCGAAACCGGCACCAGCCAAAAAAGCTGCAGTCGCAACAAAAAAACCTGCTGCAAAGGCTCCGGCCAAACCGGCGCCTGCGACCAAGACCACACTCAGTCCACAGGCGGCATGGCCATTTCCCACAGGTTCAAAACCCTGACCCAGGCCCAGGCCCACCGTAAAAGCCCGCTGCATCTCTGCGCCGGGCTTTCAAAGGTAGCTTTATCAGGGATAAAAAATCAACAGCCGATAGCCGAGTACACGCTGCTCTGGTGCCGTCGGCTTCACGCGCAAATCCAACGCCGCAGGCCACTCACCACCCGCAGCAATGTGTGTCGGAGCGGTTAACAGGTCATCGGGTGAAAACACACGCCTGAAAACGGCTTGGTCTCCAGTATCAGTCAATGTCAGTTCCGCATTGGGCATCGCCAATGGAAACATGGAAGCGTTTTTAATGGTGAAAGTCAAGCGGTACGTTTCAATGCCCAAGAGATGAAACCCCACCGAATCGACGCTCAGTGATTCAATTCGTTTCAACGGTTGCACTTGACAATTTGCGACACTACAAACCGCTTGCAAGATTGGCTGGAGTTCTGGATGCTGCGCTGCCAGTCGGTCTCGTTCAAGGTAGACCCACTGCACCGACAAAGACGTACCCAGCAGCAGACAAAGCAGCATCAAGGCTTTCCTGACAAGCGGCTTTTGCCAAACCAAAGGCCGGTCTGCCCCATTTAAAAACGTCACCGGCGCGTCGCCTGGGGTGAGTTCATTGGCAAGAAGGGTGACATCTGAAAGTGGCGCCAATGGATCATCGTTCCATCGCAGTTGCGCCTGATCCGGCGCCGATACAACATCGGTTTGTTGTTCTTCGCCAGTCAATTCGCCCGTTGCTTCATCTGGCATCTGTGCCGGTGACACAGGCACCGGTTCTTCCTCTGGCCGCAGCGCCACATCGGGATCAAGGCCCGCTTGAGAAACGGCTGCTGGGATGCTCGTCGACGGACTTATCCAAAGCGTGTCTTCAAATTCCGTTGTTTCCGCGACATCCGCGTCGGGCGTGGTGTCTGGCGGGACCTCGCTTGAAGGCGTGGAGTCATTAGCCTCCTCTACCAAGTGCTGTGATGCATCAAAAATGTCCCCGCATTGGCCACATTTGACCCAACCATCTGAAATACGCAATTGGTCAGGCACCACCCGGTAAAGCGTGATGCAGGCGGGGCAGCGGGTCAGCAGGCTCATTTGGCAATGTGTCGCGCAAGCGTACGCTGTGCGATTGTCAGTTTGATGCGGTCATCAAAATCCAGCCGTCTTCAGCATCGGCCACACGCAATTGACAGTAGGGTGCGTAAGCATCCTTCAACTCATCTGCCTGACGCTCCAATATCCCCGCCAGCACCAATGACCCGCCGGGTGCCACTCGCGACCATAACAAGGGAGCCAGTACCTTCAGCGGAGTTGCCAGAATGTTCGCCAGAACCGTCTGATAGGCACCCGTCACCACATCTGGCAAACCAGCTCGCACGGCCACATGATTGGCTTGCGCATTCAACACGGTGGACTCGACCGCGGCCGGGTCAATGTCCACTGCATCCACATCGCTGGCACCAAACTTGGCAGCGCCGATGGCCAGAATGCCGGAACCACAGCCGTAATCGAGCACACGAGTCAAACCACCGGATGGGTCCGAGTCCAGCTGACCCTGGCGAGCAATCCAGCGCAAGCACATTCGTGTGGTGGGATGGGTGCCGGTGCCAAATGCCAGACCAGGGTCAAGCCGGATCAAGGTGCGAGCCTGCTCTGGCGGCTCATGCCAAGTCGGCACGATCCAGAAGTCAGGCGTGATGTCGACCGGGGTGAACTGTGACTGAGTCAAACGGACCCAGTCCTGATCGGGTACGTTCTGGATGCCCAGCACCTCACAACCACCAAAAAAGTCCTGTACGTAAAGCAAGTCCAGTGCAGCCTGGGCTTGCTCTCGGGTGTCAAACAAGGCCAATACCCTGGACCGTTGCCAACCCTCTTTGGGCGCGGGCATGCCAGGCTCACCAAACAGGGCTTGCTCGGCATCGGTTTGTGCATCAGCGTCTTCCACACTGACACTCAGGGCATCAAGCGCATCGAGTGCATCACTCACAGCTTCAACCCGGTCTTCCGAACACATCAAGCGCAATTCAAACATGCATCGAGCCGATCAACGTGTGTGATTGGCAAGCCAACCTTCAAGGTAATGGATGTTCGTGCCGCCTTCCATGAACTTGGCATCCACCATCAATTCACGGTGCAACGCAATGTTGGTGTTGATCCCCTCGACCACGGTTTCACCCAAAGCTGTGCGCATGCGCGCCAGAGCCTGCTCACGGGTGTCGCCGTGCACGATGATCTTGCCGATCATGGAGTCATAGTTAGGCGGAACAAAGTAATTGGTGTAAACATGTGAATCCACTCGCACACCAGGTCCGCCCGGCGGGTGCCACATGGTGATGCGCCCAGGCGAGGGAATGAATTTGTATGAGTCTTCAGCATTCAGGCGGCATTCGATGGCATGGCCCCGAATCTGGATTTGGCGCTGCGTGAACGGCAGTTTTTCGCCGGCTGCCACCATGATTTGCGTCTTGACAATGTCAATGCCCGTGGTCATCTCGGTCACTGGGTGCTCCACTTGAACGCGGGTGTTCATCTCTATAAAATAAAAATCACCATCTTCATACAAAAACTCAAACGTGCCAGCGCCTCGGTAACCGATCTTTTTGCAGGCCGCGACACAACGTTCACCGACTCGCTCAATCAACTTGCGGGGAATACCGGGTGCAGGGGCTTCCTCGATGACTTTCTGGTGACGCCGCTGCATGGAGCAATCGCGCTCACCCAGGTACACAGCGTTTCGGTATTTGTCCGCCAAAATCTGGATTTCGACATGACGCGGGTTCTGCAGGTACTTTTCCATGTACACCGCCGGGTTGCCAAAGGCTGCACCCGCTTCGTTTTTGGTCATGGCGACCGCGTTGATCAGCGCCGCCTCAGTGTGCACCACGCGCATGCCACGGCCACCGCCACCGCCTGCGGCCTTGATGATGACCGGGTAACCAACCGACTTGGCAATGCGCTTGATTTGCACTGGGTCATCGGGCAATTCGCCCTCGGAACCTGGCACACAGGGCACACCGGCCTTGATCATGGCCTGTTTGGCAGACACCTTGTCGCCCATGATGCGAATCGACTCCGGCGTGGGGCCAATGAACTGAAAGCCACTGCGTTCCACCCGCTCGGCAAAGTCAGCATTTTCACTCAAAAAACCGTAACCAGGATGGATTGCCTCTGCATCAGTCACCTCTGCCGCCGAAATGATGGCTGGCATGTTCAAGTAACTCAGGGCCGACGATGCCGGCCCAATACACACTGCTTCTTCTGCAAGCTTGACGTACTTGGCGTCGCGGTCAGCCTCTGAATAGACCATGACAGCCTTGATACCCAGCTCGCGGCAAGCACGCTGAATGCGCAGGGCGATCTCGCCTCGGTTGGCAACGAGAATTTTTTTAAACATGGGCTGCGCCTGCTGTCATTCGATGATGAACAAGGGCTGACCGTATTCCACGGCCTGACCGTTGTCGCACAAAATGCGCCGCACCGTGCCGGTCTTGTCAGATTCGATTTCATTGAGGATTTTCATGGCCTCAATAATGCAGAGCGTCTCGCCCTCCTTCACGGAGTCACCCACTTCCACAAATGACGTACCGCCAGGCGTTGCCGAACGGTATAACGTTCCGACCATTGGCGATTTGACTGTGTGGCCAGTTTCGGCCGGCGGCGCAACCGCGACAGGTGCGGCATCAGGCGTCACAAGGGGAGTGCCCATGGGTGCAACAGACATGGGTTGCGCTGTTTGAGCGTAATGCTGAACCATCGAGCCGCCACCTTTGACAATGCGAACCTTGCCTTCAGCTTCGGTGATTTCGAGCTCTGACACATTTGATTCCGACACCAGATCGATCAAGGTTTTGAGTTTTCTAAGGTCCATGAGGTCTCCAACGGAAAATGAATAACAGCAAATAGGATTTGACTTTAATCTTGATTAAATTGCAATAATTTTCATCAAAACAAGCTAACAGCGGCTTATTTTACATTGCATTCGAATTGCAACTTAAGCCGCAAGGGTCGCCCAGACGCGCAGATCATCAGGATGAAGCTTGCCTATTTTACGTTGCAGCACCGTGCCAGCCGGCCCAAAAACCACCGTAAAGGGCAAGCCGCCACTCAAATTCCCAAGCGATTTGCTGACCTCTATGCCCGGAAAACCGGCCAACGCCACTGGAAAAGCAAGCGGCGACTGCTTCAGAAACCGCGCAACAGGGGCCATCTGGTCTACTGCTAAGCCTAACACTTGCCAGCCTTTTGCCTTATTTTCGTTGTAAAAGGCGTTCAATAGCGGCAGTTCTTCCACACAGGGTGGACACCACGTGGCCCAGAAGTTCAGCACCAAAGGTTTGCCCCGGAATGACGCCGTTGGCAACATGGCGCCATCGAGTTGCGCGAACTGCTGCTGCCAAAAGCCAGCCTCGACCTCGGAAAGCACCTGCGTCTCGCGTTGGTAGGTGTTGCGCCAGGCCAACCCGGCACCCACACCTGCCAAGCCCAGACCCACGGCCGCGGCCAGCCAGCCGCGCCGGGATGCCGCAGGCGCCGTCATGCCGCCACCTTTTGCAAGAGACGCCGCAACGCCGTGGCATCACCGCGCGGCACGCGCCGTTTGGCATCGGGTTTAAGCGCCCCGCGCACATCGTCAAAGTCGTAAATCATCAAATGGACACCAATCTCTTCGTTCAAATCCGCACAGAACACATGCACACTCAGCGCCTCCACAGACTCCCCGGTAAAACCTGTCACCGTCCGTGGCACGTAATTCACACGCTGGTCAATCAACGCAATTTCAGCGGATTTACTGTCATCGCAAAACAATTGTAGGTAGATGTCAGAATTTTTTGTTGCCGTCCCATGCCACACCGCCCCTCCAAGGTAGGGCCGAAATTCAACCAGGCGCTCCATCCAGACCAGGGCCAATTGCCGCAGCGCCAACAACTCCTGCGGCTGGGTGTCAGCACAAAACACCGCAATGTAGTCCATCACTGCGTCCTCCAACTCTTCATTGGAAGGCAGTGCGCCACGCCCGCCCAAACCCAGCTCTTTGGCCGCGCGACGTTTGGCCGGACCAAATTCCAGGCCTTCATCTACCACCCAACGGGCAGCCTGTGCGGCAATTTCAAGTGATGCATCTGTCATAAACGTAGGATTTTGCCCTGATTTACCTTCACCACAAGCTCAAAGGGAATGCTGGCGAGCGGGCCAGACCAAACCCCTAAAATCCTCGCATGCACATTCACATTCTTGGCATCTGCGGCACCTTCATGGGAGGACTTGCCGCCCTGGCGCGCGAAGCTGGCCACAAAGTCTCCGGCTGCGACGCCGGCGTTTACCCCCCCATGAGCGACCAGCTCCACGCTTTGGACATTGGACTGATTGAGGGTTTTGCCGCCGATCAGTTGGCACTCAAGCCTGACATGTTTGTGGTGGGTAACGTGGTCAGCCGTGCACACTTGGCCGATGGCACGCCGAAATTCCCGCTGATGGAAGCCATTCTTGACGCGGGCCTGCCCTACACCAGCGGGCCACAGTGGCTGGCTGAACACGTGCTGCAGGGCCGCCATGTGATTGCGATTGCCGGCACACACGGCAAAACCACCACCACCGCCATGACCAGCTGCATCCTGGAGGCCGCTGGCCTGCAGCCAGGCTTCCTGGTGGGCGGCGTGCCGCTGAACTTTGGCGTGTCAGCGCGGCTCGGCCAAGGCAAGGTCTTTGTCATTGAAGCCGATGAATACGACACCGCTTTTTTTGATAAACGCAGCAAGTTTGTGCACTACCGTCCACGCACGGCAGTGCTGAACAACCTGGAGTTTGACCACGCCGACATCTTTGATGATCTGGCAGCAATCGAGCGGCAGTTCCACCACCTGGTGCGCACGGTGCCCGGCACGGGTGCACATGGCAGCGGCCGCGTGGTGGTCAACGGGCTGGAGGAAAGCCTGGCACGCGTGCTGCACATGGGCTGCTGGAGCGAGGTGCGCAGCTTTGGCGCGGCAGTGAGCGACTTCACAGCCACCGGCGACGCCAGCGATTTTGAGGTGTGGCAGCATGGCAAAAAGGTCGGCCATGTGACCTGGTCCTTGACCGGCACACACAACCAGCTCAATGCGTTGGCCGCCATCGCAGCTGCCGAACATGTCGGCGTTTCTCCTGCCTTGGCCGCGCAGGCTCTGGGCAGCTTTGAAAACGTGAAACGCCGCATGGAACTGCGTGGCACGGCCAAGACCGCCACGGGCGACATCACGGTGTACGACGACTTTGCCCACCACCCGACCGCTATCCGCACCACGGTGGACGGGCTACGCCACACTTTGAACGCTGGCGAACGTATTCTGGCGGTGTTTGAGCCACGCTCCAACACCATGAAGCTTGGCACCATGAAAGCCCAACTGCCGTGGAGCCTGGAAAACGCCGACCTGGCTTTTTGCCACAGTGGCGGTCTGGACTGGAATGCATCCGAGGCGCTGGCCCCTTTAGGCGCGCGCGCATTGGTGCTGGACAACATCGACGCCTTGGTGGCACAAGTCAGTCAAGCCGCACGCGGCGGCGATCGCATTTTGTGCATGAGCAATGGCGGCTTTGGTGGCGTGCACACCAAGCTACTCAATTCACTACAAAAACAGTAGCTACTACCGCTTATATAACAAGGGCTAGAGGCCTAAAAGACCTCTAATTTTTGTCAGCGAGCGCGGCGCGCCAACACTGCGTGCGACAACACGTCCAGGCACGCCAGCGAATCATCCCAGCCCAGACACGCATCGGTGATGCTCTTGCCGTATTCAAGCTTGTCGATCTTGTCTTTGCCAGGCGTGAACTTCTGTGCACCCGCAGTCAGGTGGCTTTCAATCATCACACCAAACACCTGGTGCGAGCCGGCGGCGATTTGCCCGGCAACGTCACGTGCCACATCCAACTGCCTCTCATGCTGCTTGCTGCTGTTGGCATGGCTGCAGTCCACCATCAAAGTGGCCGGCAGCTTGGCTTTTTCCAACTCGGCGCAGGCTGCCGCGACACTGGCTGCGTCATAGTTGGGGTTTTTGCCACCACGCAAAATCACGTGGCAGTCATTGTTGCCGTTGGTTTGCACAATCGCCACCTGACCGCTTTTATGAACTGACAGAAAGTGGTGGCCGCCCGCAGCTGCCTGGATCGCATCGGTGGCGATTTTGATGTTGCCGTCGGTGCCATTCTTGAAACCAATCGGCGCTGACAGGCCGGACGCCAGTTCGCGGTGCACCTGGCTCTCGGTGGTGCGGGCGCCAATCGCCCCCCACGAGATCAAGTCACCCAGATACTGCGGAGAGATCACGTCCAGGAATTCACTGCCGGCCGGCAAGCCCAGCCGGTTGATCTCGATCAGCAGTTGGCGGGCAATGCGCAGGCCTTCGTCAATGCGAAACGACTCGTCCAGATACGGGTCATTGATCAGGCCTTTCCAGCCCACGGTGGTGCGCGGCTTCTCAAAATAGACGCGCATCACAATTTCCAGCGAGCCAGCGTACTTTTCCCGCTGCACTTTCAACTGGCGGGCGTAATCAATGGCCGCTGCCGGGTCGTGAATCGAACAGGGGCCAATGATGACCAGCAGACGGTCGTCCTTGCCAGCCATGATCTTGTGAATGTTGCGCCTGGTGCTGCTGATCATCTTCTCAACCGGGGTGCCGGCAATCGGGAAAAACCGGATCAAATGCTCTGGAGGGGGAAGCACGGTGATGTCCTTGATGCGTTCGTTGTCAGTCTGGCCTGTTCGGTCAGTGGCGGGGTTTGGCGTGTTCGCGCCCCAAGCATCTTTGTCAGCAGTGGCTTTGGCAGTCATGAAAAGTTTCCTCACAGGGTTGAAGTCAAAAACACATAAAAAGACCGCCGGGGTGGCCGGCGGTTTTTGGAAGATCAGGACGTTTTGTCTAGGTACGTTCAGAACTCTCTACCGCCGGCGGCGCTTGAGAACCAAAAATAGCCAAAGAAAAAAGTAGCTGACTTCATGAACAAAGAATGTAGCACAGTCGGCCCAACCCAAGCTGACAAGGGCGAAACGGCGCCACGGTCAAGCCGTACCACCTACGGTTAGCCCATCAATGCGCAGCGTTGGCTGGCCCACACCCACGGGCACGCTCTGGCCTTCCTTGCCGCAGGTGCCCACACCGCTGTCTAGCTTCATATCGCTGCCGATCATGCTGACACGCTTCAGGACTTCCGGGCCGCTACCGACCAGCGTCGCGCCTTTGACCGGGTACATGATTTTGCCGTTCTCCACCCAGTAAGCCTGGCTGGCTGAAAACACAAATTTGCCAGAGGTGATGTCCACCTGGCCACCGCCAAAGTTGGTCGCGTACAGGCCTTTTTTGATGCTGGCCACAATTTCTTCCGGGGCCTTGTCGCCGGCCAGCATGTAGGTGTTGGTCATGCGCGGGATCGGCACATGGGCGTAGCTTTCGCGGCGGCCATTGCCTGTCGGCTTGACACCCGTCAGGCGCGCGTTCATCGCGTCCTGGATGTAGCCTTTGAGAATGCCGTCCTCGATCAACACGTTGCGCTGGCTGGCGTTGCCCTCGTCGTCCACATTGAGAGAGCCACGCCGGTCGTTGATGGTGCCGTCGTCCAGCACCGTCACGCCCTTGGCCGCCACGCGCTGGCCAATGCAGCCACTGAAGGCGCTGGAGCCCTTGCGATTGAAGTCACCTTCCAGCCCATGGCCAATCGCCTCGTGCAGCAAAATACCTGGCCAGCCTGGGCCAAGCACAACCGTCATCTCACCGGCCGGGGCCGGACGTGCGTCCAGGTTGGTGAGTGCTGCGGACACTGCTTCATCGACATACTGAGCAATCAGCGCGTCATCAAAATAGGCAAAACCAAAACGACCGCCGCCGCCGGCTGAACCCATTTCACGGCGGCCTTTTTGCTCGGCGATCACTGTCACGCTCAGGCGCACCAATGGGCGCACGTCTGCGGCCAGCGTGCCGTCGGCGCGCGCCACCATCACCACATCGTATTCTGCGGCCAACCCGGCCATGACTTGCGCCACCCGTGGGTCTTTGGCGCGGGCAAGTTGCTCCACTTTTTCCAGTAACTTGACTTTGGCGGTACTGTCCAAGCTGGCAATGGGGTCCAGCCCGTGGTACAAAGAACGTGATGATGCTATCTTTTTAGAAGCTACTCGCGCACGACCTGTCTGGGCTACCGTGGCTATTGACCGCACAGTGCGGGCCGCATCCAGCAATGATGCCTCAGAAATATCGTCGGAATAGGCAAACGCCGTTTTCTCACCACTGACCGCGCGCACTCCGACGCCCTGGTCAATGGAAAACGAACCGGTTTTGACAATGCCCTCCTCCAGGCTCCAGCCCTCTGAGCGGGTGTACTGGAAATACAGGTCGGCTTCGTCGACCTTGTGCGCCTTGATCTCTGCCAGCGCGCGCGCCAGGTGAGATTCATCAAGCCCAAAAGGGGTCAGCAACAGGGACTTGGCAATGGCCAAGCGCTCAAGGGTGGGTTCGCGTGAAATCATCGCGCGATTCTAGGGCTTGGGGTCAGTCCGGGCTGCCAGGGACTGCGCTCAACCACTTGAACCATGCGGCATCAGGCTTTTACGATTGAACCAGGCGCTTGGATTTGGCAATGGACATCAACACCCCCAGGCCCAAGCCAAGGGTGACCATGGCGGTACCCCCATAACTGATGAACGGCAAGGGCACACCCACCACCGGCAAGATGCCACTCACCATGCCCATGTTGACAAAGGCATAACAAAAGAAAATCATCGCCATGGCACCGCCTAGCAAACGGGTAAACACCGTTGGGGCCTCCAGGGCGATCACCAGCGCACGCAACACCAAAAAGGTGAACGCCGCAATCAACAGCAAGTTGCCCGCCAAGCCAAATTCTTCTGAAAACGCCGCAAAAATGAAATCGGTGGTGCGCTCAGGGATGAACTCCAGATGCGTCTGCGTGCCCTGCATGAAGCCCTTGCCCCAAAAGCCACCTGAGCCAATGGCAATCATGCCTTGAATGATGTGAAAACCCTTGCCCAACGGGTCCCGTGTGGGGTCCAGCAAGGTGCACACGCGCTGCTGCTGGTAATCACGCAACAAAGGCCAGCTCACCCCATCGGCACACAACTCGGGTTCAAACACCACCAACAAGGTCATGCCTACCAGCCCCAGCAAAAGCGGTGGTGCCACCAGCTTCCAGCTCAAACCGGCAAAGAATATCACCGACATACCGGCTGCCAGCACCAATAACGAGGTGCCCAAGTCGGGCTGTTTCATGATCAACCCGACTGGCAGAGCCAGTAACAAACCCGCCACCAGAAAATCCAGCGGTCGCAATTGCCCCTCACGCTTTTGAAACCACCAGGCCAGCATCAGCGGCATGGCAATTTTCAGAATTTCACTGGGCTGAATCGTCACGCCCACATTCAGCCAGCGTCTGGCGCCTTTTTTTGTGATGCCGAACACGGCCACGGCAATCAGCAGCGTCACACCTAAAATATAGAGCGGTACCGCCAATGCTATCAAGCGCTGCGGCGGGATTTGAGCCACCACAAACATGATGAACCCGGCAATCAGCATGTTGCGGCCATGGTCTTCAAAACGCGTACCATGGTCATAACCCGACGAGTACATGGTCAGCATCCCTGCACACACCAGCATGAACACGGCAAACGCCAATGGCCCGTCAAACCCTGAAAACCAGGGGGACAAGCGACGAAACATGGAGGGGCGCTCAAAAACCAGAGACATGACAGCAATTATCGCGGGCTGCCGTCAGGCGGCGCGACCCGCAGGGGAATCGTCACCGGCCCGTCATTAACCAGACTGACCTGCATGTCGGCCGCAAACTCACCGGTTTGCACTTGCGCATGCTGCAACTTGGCCTGTGCCACAAAATATTCAAACAGGCGCCGCCCCTCACTCGGCGCAGCCGCCGCCGTGAAGCTGGGCCGGTTGCCGCCCGTCGTGTCCGCAGCCAGCGTGAACTGGCTGATCACCAGCAAGCCACCCGACTGCCCCAAACCATCCATATCTTGCAGGCTGTGGTTCATCTTGCCCGCAGCATCGCTGAAGATGCGCAGCTTCAGGATTTTGGCCAGCAGTTTGTCACTTTGCACGTCGCTGTCGCCGCGCTCGGCACACAGCAATACCAGCAGACCGGCACCGATCTCGCCAACCCGCGCGCCTGCCACCTCGACCCGCGCGCTGCGCACACGCTGCAGCAAGGCCATCATGCCCAGGTTTCCAGTCTACTTACCACACACCTCAAAGCCGACTCAACCCAACGTGACGCGCGCAAACTTGCGCTTGCCCACTTGCAGCACATACGTGCCTGCACCCAGTTTCAGGCCTTTGTCACTGACCACGCAAGAGTCCACGCGCACGCCGCCGCCGTCAATCAAACGGCTGCCTTCGCCGCTGGATGCAGCCAGGCCGGCAGACTTGAGAAGCGCTGCAATGCCAAGCGCAGCGCCACCTTCACCCAGCGGCAGGAACAACTGCGCAATGTCTTCAGGCACACCACCTTTGCTGCGGTTTGTGAAGTCTTGCTCGGCCGCCTGCGCCGCCTCAGAGGAGTGAAAACGTGCTGTGATCTCTTTGGCCAAGGCCACTTTCGCGTCCTTGGGGTTGCGCCCGTTGGCAACTTCTGCTTTCAGCGCGGCAATCTCAGTTTCAGACTTGAAGCTCAGCAACGTGTACCAGCGCCACATCAACACATCAGAAATGCTCAAAACTTTGGCAAACATGGTGTTGGCATCTTCCGAGATGCCGATGTAGTTGTTTTTGCTTTTCGACATTTTCTCAATGCCGTCCAGCCCTTCCAGCAGCGGCATGGTCAAGATGCACTGCGACTCCTGGCCATATTCGGCCTGCAAATGACGCCCCATCAGCAGGTTGAATTTTTGATCGGTGCCACCCAGTTCCAGGTCGCTCTTGAGGGCCACCGAATCGTAACCCTGCATCAGCGGGTACAAAAACTCGTGCACGCTGATCGGGTTACCCGCATGGAAACGGTCATGAAAGTCGTTGCGCTCCATCATGCGCGCCACGGTGTACCTAGCGGCCAACTCGATCATGCCGCGCGAACCCAGTGTGTCGCCCCATTCGCTGTTGTATCGAATCTCGGTTTTAGCTGGGTCAAGCACCATGGACGCCTGACGATAGTAAGTCTGGGCGTTGACCTCAATTTGCTCGCGTGTGAGCGGGGGGCGGGTGGTGTTGCGACCAGACGGGTCACCAATCAAGGTGGTGAAATCACCAATCAAAAAAATCACGGTGTGACCCAAGTCCTGCAACTGGCGCAGTTTGTTCAGCACCACCGTGTGACCCAGGTGAATGTCCGGCGCGGTCGGATCCAGCCCGAGTTTGATGCGCAAAGGGATGCCAGTGGCCTCTGAGCGCGCCAGTTTTTTCAGCCACTCATCCTGGGGAATCAGCTCTTCGCACCCCCGCAAGGTCACGGCCAAGGCGTCTTGAACACGGTCTGAAATGGAAAAAGGAGGGGGTTTGACAAAAGTTATAAGGGTTTTCATGGGTGCGGGCAGCGATCGCGGGTTTATACTCGACGACTTGTTTTTGGCGTGATTTTACGTGGGCATGTCCCCACATTTTTTTCACAGCTGTTGTGCATTTCAGACACAGCCCTACCACTGGACCCTCTTTTGATCAACCAATTTATTGCTAACGGCCGTGTTTTTGCAAATACCTCTGCCCGTTGGCTGACACAACACCACAAACGTGTGACCTCCGCAGTAGCCGCTGTACTTCTTGGCGGCGGCGGCGGCGCTTTTGCCGTCGCATCACTGGCACCCAGTGCCTCTGATTTGCCAGTGCGCGAAGTGCTGGAATTCGTGCAAACACCGTCTGCAGAGAACTATAACCTTGACACCGCCCCTGCGTTGGTGCTCTACCGCACAGAGACCACCCGGACCATCGACACGGTTGACACGCTGCTCAAGCGCCTGGGTGTGAATGATGCCGAAGCCGCCGCCTACCTGCGCAATGACAGCAGTGCGCGCCAAATACTTCTGGGGCGCAATGGCCGCCAAGTCACCGTTGAAGCGCTCAATGACCAGCGCCTGAGCAAGCTCTCGGCGCGCTGGAGTACAGATACCGAGGGCCAATTCAAACGCTTGGTGGTCGAGCGCAATGGCAAAGGATTCTCCTCCCGTGTGGAAACCGCTGCCTTGAACGTCAACAGCCAGTTGGCCAGCGGCACGATCCAAAGCTCGCTGTTCGCGGCCACCGATGACGCGAAAATTCCGGATGCCGTTGCCGTGCAGTTGGCTGAGATCTTTTCCAGTGAAATCGACTTTCGGCGCTCTTTGCGCAAAGGTGACCGTTTTTCTGTGGTCTATGAAACCCTGGAGGCGGATGGTGAGCCACTTCGAACAGGGCGCGTGCTCAGTGCAGAGTTTGTCAATGCGGGCAAAGCTTATCAAGCCATGTGGTTCCAGTCTTCCACACCTGACTCGCAAGGTGTCACCAGCAAAGGTGGCTATTACGCGCTGGACGGCAGCAGCCTGCGCCGCGCTTTTTTAAGCTCACCCGTTGAATTTTCCCGGGTGAGCAGTGGATTTGCCATGCGTTTCCACCCAATTTTGAAACAAAACCGCCCACACCTTGGTACGGACTTTGCCGCCAGCACCGGCACACCAGCGCGCACAGTGGGCGATGGTGTGGTGGAGTTTGCGGGCGTTCAAAACGGCTACGGTAATGTGATCTTTGTCAAACACCGCGGCAACACCGAAACGGTTTATGCCCACTTGAGCCGCGTGATGGTCAAGGTTGGCGACAGCGTTAGCCAGGGTCAGACGATTGGCTTGGTTGGCGCCACCGGCTGGGCCACCGGCCCGCACCTTCATTTTGAAGTTCGCATCAACGGCGTACATCACGACCCAATGAAAGTCGCGCAGCAAAGCGAAACCATCCCTGTGGCTGCTGCAGCTAAACCTGCTTTTGAGCGCCTGGCGCAACAAACCAAAGTGGCCTTGTCCGCTGCGGCAGGTATGCAAACCGCCAGCGCGCAATAAAATATTTGCGCAACACGTGGTTGTGCCGGAGTTGTATATTGGTTTGATGTCTGGCACCTCACTGGATGGTGTGGACGGGGTCTTGGCAAATTTCACCGGGCCCAAATTACGTGTGATTGCACATGCGAATGTGCCGCTCCCGCCTTCACTCAAAGAAGAGCTGCTGGCACTCAACCAGCCAGGCCCCAACGAACTGCATCGCGCCGCCCTGGCCGCCAATGCGTTGATGTATGTCTATGCAGATGTGGTGCACCAACTCCTGACTGAAAGTTCTATACCCAGAGACGACATCCGAGCAATTGGTGCACACGGCCAGACCGTGCGCCACCAGCCGCAAAGCCACGACAAAACCGGTTACACACTGCAACTGTGCAACCCCGCATTGCTGGCGGAACTCACCGGCATGGATGTGGTGGCTGACTTTCGCAGCCGCGATGTGGCCGCAGGTGGTCAAGGGGCACCACTGGTGCCAGTGTTTCACCAGTCTGTGTTTGGCGCCTTTGCCGAGTCCACCGCCATACTCAATATTGGCGGCATGGCCAATCTGACGGTGATTGACCCAGCACCGGGCTGCGACCTGATGGGGTTTGATTGCGGCCCCGGCAATGTGCTGCTGGATGCCTGGTGCCAGCAACACCTGGGCCAGCCATTTGACGCGGGAGGAACGTGGGCGGCACAAGGCCACATCAACCCTGCCCTGCTGTCCACCCTGTTAAGTGAGTCTTTTTTTGCCTTGCCTGCCCCCAAAAGCACTGGGCGGGACCTGTTCAACATGGACTGGCTTGACGCCGCATTGGCCAAACACCCTGCCGTGGTGCCTGTGGATGTGCAGGCCACATTGTGCGAACTGACGGCTAGCGTTTGTGCCAGCTGCGTGAGAAGCTATGCTTTAAATAGCAAAGAACTTGTCGTGTGTGGCGGTGGCGCATTCAATCTGCATCTGATGAACCGGCTGCAGGCCTTGCTGCCGAAGCTCCGGGTTCAATCTTCAGAATTCCACGGCCTGCCGCCCCTGCAAGTCGAAGCGGCAGCATTTGCCTGGCTTGCCCGTAAAACCGTGAAGCGTGAGCCCCTGAGCCTGGAAAAAATCACGGGCGCCAAAGGCGCCCGGATTGCAGGTGCAATCTACCCGGCCTGAGCCGGGCACCGTGCACTGGACTTAGGAGAAACTTGACCCGCAACCGCAGGTGGTGGTGGCATTGGGGTTCTTGATGACAAATTGCGCACCCTGCAAGTCTTCCTTGTAATCAATCTCTGCGCCCACAAGATACTGGTAACTCATAGCGTCAATCAGCAAGGACACGCCATTTTTTGTCATGGTGGTGTCGTCTTCATTCGTGATTTCATCAAATGTGAAGCCATACTGAAAACCCGAACACCCACCGCCCTGCACAAACACGCGCAACTTCAGGTCAGGGTTTCCTTCTTCCGCGATCAGATCAGCCACTTTGGCTGCTGCACTGTCAGTGAACAAAATCGGGGTAGGCATTTCAGTTTGAATGTTATCGGCAACGGCGCTCATCAAGCTCTCCATTAAGTTAAGTAAACAAATACTACAGCAATTTCATCAAGTATTTTGCGACTGGTGATTTGCCGTCAGTTGCAGTGTGGGCATTCTTTCGTACCCGTCAATGCATCCTGCAAACCAATTGACAAGTGCCCAACTCAAAGGGTCATTCATATGACATCACAACACCTGAAGACCGAAGACGCGTGGGCCTTTTAGTTGCCAAATGCAAACAGCCGCCGGAACTTGCATTCGGGCGGCTGATTTGGATATCGCGAAATTAACGCTTGGAGAACTGCTTGCGACGGCGAGCACCGTGCAAACCGACCTTTTTACGTTCCACTTCACGGGCATCGCGGGTCACAAAACCAGCTTTGCTCAACTCGGGCTTGAGGGTTGCATCGTAGTCGATCAGGGCACGCGTGATGCCGTGGCGCACTGCACCGGCTTGACCGGACTCACCGCCGCCAGCCACGTTGACCATGATGTCAAACGTTTGCGCGTGGTTGGTCAGCATCAGGGGCTGCTTGCAGATCATGATCGAGGTTTCGCGGCCAAAGAAGTTTTGAATGTCTTTGCCGTTGACGACGATTTGGCCGGAGCCTTTTTTCAGGAAAACACGGGCGACGCTTGATTTGCGACGGCCGGTACCGTTGTTCCATTCACCAATCATTTAGAGCTCCTTAAAG
>Ga0136636_10000402_pt1 | contig 21419 bp, 20 predicted proteins | sample AntDrymUQ8522106_2_FD_104653 | JGI IMG/M metagenome (GOLD analysis project Ga0136636, IMG submission 104653) | Polar desert sand microbial communities from Dry Valleys, Antarctica - metaG UQ852 (21.06) | ecosystem: Environmental > Terrestrial > Soil > Desert | place: Antarctica: Dry Valley... | reverse complement strand
TTGAAGGTGACCGGCGTTGGTCTGACCATCAGTGACGATCCGTCCCCCGGTGAGTTTCAAGCCATCGCCAAGGCCACCAAAGATCGTCCGGACTCGGCGCAGATTCATTCCATGTTGTTGCGCTCCATGCAGCAAGCGATTTACACGCCGATCAACAGTGGGCATTTCGGTTTGGCGTTTGACGCATACACGCATTTCACCAGCCCGATTCGCCGTTATCCGGATTTACTGGTGCATCGCGTCATCAAGGCCATCTTGGCCAAGGGCAAGTATGTGTTGCCCACCTTACCCACGCCGGGCGAGGCGCACGCTAAGTTGTCCAAGCGCTTGGAAAAGAATTTGGCCGCCAAAGTGGCTCAACCGGGTCAAAAGCCACGCAAATTGAGTGTGGAGGTGCAAGCTTGGCAATCTGCCGGTTTGCATTGCAGCGCCAATGAACGGCGGGCGGATGAGGCCAGCCGTGATGTGGAAGCCTGGCTCAAGTGCAAATACATGCGCGAGCATTTGGGAGAAGAGTACTCCGGAGTGGTCAGCTCGGTCACCAGTTTTGGTTTATTCATCACCCTGGATGCGATGTATGTCGAAGGTTTGATTCACATCACCGAACTCGGGGGTGAGTACTACCGGTTTGACGAAGCGCGGCAAGAACTGAGGGGTGAACGCACCGGCATGCGTTATGCCTTGGGAACACGGGTGCGTGTGCAGGTCAGTCGGGTGGACCTTGATGGCCGTCGAATTGACTTCCGGCTGGTGCAAGAGGGTGAGGTCTTGCAGCCGCGCGGCATGAAAGAGCGTGAATTGCCCAAAGGTGAGCAGAGTGCTCGTCCAAAATTCGTACCGGACCTAGATAGTGGGCCCGCAGTGGGGCGAAGTCGCAGCGGCGCCGATGCTCCCACAAGGGGTGGGATGTCTCGATCGTCTTCGGTCAAGACGTCAGCACGTCCGGCCGCAACCAAAGGTAAGGACAAAACGCGAAAGAGCGGGCGTCGCAGCTAGAAGGGACGCGTGGTGTTTGGAGCATACGGACCATCCAGCAGCGCCCAAGGTGGCGATGGTCACCGGAACTGGTTCGGGGGTTGACAAGGCTACAGCTCTCGCCTTGTTGCAGGCAGGGTACCGTGTTGTGTTGGCAGGACGCCGACTTCACGCGCTGGACGAGGTTGCTTGTTTGAGCGGTGTTGGGCCGCGGGCATCGGTGGTGCCCACGGATGTGACCGACGAGCGAGCGGTAGTTTCCTTGTTTGATGCTGCGCTTTGTGCGTTCGGTCGCGTCGACGTCTTGTTCAACAATGCGGGCATCAGTGGGCCCGCGGTGTTGTTGGAGGAGCGGACCCTGGCGGATTGGCAGGGTGTGGTGAATGTGAACATGACCGGCATGTTTTTGTGTTTGCGACAGTCGTTTCGGGTGATGAAGACGCAATCGCCCCAAGGTGGACGCATCATCAACAATCGCTCGATTGCGGCTATTACCCCCAGACCCAACCGCAACACCATGGCCTACTGTGCCACGAACCACGCAGTGACGGGTATGACCAAAGCCGCGTCATTGGATGCACGCAAGTACAACATCGCAGTCGGACAGATCGACATTGGCAACGCGGCCACCGAGATGGCTCAACCCATGCAGGCGGGTATCGTTCAGGCCAATGGTACTTTGCTGATTGAACCCCTGATGGGCGTGAACGTTGTGGGTCAGTCGGTTTTGTACATGGCGAGCTTGCCTTTAGAGGCCAACGTGCTGTTTCACACCGTGATGGCCACTCGGATGCCGTTCGTGGGGCGAGGCTAGCGTTTGTGAATGAAGTTGGCCTGCAGTTTTGGTGTTTATTGGGTTGAGTGCTATTTTTTGGATTCGCCGCAGTTGCCACGGCAGTAAACCTGTACGCCGCGGCGTTTCTGAGGTGCGCTATCAGCCCACAGACGTCACTTGATGCGCCAAGTGGCTAGCGGTCAAGGTCAGGTTGGCGGGCCACTCGTCTGCGAGTTGACCATGCTGGTAGACCGCACTGCAAGCGGCACGAAACGCGTCCATGCCACAGGCCAGCCGTGCCCCCACGATGCCTGCCAGCACATCGCCGGTCCCGGCGGTCGCCAATCGGGCATTGCCTGTGGCGTTGATTGCGGTGGTTTGGCCGGGTGAAACAATGATGGTTCCCGAGCCTTTGAGGACCACGGTGCAGTGAAAACGCTCTGACAACGAACGCGCTGCGGCCAAGCGATGGGCTTGAACATCGGCGGTAGTTGTGCCTAGCAAACGCGCCGCCTCCAGCGGATGCGGTGTGAGCACCGTGGGGGAGCCTGCCGCAGTGCGCGCCAGCAACAAGCTTTGCAGCGCGGGACTAACTGCTATTTCGTTGATCGCATCAGCATCAATCACCAGCTGGGCTGACGTGTCAAAAAGCATGGAAAGATGGGCTGCTATGTCGCGCCCACCGCCACAGCCGCACACCACTGACATGCTCGCCACATTCAGGGCGTCGATGGAGCGAAGCATCAGCTCCGTTTGCAGCCCCCCAGCCGGGGTGTAATGGGGGTCAAGCATGCACACAAACACCCGACCTGCACCAGCATATAGCGCCGCAGACCCGGCCAGCAATGCCGCGCCTGTCGTCCCGGCAGCGCCACCCACCACTGCCACATCGCCATAACTGCCTTTGTGCGAGTCGTGAGACCTGGAATGTGGCACAGGCGCGGAAATCAATCGCGCCGTTGGGGCGGGGTGCCTCTGCGCGTCGCAGTCGATGCCCAAGGTGTCCAACCAAATGGTGCCGCTGGCTTCACGACCGTGCTCAGTGAACAAGCCCGGCTTGAGCGTTAACAAACTGAGTGTGTGGCTGGCGCGCACATGTAACGGTGTGCAGACGCCGGTGTTGGCGTCCAAGCCACTGGGAACATCGACGGACAACACGGCTGAGCCGCAAGTGTTGACGACGTGCATCCATTGCGCCATGCGTCCCGTGGGCTCTCGTGTTTGCCTGCCGATGCCCAAGAGGGCGTCTACACACAGATCGACAGCATCGGGTGGTTCCAATGAGGGTTTGAGACCTGCGGCACAAACTTGTTGGTAAGCATGGATCGTGTCGTTCGGAGCGCTTGCAACCTCACCGAGCCAGGTCAACGTCACACGCTTGCCCCACTGATGCAGATGCAACGCGGCCAGCATCCCATCGCCACCGTTGTTACCCGGACCACAGGCGACCCAGATGTGTCGAGCGTGCGGCGCCAGCGCCAGTGCCAGTTGGGCAACGGCCAACCCCGCCCGCTGCATCAGGGTGTGCGGTGCCAAGCTGGCTTGCGCGCTGACCTCGATCGCACGGGTTTCGCTGACGCCATACAGGGCATGGGCGGGGCCGGGTTCGACCTTGAGCACGGTTCAGAACTCGTAGGTCTCGCCTTCTCGGGCGAGTCGGAATTGTGGGTCCCCGGCTTGGTGTGGGTGGTCGGCCAGCACTTTGGCAAACACTGCGTCCAGCGCGTCATCGGTGCGGGTGGGTTCGTGGTGGGTACAAAAAAGCATTTTGGCGCCGGCTTTCTTTGCGTAGGCGATGCTGGAGTCAAACGTGCCGTGGCCCCAGCCTTTCTTGGTCGGATACTCGGCCTGGGTATAAGAACAGTCGGCAATCAACACATCGACGCCAGCCATGGCACCTAGGATGTACGCAGATTTCTCGTCGACAAACGTTTGGTACTCCTCGTACTCAGGTTCGTCGGGCTCGTAGATGTTGGGTGGGGGCTCGTGGTCGCCCGTGAAAAACACCGATTTACCGCTGGCTTCTATGCGGTAGCCGAAATCAATCACTGGGTGGTTCATCAAGAATGGAGTGATGGTCGCGGACCCAATCTGGATGCTCTTGCCGGGCATCAGCGTGACATATTCGATCCGCGCTTTCATTTCGGCTTCCCGGACCGGGAAGTAGCTGTATTGCAGTTGCACCGACATGACCTGCTCTACACCCTTTCCTGTCACCGGGTCATAGGCGCCATGCAAGCGAAGGGTGTTTCCGGGGATGAAGTTGGGAATAAAAAAAGGCAAGCCCTGAATATGGTCCCAGTGCGAATGGGTAATCAGGACATTTGCGACTACCGGCAGTTCGGCAAGCAAAGATTGCGACAGCGGGAAGATGCCGGTGCCAGCGTCCAGAATAATCAGTTCGTTGTTGTCTGTGCGAACTTCAATGCAGGTGGTGTTACCACCATACCTGGCAGTTGACGGACCTGGCGAAGCGATCGAGCCCCGTACGCCCCAAAATTTGACTTTCATGGTACGCCTGTTACATCTGGGCAAATAGTTTGGCGTTCTCGAACGCGGGATTCAAATCACCGGCGGCCGCGATCACCTCATCGAGCGTTCCCCCCATTGTTCTTGAAACCGCGGGGGGCAACGGGTAAATGCACGGATTGCCACCAAAACCGAAGCCCAACTTCTTGCTGATTTGGTTGGCGGTGAAAACACATGCAAACAAAGCGCTTTTCTGTTCGCTGGTATCAAACTGGTGCGCAATCGTACTCACCAAATCTTCTGCAAATCGCCACTTCGCCGCCAGCATCGCGCCCACAACCGCATGGTCTGTGCCCAAATGGTTTTGCAGCGCGGTATGCAGCGACGAGCCGTCAGTTTGGCATAGTTCCAGTGCATGTTTGAAGTCGGTGGGCATAAATTGCGCAAACACAACCTTGCCAAAATCATGCAGCAGGCCAGCGATGAAGCAATCCATCGGGTCGGCGTTGTCCACTTGCAGTGCCAGCTGTCTGGCAATGCCCGCCGTGGACAGCGAGTGCAGCAAATACTGATCGATGTCAAAAGCAGCGTCGTTGCGCTTGGACAGCATGCCAATAGCGGCTATGGCCAAGGCTAAGTTTTTAATGGTATTGAAGCCCAGATACACCACCGCGTGGTTCACGGAGGTGATTTGTTTGGGCAGGCTGTAGTAAGCAGAATTGACGACTTTCAGTATCTTGACGGTGACCACAGGGTCTTTGTCGATGACTTGAACCAAGTCCTTGGGGGTGCAATTGACATCCCGCGTGAGCTCCAGAATTTTCTGAACGCTTTTGGGGAACGCAGGCATGGCATCCACAGCACTGGTGAGTTTTTGAGAAAGTTCGGGTGACATGGCGGCATTGTGAAGCAATCAAATGCACGCTGTGTCAGTGATTCAAAGCAAAAAACAAAAAATGCCGCATTTTTCTGCGTTGCAGAGGGTGTCCTATGTTCACGGGGCGTCGGCTCGTACGCAGGTGGTATACTCGACGGGCTTTGCAGCCGGTTCTCATGCTGGTTGCAAGGTAAATTGCAAACCAGTTTCATCAAGGTGTTGCTCCGAAATCTTATGAAGAGATTGGGCAAAACGAACTGGATTTTAGAATTAACCTTTGGAGTTATTGATATGGCAGTTACTATGCGCGAAATGCTGGAAGCCGGCGTCCACTTTGGTCACCAAACCCGCTTCTGGAACCCCAAGATGGCCCCCTTTATTTTTGGGCATCGCAATAAAATTCACATTATTAACCTGGAAAAATCTCTGCCGATGTTCCAGGAGGCAGCCAAGTTTGCGCGTCAAATTTCGGCCAAGCGCGGTACCGTGTTGATGGTTGGTACCAAACGTCAAGCGCGTGAAACCGTGGCAATGGAGGCGCAGCGTGCCGGTGTGCCGTTTGTTGATCAGCGTTGGTTGGGTGGTATGTTGACCAACTTCAAGACGGTCAAGACCTCGATCAAGCGTTTGAAAGACATGAAGGTTCAGCAAGAAGCGGGACTTGATGCAATGAGTAAGAAAGAGCAATTGATGTTTGCTCGCGAACTGGAAAAACTGGAAAAAGACATTGGTGGTATCCAGGATATGGCTGTGTTGCCAGATGCAATTTTTGTGATGGATGTGGGTTACCACAAGATTGCCATTGCTGAGGCGCGCAAACTGGGTATTCCGCTGATTGCAGTGGTGGATACCAATCACTCGCCCGAAGGTATTGACTATGTCATTCCTGGCAATGATGACTCGTCCAAGGCGATTGCGTTGTACGCTCGCGGTATTGCGGATGCGATCATTGATGGCCGCTCGAATGCCATTGATGATGTTGTCAAGGCTGTTGCTGCTGAGAGTGGTGATGAATTTGTTGAGGTGAATGAGGTTGCAGCCTGAGTTGACTGCATCCCCAAAGAAAGAGGGGCTTTGGTGCCCCCTTTTTTTTAATTTGTTTTTAAACCAATTGAATTGATTCGGAGATAAAAATGGCTGCAATTACCGCAAGCATGGTGGCTGAACTGCGTGGCAAGACTGATGCGCCCATGATGGAGTGCAAGCGTGCGTTGACTGAGGCGCAGGGCGACATGGTCAAGGCAGAAGAAATTTTGCGTGTCAAGTTGGGTAGCAAGGCGGGTAAGGCTGCCAGTCGTGTGACGGCCGAAGGTGTGGTTGTGTACGGTTCTGATGCGGGTGTGGGTGCGTTGTTGGAAGTCAACTGCGAAACCGACTTCGTCACTAAAAACGACAGCTTCCTTGCATTGGCCAACGCTGCTGCTGCGTTGATCGTGAAACACAACCCTGCTGACATCGAGGCGCTTGGTGCGTGTGAATACTCTCAAGAGGGTTTTGGTCCCACCTTGGAAGATGCGCGCAAGGGTTTGATTGGCAAAATTGGCGAAAACATGAGCTTTCGTCGTTTCAAACGTTTTGCGTTGGGCAGCCAACTGGCGTCCTATTTGCACGGCACACGCATCGGTGTGGTTGTCGAGTTTGAAGGTGATGAAGCGGCGGCCAAGGATGTGGCCATGCACGTCGCCGCAATGAAGCCTGTTGCATTGTCAAGTGACGATGTGCCTGCGGAGTTTGTTGCGCGTGAGCGTTCTGTTGCAACTGCCAAAGCGGCTGAAGATGCGGCAGTAGCTACTGCGGCAGGTAAGCCAGTGCAGTCGGCAGAAATCGTTGCCAAGCGCATTGAAGGTGGGGTTCAGAAGTACCTCAAAGAAGTTTCCTTGTTGAACCAGTCGTTCGTCAAGAACGACAAACAAACGGTTGAGCAAATGCTCAAAGCTTGCGCAACCACGGTGAAGTCCTTCACGCTGTATGTGGTCGGCGAAGGCATTGAAAAGCGTGTGGATGACTTTGCTGCTGAAGTGGCGGCACAAGTCGCAGCTGCGCAGCAAGCCGCTTGATTTTTGTTTAGTCAGTTAGTCGTACATCAACCATCACCCCCCAGGAGAGTCTCATGACACAAGCCAAACCAGTCTATAAGCGAATTTTGCTCAAGTTGTCTGGTGAGGCCCTGATGGGTGATGATCAGTTTGGCATCAACCATGACACCATTGTGCGCATGGTTGACGAGGTTGTTGCTGTGACACGCCTTGGTGTCGAGGTTGCGGTGGTGATTGGTGGTGGCAATATTTTCAGGGGTGTGGCTGGTGGCTCGGTGGGTATGGATCGCGCCACGGCAGATTACATGGGAATGCTTGCCACGGTCATGAACTCGCTTGCCTTGGGCGACACCATGAACAAGGCGGGTTTGACAGCGCGCGTCATGTCGGCCATTGGCATCGAACAAGTGGTGGAGCCGTATGTCAGACCCAAAGCCCTGCAGTATCTAGAAGAGGGTAAGGTTGTGATCTTCGCTGCAGGAACGGGCAACCCATTTTTCACCACTGACACGGCCGCTGCTTTGCGTGGTGCAGAGATTGGCGCCGAGATTGTATTGAAGGCCACGAAGGTGGATGGTGTGTATTCGGCAGATCCTAAGAAGGATCCGGCGGCCACCCGGTACGACAAAATTTCATTTGATGAAGCCATTTCAAAGAATCTTGGCATCATGGATGCCACTGCATTTGCGTTGTGCCGCGATCAGAAGCTGCCGGTCAAGGTGTTTTCCATCGTCAAACACGGCGCGCTGGCCCGCGTTGTCCTGGGTGAGGACGAGGGTACTTTGGTGTACGTTTGATTGTTTCAGCAGATATTGTTGATGATTCGTTGAACATGGAGTGAGGAGAGAGCAACATGCCTATTTCTGAAATCAAGCGCACAGCTGAAACCAAAATGGACCAGTCGATTGTTGCGTTCCAGAGTAATTTGACCAAGATTCGGACGGGACGTGCAAACCCAGGCATTTTGGATACGGTGCATGTGGATTACTACGGTGCGATGGTGCCGATCAGCCAAGTGGCCAATGTGTCTCTGATTGACTCCCGGACGGTGAGCGTTCAACCGTGGGAAAAAGGAATGGGCGCCAAAATCGAGAAGGCCATTCGTGACAGTGATTTGGGTTTGAATCCCTCATCTATGGGTGATCTGATTCGTGTCCCTATGCCTGCAATGTCTGAAGAGCGGCGCAAGGAACTGACCAAGTTGGTCCGCAACGAAGGTGAGGGCGCCAAAGTGGCGATCCGCAACTTGCGTCGAGATGCCAATGAATCGGTCAAAAAGCTGGTCAAGGACAAACTGGCGTCGGAAGATGATCAGAAACGGTGCGAAGCTGACATCCAGAAAGTCACGGATAAGCACATTTTGGTCATTGACCAGTTGGTGGTGGCCAAAGAACAAGACATCATGGCTGTTTAGCCTTTCATGATGTCCAACAAGGTTCCACATCACATCGCCATTGTCATGGATGGCAATGGACGGTGGGCGAACAAGCGGTTTTTGCCACGTATTGCTGGCCACAAGCAGGGTGTTGACTCGCTCAAACGGTGCGCCAGAGCATGTGACGCGCGGGGCGTGGGCGTCTTAACTGTTTTTGCATTCTCGTCAGAAAATTGGAACCGACCCACCGAGGAAGTTTCTGGTTTGATGGACCTGTTCGCGATGGCGCTGTCTCGGGAGGTTGCGCAGCTGAAGGCTGACGGGGTTCGGTTGTATTTCATTGGCGAACGGCAGGGCTTGTCCATTCGGGTGGTTCGCGCGATTGAAGACGCAGAAGCGTCAACGGCCAGAAATTCAAAACTTGTTTTGAACGTGTGTTTCAACTACGGTGGTCGCTGGGATATCGCGCAAGCGGCCCGTCGTGCAGCAGCGCTGGGGCAACCCATCACCGAAGACAGCCTGTCACACTGTATGGCGCTTTCACATGTGCCCGATCCAGATTTGGTAATCCGAACCGGTGGCGAACAACGTATCAGCAACTATTTGCTGTGGCAGTCAGCTTACTCTGAGTTTTACTTCAGTGACGCGCTGTGGCCCGACTTTGACGAAGCTGCCTTAGATGTAGCCATCGACACTTTCGCGCAACGCGAAAGGCGGTTTGGAAAAACGTCGGCGCAGGTTCGGTCAAACGTGGCCGATGCCCGTGTTTCCTGAGTATTGGCCGTGCTGAAACAGCGTGTCATCACCGCGTTGGTGTTGCTGTCGATACTGTTGCCAGCATTATTCTATGCACCTCCCTGGGTTTTTTATGGTATCGCCCTCGTCTTCATGGCTTTGGCTGGGTGGGAGTGGGGTCGTTTGAATGGCCTGTCTTTTTACCGGGCAACACTATTGGGTCTTGCCTGCGCAGTGGTATGCGGCCTGTTGTGGTTCGCTGGTATCGTCCAGGTTGCGCTGCCACGGGTATGGCTTTTAGTTGGATGCTTCTGGGTTTTGCTCAGTGCTTGGGTACTGCGCTCTGGCGTGTCCGCCTGGTCCGGTTACGCGGTCTGGCTGAGGTTGATTTTTGGTGTTTTGGCCCTGTGTTTGACGTGGTTGGCGGTTGCACAAGCGCGTTTTTTGGGTCTTGACTTCCTGTTTTCTGTACTCGCTCTGGTTTGGGTGGCAGATATTGGTGCCTATTTTGCGGGCCGTGCTTTAGGTGGGCGGTTGGTCAAGCGCAAGTTGGCGGCAAGCATCAGCCCGGGGAAAAGCTGGGAAGGTGTTTTTGGCGGCATGGTCGGCGTAATCGTGCTTGCTCTGGGTTGGCGGTATGTTGACATGATGAGCGCTGCCGCTATGCCTAGCCTCTTCACGCATTTGTGGGTGAGAGGATGGTTGTTCTTGGTGGTTGCGGTGCTTTTCCTAGCTGCCATGAGTGTGGTGGGCGATTTGGTGGAGTCTTTGGTAAAGCGCAGCGCCGGATTCAAAGACAGCAGTGCGTTGTTGCCAGGTCACGGTGGCGTGTTAGACCGTGTTGATGCGTTGTTGCCGACATTGCCGTTGGCGATGATGTTGTATTCTTTTTGAGAGATGGCATGACGGACGACATGGCGGTGCGCAAACAACGGGTGGCAATTTTGGGCTCAACGGGCTCAATTGGCGTCAGCACCTTGGATGTGATGGCGCTGCACCCGGATCGATTTGAGGTGTTTGCGCTCAGTGCGTCAACGCAGGTTGAAAAGATGCTGGCGCAGTGCGCTCAGTTTCGCCCCAACTTTGCTGTGATGGCCAGCCCAGAACATGGCAAAAGACTGGCGCACTTATGCAAGGAAAATTCGCTTCCAACGCAGGTTAAGTACGGCTCCGAGGCGATTGAATTTATTGCTTCTCACGAGTCGGTCGATACCGTGATGGCTGCCATTGTGGGGGCAGCAGGTTTGTCCTCTTGTCTTGCAGCAGCTCGCGCAGGCAAACGACTTCTTCTGGCCAACAAGGAAGCGTTGGTGGTGGGGGGGGATTTCTTTCTCCAGGCTGTCGCAGAAGGAGGCGCGAAGTTGTTGCCGATCGACAGCGAGCATTCGGCGATTTTTCAGTCTTTGCCCGCTGATGTGACGCAGTGGTCAGCGCAGATTGACAAAATCATTCTGACCGCGTCGGGCGGGCCTTTTCGGCGGCGCGATCCGGCAACCTTTCGTGACATCACGCCTGAACAAGCGTGTGCCCATCCGAATTGGGTGATGGGGCGCAAGATTTCGGTCGACTCTGCCACCATGATGAACAAGGCGCTGGAAGTAATTGAGGCGCGTTATTTGTTTGACGTCCACCCTTCTCGCATCGAGGTGGTCATCCATCCCCAGAGTGTGATTCACTCGATGGTGCAGTACACGGATCATTCCGTGATCGCTCAGTTGGGTACGCCAGACATGAAGGTGCCGATTGCCTATGGTTTGGCTTGGCCTGATCGGGTCGTGTCTGGCGCTACTTCTCTTGATTTCAGGGCCATGGCGGACATGACTTTTGAAGCCCTGGATAGCCATGGGCATGCTGAACGGTTTCCTGGTCTACAACTGGCCTGGCAGGTTCTCGACGCTGCATCAGGTAGCACGGCGGTACTCAACGCGGCCAACGAAGTGGCAGTTGCCGCTTTCTTGGTCGGAGACATTCGTTTTGATCAAATCCACGCCGTGAACCTAGAGACGCTCTCTGCAATGGTGCCTATGCCGCCAACCTCTCTTGATGACTTACTGAATCTGGATCGAATGGCTCGTGAGGCTGCGCTGCGCGCAACGGCTCGCCTTGGTCATTGATTTGGGAGATAACGCTGCCTCATGTTAACTCTTGTTGCTTTCATTGTTGCGCTGGCTCTGTTGATTGCTGTGCATGAGTACGGACACTACCGCATGGCGGTCGCATGTGGCGTCAAAGTTTTGACATTTTCGATCGGTTTTGGTAAACCCTTGTGGCGATGGCAGGCCTCGCCTGAGACCACCGAGTTCGTGGTGGCGCTTGTGCCGTTGGGCGGGTACGTGAAGATGCTGGATGAACGGGAGGGCCCGGTGGAGGTGGCCGATCTGCCCAAAGCATTTAACACCCAGACGTTAGTTCGGCGTTCGGCCATTGTCGCGGCAGGGCCATTGGCCAATTTGGCATTGGCAGTGGTGTTGTATGCCTGCGTTAATTGGATGGGCGTGCAACAGCCTGCACCCGTGTTGGGATACCCCGGCGCCGACACATTGGCCAGTCAGGCTGGCCTGCGCGGTACAGAGCGTGTAACACAGGTTGGCATGGCAAATGGCGATCTCATGGACGTTCAGTCGTTCGAAGATGTTCGTTTGATTTTGACGCGTGCGGCCTTGGACAACGAAGATGTGCGTTTGGTGCTGGACCATGCCAAATACACAGGCCGTGAAGTGATTTTGCCCTTGTCCGGGTTGAAGACAAGCCAGGTCGACGGCGAACTGTTTGCCAAAATTGGCATCGTGGCGCCCTATACCCGCCCTGTGATTGGTGCCACGATGGACGATGGCATCGCCAGAAACGCGGGGTTGTTGGCCGGAGACGAAGTTCTCATGGTTAACCACCAAGGCATCGTGGATGGGTTGCAATTGCGACAGCTGATCAGGGCGTCTGGCAGTTCGGGAAAGGCACTCGCTCAGACGTGGCAACTCAAGCGGGATGGACAAGTGATTGAATTGGTCTTGACGCCCGAAGTCGTCAATCAGGAGGGTGTGACCATTGGACGCATTGGTGCTTATGTGGGCTCACCGCCCGACATGGTGGATGTCAGTTACGGACCCATCGACGGGCTTTGGCGGGGTTTTGTACAGACATGGGACATGTCTGTATTGACCCTGTCGTCGATGGGCAAGATGGTAGTGGGCGAACTCTCCATCAAGAACATCAGTGGCCCTCTCACCATTGCAGACTATGCTGGAAAATCTGCCAGTTTGGGACTTTCGCACTATCTCATTTTTTTAGCTTTGATCAGTGTGAGTTTGGGGGTGTTGAACCTATTGCCAGTGCCGATCTTGGATGGTGGTCACCTGATGTATTATCTTTGGGAAGGCGTCATCGGCAAGCCGGTGTCACAAAGGTGGATGGAGCGCTTTCAGCAAGGTGGCATCGTCGTTCTGATGCTATTGATGGCAGTTGCTTTCTTCAATGACATCACCCGCTTGTTTGGCTAACAGGCGTTGTGTTACGAAACATGACGTCAATTTCTTGATTTTTAACATGCAATTTAAACAATTTCGCCTGACGGCGATGTCAGCGTTGGCTACCTTGGTGTTGGCGAGTCAGCCGGTGTGGGCTGTCAATCCCTTCACCGTGAAAGATATTCGCATTGAAGGCTTGCAGCGCGTTGAGCCGGGAACGGTTTTTATCTCCTTGCCTGTACAAGTGGGTGATGTCTACAACGACGACAAGGGTTCCGCGGCCATTCGCGCGTTGTTTGGTCTGGGGCTTTTTAAAGACGTGCGCATTGACGTCAGTGGAGATGTCCTCGTCGTCGTCGTTGAAGAGCGGCCCACTGTTGCTACGGTGGACTTTGTGGGTACCAAAGAATTTGAAAAAGACATATTGATCAAGGCTATGCGAGATGTTGGGTTGTCCGATGGTCGCCCTTTTGACAAGGCGCAACTGGACCGCGGCGAGCAAGAGCTCAAACGTCAATACATCAACCGTAGTTTGTACGGTGCACAAGTCGTCACCACGGTTACGCCGATTGAACGAAATCAAGTGAATTTGACGTTTACCGTGGTTGAAGGGGAGCCAGCGAAGATTAATGAGCTGCGCATTGTGGGTAATACCGTGTTCAGTGAATCGACCTTGCTTGGGTTGTTTGATCTTGACAGTGGGACATGGTTGAGTTGGTACACCAAGTCCAACCGCTATTCCCGGGCCAAACTCAATGCTGATTTGGAAATCCTGCGCTCTTATTACCATGCACGTGGTTACCTCGAGTTCAAGGTGGATTCGACCCAGGTGGCGATCGCACCGAATAAGATGGATATCGGTATTACCGTGAACATCACGGAAGGTGAAAAATACATTGTCAGTGGTGTCAAGCTTGTTGGGAACTTTCTTGGCAAAGATGAGGAATTCAAGTCGTTGGTCACAGTTCGACCCGGTCAGTCGTACAACGCTGACGAAGTTGCCAAAACGACAAAAGCCTTTACGGACTATTTCGGCAATTTTGGATATGCGTTTGCCCGTGTGGACGCTAGGCCAGAGATTGATCGCGTTAACAACCGGGTGATGTTGGTGCTCCAAGCCAACCCATCACGCAGAGCATATGTACGCAACGTCAATGTCATCGGCAATTCAAGAACTCGCGACGTTGTGATTCGCCGGGAGTTCCGTCAACTCGAGTCGTCGTGGTACGACGCCGAGAAGATTCGCATGTCGCGTGAGCGGGTTGACCGTTTGGGATATTTTGGTGAGGTGTTGATGGACACCCAAGACGTGCCAGGCTCTCCTGATCAGGTCGATTTGAACCTTACCGTGACCGAAAAGCCAACAGGTAGTTTGAGTTTGGGTGCGGGTTATTCCAGCGGGGACGGTCTGGGGTTCTCTTTCGCCGTTAAACAGGAAAATGCGTTTGGGTCGGGGAATTCATTGGGTATTCAGATCAACACCAGCAAAATCAACCGTGTGTTGGTGTTAAGTACCACCGATCCCTATTTCACAACGGACGGTGTTTCTCGTTCAATTGACGTGTATCAAAAGACCACCAAACCTTACCAGGATCAAGGGTTCTACAGCCTTGTGACTTCGGGTGGTGCGGTGCGGTTTGGTGTGCCCTTCAGCGAGACAGATACGGTGTATTTTGGCGCAAGCCTGGAAAACACCAAGATTGAACCCGGCACCTTGTTGCCGACAGCCTATTTGAGTTATGCCAATGAATACGGTTATTCGAGCACTGTGATTCCGATCACGGTTGGCTGGGGTCGGGATAGTCGTGACAATGCCTTAACGCCAAACAATGGTCAATTCCAAAGAGCTTACGCTGAGTGGGCGTTTGTGGGTGATGCGCGTTACGTCCGAGGCACCTACCAGTTCCAACAATACTATGCGTTGAGTAAAAAGTTTACCTTGGCTTTCAATGCAGATATTGGATGGTCCAAACCAACGGGAGACCGTGCATTTCCCGCCTTCAAGAATTTCTACGGTGGTGGTTTGGGGTCGGTACGCGGTTTCGATCAAGGCAGTTTGGGGCCGAAGGACCTCAGTGGTTCGGTCGTCGGAGGCACCCGCAAGACAAATCTAAATGTGGAAATCTTGGCACCGTTTCCCGGTGCTGGCAACGACCGTTCGCTGCGCTTGTACGGATTTGTCGATGCGGGGATGATTGGTGGCGACACCAACGGTCTGTCCATCAACGAGAATGCCAATGCGTTTCGAGCGTCTTACGGGGTCGGTATCAGCTGGATTGCACCGGTTGGACCTCTTCGATTAGCCTTTTCAAAGCCAATTCGTAAGTTTGATAAAGATAGAATCCAGAACATGCAATTTCAAATCGGGACCAGTTTCTAATGAATTACTTATCACGTCAATTAGGTGCTTTGGCAGTTTGTGGCTTGGTGGCTTTGGCTGCACAAGCTGAAGAGTTGCGCATAGGGTTTGTCAGTACCGATCGGGTTCTGAAAGAAGCCGCTACAGCCAAGACAGCGCAAGTCAAACTTGAACAGGAGTTCTCCAAGCGGGAGAAGGACTTGACAGAGCTGGGCAGCATTCTCAAAACGGCAGCTGAAAAGTTTGAGAAAGAAGCGCCGACGTTGCCAGAAGCGCAGCGGCAGGTTCGTCAGAAGCAACTTGTTGAACAAGATCGCGATTTCCAGAGAAAGCGTCGGGAGTTTCAAGAAGACCTGAACGCTCGTAAGAACGAAGAGCTGCAACAGGTTATTGTTCGCGCCAACAAGGTGATCAAGGACCTAGCAGTTGCTGAGAAATACGATTTCATTTTTCAAGATGCGGTTTATGTCAACCCCAAGCATGACGTGACTGAAAAAGTCATCAAGGCGCTTAATGTTCCTGCTGTCAAGTAGATCAGTGCAAGGCTAGAGGCGAGTGACCCTGCGTGTTCGGTCCATTGTTGAGGCACTCGGTGGTCATTTGCACGGCGACATTGACCGTCTGATCGAAGGACTTGCGCCACTTGAACTGGCGCAAAGTCACCAACTGAGTTTTCTCAGCCATCCGAAGTACCAGTCGCAGCTAGCGGCATCCAAAGCGGGTTGTGTCATTGTCAGTCCGCTGTTCGAGGATATTGCCATAGCCCGGGGCGACTGCATTTTGGCAGACAACCCCTATCTTTATTTTGCACGTGTCACACAGCTTTGGAAACGAAGTTTGGCGCAGCGGCAGCGGTCGATGGTTCACCCCACAGCGGTGATTGACCCAGATGCCAAGGTGCATCTGACAGCCCGAATTGGCGCTCTGTGTGTGATTGAGGCTGGGGCAACGGTGGGTGCGAACTCTGAGTTGAAGTCAGGCGTGACACTGGGTGAAGGCTGCTCAATTGGTGATCGTTGTTTGATTCATCCTGGCGTGGTGATTGGTGCGGATGGCTTCGGGTTCGCTCCCAATGCAGGTGCATGGGAAAAAATTGAGCAACTGGGTGCGGTTCGCATCGGCAACGACGTAGAGATTGGTGCCAACACCTGTATTGACCGGGGCGCGTTGCAGGACACGGTAATCGAGGATGGCGTGAAGCTGGACAACCTGATTCAGATTGGTCACAACGTTCATATCGGGCGCCACAGCGCGATGGCAGGATGCGTTGGTGTGGCCGGGAGCGCGCACATTGGTGCCCATTGCACCGTCGGCGGTGGGGCGGTTGTGTTGGGACACTTAAGCCTAGCCGATGGCGTTAATGTGTCTGCAGCCACGGTGGTGACCCGATCGATTCAACGCCCGGGCCATTACACCGGGGTGTTTCCGCTGGACGAGAATGCGAACTGGGAAAAGAACGCTGCTGCACTGAAACAACTGGCCAAGTTGCGCGAACGAATTCGTGCGCTGGAAAAATTAATCACAACAAACAATAACTCAAAATCGTAGGACTACCGAAACATGGACATTCACAAGATACTGAAGCAGCTGCCGCACCGTTACCCATTTTTGTTGGTCGATCGGGTGGTTGAGATCGACAAAGGTAAAACCATCAAGGCGCTGAAAAATGTCACGATGAATGAGCCATTTTTTCAGGGACATTTCCCCCAACGGCCGGTGATGCCGGGTGTGCTGATGCTGGAAGCGTTGGCGCAAGCTGCGGCGCTGCTGGCCTTTGATGCGTTGGGAACCTCGCCGTCCGACGACATGGTTTACTACTTTGCTGGTATCGACGGCGCCCGTTTCAAGCGACCTGTCGAACCCGGTGATCAACTCATTTTGGACGTGGAATTGTTGCGCATGAAAGCCGGTATTTTCAAGTTCAAGGCCAAGGCGTCGGTTGGCGGCGACTTGGTCGTTGAGGCGGAGCTCACCTGCGCCATGCGCAAAGTTGATTGAGGAGTCGCGACTTGACTGCTATTCACGCCACAGCCATTGTTGATCCTGCCGCGCAGCTTGACAGCTCAGTGACGGTGGGTCCGTACAGCCTGATTGGTCCAAATGTCAAAATTGATGCCGGCACAACAGTCGGGCCGCATTGCGTGATTGAAGGTCATACCACGATTGGGCAAGATAATCGGATTTTTCAGTTCACCTCCTTGGGCGCGATTCCTCAGGATAAGAAATACGCGGGTGAGCCCTGTGAACTGATCATTGGTCACCGCAACACCATTCGCGAGTTTTGCACCTTTAATATTGGCTCACCTGGTGATTCAGGTGTTACTCGTGTGGGTGATGACAATTGGTTGATGGCCTATGTGCATTTGGCGCATGATTGTGTGGTTGGTAACAACACCATTTTTGCCAACAACTCCCAACTCGCCGGGCATGTCCATGTGGGGGACTGGGCAATTCTGGGTGGGTTTACCGTGGTCCACCAGTTTGTCAGGATTGGTGCGCACAGCATGACAGCCATGTGTACCTTGTTGTTTGCCGATCTTCCGCCTTTTGTCATGTGTCAGGGGCAGCCTGCCGCGGCCCGTTCGATGAATTTTGAAGGCTTGCGCCGCCGTGGTTTTTCGTCAGATCGCGTGTCTGCGGTAAAGGCGATGCACAAAGCGCTTTACCGTGATGATTTAACCTTGCAAGTGGCACTGGAGCGCATCGGCAAGTTGACAGAAACCCATCCAGAATCTGCGTTTGATGTGCAGATGATGCTCTCATTTCTGGAGCATTCTTCCCCTACGCGCGGCATCGTGCGTTAGTGCTGAGAAATTCCATGAATGCGGTGGCGCTGGTGGCGGGCGAAACCTCGGGTGACTTGTTGGCAGGTTTACTGCTCGACGGTCTGAGGCAGCGTTGGCCAACCATGACCAGTGTCGGCATCGGTGGTCCGCATATGGCCCGTCGCGGTTTCGTCGCATGGTGGCCACACGACAAGTTGTCCGTCCACGGATTTGGCTGGGAGGTTTTGCGCCGCTACCGCGAAATCGTAGGCATACGCAGTCAGCTGAAATGCCGTTTGTTACTGAATAGGCCTGACGTTTTCATCGGCGTAGACGCGCCGGATTTCAACCTAGATCTGGAGGCAGCACTCAAGCAGCAAGGCGTCAAGACTGTGCATTTTGTTTGCCCCTCGGTTTGGGCTTGGCGCGCCAAACGGCTGGAGAAGATCAAACGTAGCGTGGACCACGTGTTGTGCATTTTCCCCTTTGAGCCTGCCTTGCTGGCGCAGCACGGCATTGCGGCCACTTACGTTGGCCATCCCCTGGCCAATGTGATTCCGATGCACAGTGATCGGTTGGCCGCGCGTGCCCAGCTGGGGTTGCATGCGGGTGATCAGGTGGTGGCGATTTTGCCGGGCAGTCGTGAGTCAGAGGTTCATCACCTTGCCGCGGTTTTCTTTCAGGCTGCTGCCCAGATCAAACGAGCGCGTGTGGACATCAAATTTGTAGTTCCTGCGATTGCTTCGCTCAAAGGCAAGATCACGTCGTTGGCGATGGCCAGTGGGTTGGGTGACAGTTTGACAATTCTCGACGGTCAGTCGCACACCGTTTTGGCGGCCTGCGATGTCACCCTGATTGCCAGCGGTACGGCCACACTGGAAGCGGCTCTTTTTAAACGTCCGATGGTGATTGCCTACCGCATGGGTGAGTTGTCATGGCAGATCATGCGGCGCAAGCGCTTGCAGCCGTGGGTCGGTCTGCCCAACATCTTGTGCGGTGAGTTTGTGGTGCCCGAATTGTTGCAGCGTGACGCCACGCCTCAGGCTTTGGCGCGTGAGGTGTTGGCTTGGCTGGATGCACCCACAGCACAACCCACGCGCATCACAGCGTTAGAAGATCGTTTTACTGCTCTGCACCACGAGTTGCAGCGTGACACCCCTAGCTTGTGTGCCCATGCCATAGCCTCCATCGTTGAAAATCGTGTTGCCTAAAACTACCCAATCCCCCCGCGCCAAGTTACGACAGCCCACCATGCAGCAAATTGCACGGCATTGGGGGGTAAATGGCTTGGTGGCTGGCGTGGATGAGGCGGGGCGGGGGCCGTTGGTTGGCCCTGTCATGGCGGCTGCCGTGATTCTTGACGATTTCAAGCCGATTGTTGGCTTGGCGGATTCAAAGAAACTGACCGCCCTCAAGCGGGAGCGTTTGTTCGACGAGATACGCGCCAAGGCGCTGTGTTTTTCTGTGGCGCAAGCCAGCGTGCAAGAAATCGAGACGTTGAACATTTTGCAGGCCACCATGCTGGCCATGCGACGCGCAGTGGAAGGTTTGCGCCTGGCACCCAAACTGGTGTTGGTCGACGGCAACCGCTTGCCGGCCTTGCCCATGCGCTGCGAGGCGATCGTCAAAGGGGATTCTCTTGTCGCAGCCATTTCCGCCGCGTCCATCTTGGCCAAAGTGTCGCGTGATCGTTGGTGTGCCGAATTTGACCAGCAGTTTCCAGTCTATGGCTTTGCGCAACACAAGGGCTATGGAACTGCGCAGCATTTGCAAGCCTTGCGCGAACATGGTGCCTGCGCACAACATCGCAAAACCTTTCGGCCCGTCACAGAGGTCTTGGCACAGGCAGCAGGGTCAGGCACCATATGACCGCGCCGGATTTCATCAGTTCGCGCGACAACCCCTTGCTCAAAGACCTGAGGCGCATGGCCCATGGCAGCACGGACTACCGCAAGCTCGGGCGGGTGTGGGCCGAGGGCGATCACCTCGTTCGCGCAGCCGTGCATCGTGGGGTGTCGCCAACCATGGCGGTGTTTTCTGAGTCGTATTGGCCCCTGGCCAAAGACGTGTATGGGTCAATAGCTGTCAGAAATGTGGTTGTCGCAGATGCTTTGTATGATGGTGTGAGTGCTTTGGAATCACCAGCGCGTATGGGATTTGTGTTTGATGTCCCTACAGCAGTGGCATTGCAAGCGGGCTGTGCAACGGTGATTCTGGACCGTGTTCAGGATGCAGGTAATGTCGGGGCGATTCTTCGCAGCGCGTCAGCGTTTGGGTTTGGCCAGGTGATTGCCCTCAAGGGCACCGCAGCGTTGTGGAGCCCAAAAGTGCTGCGTGCAGGCATGGGTGCGCATTGGGGGCTCAGGATGGTGGAGGCTGCACCCCTGTCACTGGTAGCTGACTTGACGGTGCCCATTGTAGTTACCAGTTCCCATCGTGGTGACTTTTTGCACACCTTGCTCCGAAAGTCTGCATTGCCCATGCCTTGCGCTTGGGTCATGGGGCATGAGGGGCAGGGCGTTTGTGGGGAATTGGAGCGCTTGGCCCGGCTGCATGTCCGCATAGCGCAACCCGGTGGCGAAGAGTCGTTGAACGTGGCCACGGCCGCTGCCATTTGTCTGCATGCCAGTGCTACCTGTGCTTTGACCGCGTAAGTTTGCCCGCTTGGTTGAGCGTCGCGCTCGGCTATAATTCAGGGCTGTTTCGCACACGCGTACGCTCACAGCAGCTAGTCAAGCCCAATCCCACTCAACAGCCAAACCAAGAGGTCACTCTTGAGCGTGCTTGGGCGTACCCGCAACTATTTCGGAGAACCCAGTGCTTTTGTCTCTCAAGGGAAATACCCCACCCGCCATCCTGGCGCTCGCAGACGGCACGGTCTATATTGGCAATTCCATTGGAGCCACCGGCTCCACGGTTGGCGAGGTGGTGTTCAGCGCCTCCATGACCGGCTACCAGGAAATCCTGACAGACCCGAGCTACTGCCAGCAAATTGTCACACTTACCTATCCGCACATTGGCAACTATGGTGTCAACACGCAGGATGTGGAGGCTGACAAGGTTCATGCCGCCGGGTTGATCATCAAGGATTTGCCCTTGTTGATGTCCAACTTTCGCGCCACACACACCTTGAGCGAGTACTTGGTGGCGCAAGGCACGGTGGCGATCGCCAACATTGATACGCGCCAGTTGACTCGTCAACTGCGTACCCAGGGTGCGCAAAACGGTTGTATTTTGGCGCTCACGAGGGGTGAGTCGGTGACCCAGTCGATCATTGATCGCGCAGTGGCGTTGGCGAAGTCCGCGCCCAACATGGCGGGTACTGATCTGGCCAAGGTTGTCTCCACCGCAGCGCCTTACAACTGGACGCAGACCGAGTGGGCTTTGTCGCATCCCCAGTTGGACGGCGAGCCCGGTTACGGCGAGTTGGCTCAACCACGGTTTCATGTGGTGGCGTACGACTTTGGGGTCAAGAAAAACATCTTGCGCATGCTGGCGCAGCGTGGTTGCGCGGTCACCGTGGTTCCGGCTCAAACGTCGGCAGCCGAGGTCCTGAAGTACCAGCCTGACGGCATCTTTTTGAGCAATGGTC
>Ga0136636_10000401_pt1 | contig 21466 bp, 15 predicted proteins | sample AntDrymUQ8522106_2_FD_104653 | JGI IMG/M metagenome (GOLD analysis project Ga0136636, IMG submission 104653) | Polar desert sand microbial communities from Dry Valleys, Antarctica - metaG UQ852 (21.06) | ecosystem: Environmental > Terrestrial > Soil > Desert | place: Antarctica: Dry Valley... | reverse complement strand
GGACATATTGCAGAAAAAGATGCCTTTATTGTGACGCAACTCAGAAATGCCGGTGCAGTTATTTTAGGGAAAACCAATTTAAGTGAATGGGCCAATTTTCGCTCCACTAATTCCTCTTCCGGTTGGAGCAGCCGTGGTTTACAAACAAAAAATCCTTATATTTTAGATCATTCGCCGTGTGGTTCAAGTGCAGGTTCCGGTTCAGCGGTTTCGGCAAATTTATGTGCGGTTGCAGTGGGTACGGAAACGGACGGTTCGGTAACTTGTCCGGCTTCTATCAATGGTGCAGTTGGAATAAAACCGACGGTTGGTTTGGTGAGTCGCTCCGGAATTATCCCGATTTCAAGTACGCAAGATACAGCAGGACCTTTGACGAGAACGGTGACCGATGCAGCCCTACTTTTGGAAGTTTTATCAGGCGTTGACAGCGCAGATCCTGTGACAAACGAAAGCCGTGGCAAAATTACCAAATACACCAAATTTTTAAATAAGGATGGTTTAAAAGGAAAAAGAATTGGCGTGGAAAAGAAAAAATATACCAACCAATTTCTGAATGAATTACAGGAAAAAGCTTTGGATGTTTTAAAGAAACAAGGTGCCACCATTGTGGAACTCAATTATTTAGAAAGTATCAATGCCTTGGGAAGTGATGAATTGGAAGTGTTGAAATATGAGTTTAAAAGTGGCGTCAATGCTTATCTTTCAAACGCGAAAGCTAAAATGAAAACTTTGGCAGCCGTGATAAAATTCAACAAAGAAAACGAAGACGCAGCAATGCCGACTTTCAAGCAGGAACTTCTGGAACAAAGTGAAGCCAAAAAGGATTTAAGTGATCCTGCATATCTTAAAGCCTTAGAAAATGGTCATAAAGGATCTCAAAATATTATTGATGATATCCTTAAAAAATATAATCTTGACGCAATCACTGGTTTAACAATGGGACCAGCTTGCAGTATTGACGTTATTTATGGCGACAAATGGGGCGAAGTTTCTCTCACCGCGCCTGCTGCAATGAGTGGTTATCCGCATATTTCTGTGCCATGTGGAAAAGTTTACGATTTGCCAATTGGTTTGTCTTTTTTTAGCGGTGCTTTTCGCGAGGGTGAAATTATTTCTTTCGCTTTCGCTTTTGAACAAGCCACAAAACACAGGGTGAAACCGGAATTTAAAAAGGCGTTTTTGGATTAATGGATTCTTTAATTTGCAGTCGTTTTTATCCCTCTTGCACAAAGTATCCCGACTTTTAACCAGTTAAAGAACTAATTTTCGTCTATTGCAATTGCAGTAAAAAAAAGAGACTTCAAAAAGAGTCTCTATTTTTATCATTCAAAGCAATGTAATTATCAAATCATCACATCACCAAATCGTCAAATTATTTAGCCGGTTTTTTCGGGCTCATCATCATGATCATTCTTTTACCTTCTAATTTCGGCAATTGATCAACTTTTCCCACATGTTCCAATTCCTGCGCTAATTTTAAAAGAAGGATTTCTCCCTGATCTTTAAATATGATGGAACGTCCTTTAAAGAAAACGTAAGTTTTCAATTTTGAACCTTCTTCTAAAAATTTTTCAGCGTGTTTCTTTTTGAAATCGTAATCATGCTCATCGGTTTGAGGACCGAAGCGGATTTCTTTTACGACCACCTTAACCTGTTTCGCCTTTAGCTCTTTTGTCTTCTTCTTTTGCTCATAAAGAAACTTTTTATAATCCAGAATTCTGGAAATAAAAGGTTCTGCTTTATCTGAAATAACCACCAAATCCAATTCCTGATCTCTAGCTATTTCTAACGCTTTTTCCAATGGATAAACGCCGGGTTCCACATTATCACCTACAAGACGAACTTCTCTTGCGCGGATCTTTTGATTGACCTGGTGCAAATCTTCTTGAACTCGTCTCTGTGGACCTCTACCTCTGTAATGAAATTTCTGTGCTATGGTTTTAAATTTTAATTGGTTATATTCTAAATACTAAATTTTTGCTTCTTTTTTGAAGTAAGTGATGAAGTCTTCTACGCTCATTTCGCCTAAATCGCCTTCACCTCTTCTTCTAACAGAAATAGTGCCATTCAATTCTTCGTTTTCTCCGACTATGAGCATAAATGGTAGTTTGTTCATTTCCGCATCGCGAATTTTTCTACCTGTTTTTTCGTTTCTTTCGTCAACTATTCCGCAAATATCGTGATTTTCCAGCAATTGTGAAACTTTTTTTGCATAATCCAAATATTTTTCGCTAATCGGTAAGATTGTGAACTGATCTGGAGCCAACCACAAGGGGAAATCTCCTGCAGTATTTTCCAGCAAGATTGCGATAAACCGTTCCATAGAACCGAAAGGTGCTCTGTGAATCATGACCGGTCTGTGTTTTTCCCCATCACTTCCGGTGTACCAAAGATCAAATCTTTCCGGTAAATTATAATCAACCTGGATTGTTCCAAGTTGCCATTTTCTACCCAATGCATCTTTTACCATGAAATCGAGTTTTGGACCATAGAAAGCAGCTTCACCATATTCTACTACGTAATTCAGATTTTTCGTTTGGGCTGCCTGAACAATTGCATCTTCTGCTTTTTTCCAGTTTTCGTCGCTGCCGATGTATTTTTCTTTGTTCTCTGGATCTCTTAAAGAAACCTGAGTCACAAAATCTTCAAAACCTAAGGATTTGAAAACATAAAGCGTCAGATCAATTACGTTTTCAAATTCTGCCATCAACTGATCTGGTGTACAGAAAATGTGCGCATCATCCTGCGTAAATCCACGAACTCTTGTTAAACCATGAAGTTCACCCGATTGTTCGTATCTGTAAACCGTGCCGAATTCTGCAAAACGTTTCGGCAGATCGCGGTAAGACCATTGACCAACTTTATAAATTTCGCAGTGGTGTGGACAGTTCATGGGTTTCAACATAAACTCTTCGCCTTCGTTTGGAGTTTTGATGGGTTGAAAACTGTCTGCGCCATATTTGTCCCAATGTCCGGAAGTCACGTACAATTCTTTGGACCCAATATGTGGCGTCATCACAAATTCGTAGCCTGATTTTTTCTGAGCTGCGGAAAGAAACTCTTCTAATTTTTTACGTAAAGCCGTTCCTTTTGGCAACCATAAAGGTAAACCTGCTCCTACTTTTTCAGAGAAAGCATAAATTCCCAGTTCTCTCCCAAGTTTTCGGTGATCGCGTCTTTTTGCTTCTTCTAAAAGTTCTAAATATTCGGTTAAATCTTTTTGTTTCGGGAAAGAAATGGCATAAACTCTCGTGAGTTGTTTGTTTTTCTCATCGCCTCTCCAATAAGCTCCGGCTGCGTTTAATATTTTCACGGCTTTTACGATTCCGGTTGCAGGAATATGACCGCCTCGACATAAATCGGTGAAGTTTTCGTGCGTACAGAAGGTAATTTCGCCGTCATTAAGATTTGAAATTAATTCTGTTTTATAAGGATTGTCTGCGTATTCTTTTAAAGCATCAGCTTTTGAAACGGGATAAATACTGAAGGTTTCATTTTTCTTCGCGTTCTCTAATATTTTTTTCTCGATCTTCTCGAAATCTTTCTCCGATAAAACCTCCTCGCCAAAATCGACGTCGTAATAGAAACCTTGCTCAATTGCAGGTCCAATTGTTAATTTCGCTTCCGGATAAAATTCCATGATTGCTTGCGCCAAAAGGTGTGCGGAGGAATGCCAAAAAGCTTTTTTCCCCAAATCATCGTTCCAGGTGAGCAACTGAACCGTAGAATCTGTCGTGATCGGTGTGGTGTTTTCAACCTGTGTTCCGTTTACCAGAGCAGAAATAACATTTCTTGCCAAACCTTCACTGATTGATTTTGCGACTTCAAGCGGAGTTACCGCGCTTTCAAATTCTTTGAGGCTCCCATCGGGAAGAGTAATTTTTACCATTTTGAATGAAAAATTTTAGGATGCAAAAATACGGATTTTCTCTGAAACTGCGATTTGCTTTATCGCTTTTTTCGCTCTAAATTTTGGGAAACTTTCTTCTAAAGGGATTTATTTAAAGAAAATGGCAGATTTTGTAGCCCCGATGGAAACGGCATCCCCAAAAGCGAGGGCTTTGAGGCGGGTTGGGATATAGTGGACAGCGGGAATTATTTTGAAAGAGGCGAAAATCTGCTTGCTCCAAAAAAAAAGCAGTTCCAAAATTTGAAACTGCTTCCTCGGTATATGCGGAGAATTAAAAAGTATCATCGCTTCCTCTGGAATCCATATCAGAATCCATTCCGCGGCGAGAATATTTGTAATTTCTGGTATCTTCTGTAAAATAAAGGTCGTTTTTAGCTTTATTAATAATTCTTGCCCGTTCATCTGCGGTCAGGTGATTGTCTGAACCAGTGTTTGCAGTATTGCTGTACCGGTCTTTTGTAAAATCATTAACGTTAATGGCTCCGTTGTCATTCATGATATCCCGGGCTTTTTCTGCGCGATCCATGTCATTTGTGTAAACGGTAACCAGGTTGCTTTTGCTTCCTGCATAACTGTATTTTTGCTTTTTATCCTCATCCTCGCCAAAAAGCCAGTTCCAAAAACCAGTAGTTTTTTCATCTTCTTCAAAGCTGTAGTTTTCAGTAGTGGTATTATTTTCTCCGGAAGTGGAGTAACGCGACACTTTGAAATCTTCTTTTGCAAAGCCGTTATGATCTAATTTTTCTGAGGCTTTATCAGCATCTTCATTGGTCGGGAACATTCCCACAATTGTGTACGACATAATTTTTAATTTTTAAGTTAATAGTAACTGTTTGAAAATAACATAATATCAAAAATTGTGACAATTGCGGAAATTGAATGAAATTTTAAATATTTTTAACGAAGTTGGCTTGTTAAATCCGTTTAGATTAACTTTTATTAAGAAGTATTTGGTTAAAGGAAAGATTAATTTATTTTAAGCATTTCTTTCGGTGTTGTCAGTTTTCCCTTCGTTCTGGAGTTTGGAAGTTTTTTTAATTTCTTCTTTAAATTTTTCTCCTTCCTTTATTTTTTCTGTGGAGGCGGGAATGTTCGGTAGATCCTCATTTTCTTTTTGGATTTGAGCTTCCTCTGTTTTTTTTTGATTGGAATTTTTGTGCATGATGAATTGTTTAAAGTAATTTGTTTTGATGCTCTTAGTTATGGTCAAAAGTGTTGCCAAAAAAAAATTAGAATGTAAATGGATGCAGATATTGTTTTTAGAATTTTTTTTTAAGATCAAAATTTCTTCGTAAAAGATGATAATGGCAAAAAAAAGCCGTCTCAAAAATTAATTTGAGACGGCTTTTTTAAAGTAGTTAAAAAGTTATTTTTTGATAAACTTATTCGTAATTTTAGCCCCATTTCGATCTGTCAATTCGATGATGTAATTTCCTATTGGTAATTTTTCAGCATTTATTTTTTTGTCTGAAGAAGTTCCATTCAGAATAATTTGTCCTGCAGTATTGTAGATTTTGTAGGCAAATTCTCCGCTAACTTTGCTTTGAACTGTTATAAAATCTTTTACTGGATTTGGATACAAAACGGTCTTATTAGAATTAGCGTCAGATACAGCCAAAACTTTATTTTTTACATTCAAAGTATAATCTTCGATTTGTCCGTAAGATATCGTTCCACATGCTGTATTTGGTGTTGAATTATATTTCATAACAACTCTCATTCGCACTGGACCAGCGTAGGAATTTGTTGTTGGTACTGTAATGTCTCCTGTAATTGTAGTGGCTTTTGTGATTGGTACACTTAGAGCAACTTCACTTGGATCTAAGAAATCGCCATCATTATTCCAATCCACATAAACAGCATATCCTTCATTATAAACAGTTGAAGTCCATTCCGGAGTAATAACAATTGGATAAACTGATTCTTTTGTTACATCTGTAGTGAGGTAAGAGAAATCTTCATACCCTGCAGTTCCTGTACTTGGATTATCGATGGTTCCGATTTTCACATTTTTAATTCTTTCATCACCTGTATTGATGGACGTAGCCGTGCAATAAGTAGGTACATTTAATGTGGTAACTGAAACTGTATTGCTCTGAGCAGAAACATTATCATAACCATCAACTGCTTTCACAGTAAATGCGTAAGTTGTATTCGTAGAAAGTCCTGCAGCAATATAAGAAGTTTTATTTCCGGCAACGTTTCCGGTTTCCACACCGCCTTTATATATGATGTATTTTTCTATCCCATTAACATCTGTAGAAGCGTTCCAGCTTAAAAGGGTTTGACTTCCTGTTGTATTTGTTGCGGCTAAATTGGTAGGAACTGTTGGAAGCGTAGTATCTGGAATGGCAAGGTATTTTCGCCCTAAACCAACCGCGTAAAATGCATCTTGCGTCGCGATTGCTTCTGCCGAACCAACTCCATATAAATCTTTGGCCGCTTGGATTCCGAAGTTTTTCGCAATGGTGTAATCGGAAGAAGGGGTAAGATAATTGGTTTCTAAACGATATGCGATTTTTTCCGCTTTTTCGATTGTTATTCCAGTGACACTGTAGCTATTCCCTAAATCATTAGTTCCCGTTTTTCCTACAGAAAGGATGTAAAACCAATGGTTCAAAACTCCGCTGTTGTAGTGTACTCCGCAATTGTCGTTCGTGTTGGAATTTGGAACTGCACATCCTTCCTCAATCGTTGCTGCTTTCCAATTGATGCCACGATAAGTATCTGGTTGCGGACTTAAACCCACTTTAGGGTTGCTCATAGATCGAAGATAGAAGGGAGAAACTTTGGTAATTTCTTCCCCAATTAACCAGGTTTGTTTTGTAGGTGCATATTTGTATTCTGCGGCGGCTCCCCAAATATCAGAAAATCCTTCATTTAATGCGCCAGATTCTCGACTGTATATTAAAGCTGCGGAACTGGAGCAAACACCATGACCAAGTTCATGTGCAGTAACATCATATGCAGTAAGCGGTTTAAATGTAGAGGCACCGTCTCCGTAAATCATTTCTGAACCAGTCCAACCCGCGTTTTCATAGGCGTTTCCGTAATGCACATAACTTTTAAGAAGCGTTCCTAAACCATTGTAACTGTTTCTGCCAAAGGTTGTTAAGAAATAATCATACGTATTTTCTACGCCCAAATGTGCATCCAAAGCTGCGTTATCAAATGCCACATTGTCAAATTCTGCAGCAGTCCAGTTATTGTCATTGTCTTCGAAATCTACCCCTGCAGATAACGTCTGACCTTTTTTCATATTATACGTTCGTACTCCGCCTCCTCTTGTAGTATCATGCAAAATGTATTTTGTAGAAGGCGCCAAAGTAGTTTCAATGGATTGAGTTCCGCTATATCTTGTAGCGGCAGAACCAAGGACAAAAGGGAAATTATGATTGTTTTCTGTGTATGGTTCTACCCTAATAATATCATTTTTAGGGTACCGTTTTTCTTGACCTGCATGTTTTAAGATGGCATCTTTTCCGGCAATTCGTCCAGAAACAGCATCTACGTAAATATAATCTCTGCTAAGTGGAAGTGCAGCATAGATGTCAAATTTATAAGTTAGGAGTAAACCGTATTTTCCTTCGCCTTGCGCGGTGGGAAGATAGATCAATTCTCCTGTAGGTTTTTTATAATCATTGTCTGCAATGTAGGCAAGATCTTCCCACATGTATTTTTGTGCACCCACATTTTTTACCGCGAGAGCAAATGCATCAGCGGAAGATATAGCGGGTCTAATTTCTGAACTTTGTAAATTGAACAGTTCACCATTCATACTTTTCAAAGCACCATTGGAATAATGGAGGTGATAGATTCCGCCTTCCACTTTAATATTGTTTAAATAAAGTTGATATTTTTCATCCGTAAATTTTCCTGTGAAATCCAATTCCGATTTGATCAGCTTTAATTCTTGATTTGCTCTTAATTTTAAGACATTTTGGAAAAGGCTTTTTACAGAGGATGCATTTAAACCGGAATTTTCTTTAAAAACAATGAGGCTTATCCCTCCGTTTTCATTTACAATCTTACTTTCTACAAAATCTTGTGCTCCTAAAGAAGTAGAAAAACTAAAGAGAATTCCTAAAATTCCCACGGTGAGTAGCTGTTTTTTCATATGTATTGATTTAATTTTTTGTAAAAATAAAAAATTTTTCTCTACTTTGTTAGGAAATTGACAACAGAACCATGAAAAAGGGTGATTTCCCCGTAATGAGATTTTTGCGCTTTTTACCCAGATTTCGAGACTATAATTGAGTTTTTAGGAGTAATACATTGAAAAGCTAAGAGAAGATAAAGTCTCAACCTTGAAGGAGGAAGGATAAAAATCCGCTACAGATTTTTAGTGTTGATTGTTCCGGTTTGGTCTTCAATTGTGTAATTCAGTGCTTTTGCCAAGACAAAAATATGATCCAAATTTTCTAATAATTGAACTCTTCCTTCATTCCGAAGTCGATTTTGATTGACTGTTTTGATGGCATTTTCTTTAGCTGACTGCGTGATTTTCTTAAAATCTTTCTCTTCAAAACGGTTAAAAAAAGAATCATCCAAAGACTGGATTTCTACGCTTGGGATAATTTTAATGTCCGCATTTGGTAATTCTTTGATAATTAATTTCTTATTTACAGAATCTATTTCCAGTTTCATCTTATTCAAATCATAAGAAACTTGGGCATTGGTTTTGGTAAAAGTGATGATCTCTTTTTCAATTTTAGGCAATATTCCCCCCAGAATTTCAGAGGATATTTTGGTTTTCTGCATGCTGGAAAAATCCTGCTCGATGACCACCATTTTATTCATCTTCTTGATTTGATTCGAGAGAATGTAATAGTCATTTTGAACTTGATCTTCCGCTTTTTTTGTCAGGGTATTCCAAATGAAAAAGAGGAGCAACATTGCAGCTGCTCCTATTATAAATGGTAATATTTTATTATTTGTTTTCAAATTATTTCAATAAATCTTTAAATGAAGTGTTGTCTTTTTTGATAATTTCTAATAGATCTTTTTCCAGGTAACCGGTTTTCGTGCTTTCCACAATTCTTCCAATTTCCTTGCCATATTTCTGCACGATGATGGTAGGAATTCTCTGGATATTAAATACACTTTCTTCGCCATTCGGCGCTTCCTTTTTTCTATTAACTGCAATCAGAGTTAACTTATTTTCCGGATATTTCAGCGCTTCTAAAATTTTGAATAAGCGCGGAACTTCTCGGTGGCTGTCTTCGCACCACGTTCCAAGTACCACGGTCAAACTGTAGGAGCTTAATTTTTCTTTTTTTAATTCTGCAAGAGAAGCTTCATCGACTTGATATCCCTCATGTTCCTGTGTGTACCAAGAAGCATAAGGTTCTTTTAATAACTGGCTTTTTGTTTGGTGACCCAAAAGCATTTTACCGTCATTAGTTGTTTCAACTTCTCGGTTGAGCACTATTTTTTGAGTTTCGCAAGATTGTGATGTGAAACCAATTGCAGAAACGATGCTCAGTAATTTTATTGTTTTTTTCATAAAAATATATTGGTGAGCTCCTTATTGCTCTAAAATTGTTTTTAAATCAGCAGGAGAGTAATATTTATTTTTCAAAACTTTGTGATCAGATTTTCGGTGTACGTTTATTTTTTCTCCGGAAATTTCAGAATAGGCTTCCTGACCTTTTTCTTTGTAGAATTCTATGGTGTCATTTGCATCCTCCTGGTTTGAGCACGCTTTGGACATGTTGGATCTTTGGACCTCATCAAATAATTGTACAAATTTTTCACCTAAACCAAACTCTAATACCGCACCGCTTAAAACGTATTGCAAATCACATAAAGCATCTGCAATTTCTACCATATTATTATCGGCGATGGCTTCTTTCAGCTCATTTAATTCTTCCTGCAAAAGGGAAACTCTCAATTCACATCTTTCTTTGGAGGGAATTTGGGGCGATTCTAAAATAGGTGCGTTAAAGGTTTTGTGAAATTCTGCTACTTGATTCAGGGAGTCAATCTTATCCATTCAGTTTTAAATTTTAACAAAGATAGAAATTCAATTTAATTAAAATAAAAACCGCCTCAAAACTTATTGTTTAAAGACGGTTTCTGTTTTATTATTGATCTTAATTATTTAGAAATCTCTCTTCCAATCACTAATCTTTGGATCTCAGAAGTTCCTTCTCCAATCGTACAAAGTTTGGAATCTCTGTAATACTTTTCTGCTGGAAAGTCTTTTGTATAACCATAACCACCGAAGATCTGAACCGCATTGTTTGCAATTCTTACACAAGCTTCAGACGCGTATAACTTCGCCATTGCTCCTTCTTTTGTTAAAGGTTTTTTTGCATTCTTTAAATTAGATGCGCGTTGAATCAATAATTCTGAGGCATCAATTTCTGTCGCCATATCTGAAAGCATAAAATTAATGGCTTGAAACTGATTAATTGCTTTTCCAAATTGATGTCTTTCTTTGGAATATTTCAAAGCCGCTTTGTAAGCACCTTTCGCGATTCCTAAACTCAGTGCCGCAATGGAAATTCTACCACCATCTAATATTTTCATGGCCTGTTTGAAACCAGAACCTACTTCACCTAGACGATTTAAATCTGAAACTCTCACGCTGTCGAAAATTAATTCTGCAGTTTCTGAGGCTCTCATTCCTAATTTATTTTCTTTTTTTCCGGAAGTAAAACCCGCCATACCTTTCTCCAGAACAAAAGCGGTAGAATTATTTTTGGCTCCTTTTTCTCCGGTTCTCGTCATTACTACGGCAATATCTCCAGAAATTGCATGCGTGATGAAATTTTTTGCACCAGAAATGATCCAGTCATCGCCATCTTTTACTGCGGTAGTGCTCATTCCGCCAGAATCTGATCCAGTATTGTGCTCCGTTAATCCCCAAGCTCCGATTACTTTTCCAGATGCTAACTGTGGCAACCATCTTTGTCTTTGTTCTTCATTTCCAAATTCATAAATATGATTGGTACAAAGTGAATTATGTGCCGCAATAGACAATCCAATCGAAGGATCTACCTGAGAGATTTCATCTAAAATGGTTACATATTCATGGTAACCTAAACCAGAACCGCCGTATTCTTCGGGTATAACGATTCCCATGAAGCCCATTTCTCCCAATTCATGAAAAAGTTCTACAGGAAAAGTTTGGCTTTCATCCCATTCCATGATGTGTGGACGAATTTTCTTTTCTGCAAAATCCCGAGCGGTTTCTGCAATCATATCAATGTTATTTAAAGTCTCTGTATTCATAAAATAAATTTGACTTCAAAGATAATTAAAATCAATAAATCTCTGATATTTTATGATTTAAAATTTCAATTGCACCTATTTTTATTCGCAAATTTTTCAAAAGAATACGTATTTCTTTTATTTTCATCTATAACAAATTGCCTACATTAGCATGCCCAAATTTATATCATGAAACAAACTTTATTTTTGCTTTTTTTAGCCCCTTATCTTGCTATTTCTCAAGTTCCTGCCAATTATTATGCGGGAACCTCCTCATTAACTGGATATGCATTGAAGTCCAAACTTCATGATATTGTATCGACTAAAACAATCAACTGGCATTACGGTGATTTACAGGCGTTTTACAATCAAACTGATTTAGATAAATATTACGACCATGATGCAACGAACACCACCATATTTCTAGATATTTATTCTGAAATTCCAACTGGTCCAGATGCTTACGAATATACTGAAGCGAATGGTATTGGTTCTGCAAGTGCAGAAGGACAAGGTTGGAATCGCGAACACATGATTCCGCAAAGTACTTTCAATAGCAATTATCCCATGTATTCTGATCTGTTTTATGTAATTCCTGCTGATGCCAGAATTAATCAGTTAAGGAGTAATTATCCGTACGGAAAGGCGGGAACAACCAATTATTATACATTCACTAACAGTTCGAAAATTAGTAAAAATGGAACGGCGAATTCTGGTTATACCGGTCGTGTTTATGAACCTATTGATGAGTTTAAGGGTGATGTTGCCCGAAGTTTATTGTATTTTGCAGTTCGTTTTGAGGGGAAATTAAGCTCCTTCAATTTCTACAATGGAACTTCTGTTGCGAACGATACAAGTCCTTTTGATGGCTCCGAAGAGAAATCTTTTGAGGAATGGTATATCAAAATGCTTTTGCAGTGGCATGCTCAAGATCCTGTGTCGCAACGGGAAATAGATCGAAACAATACGGTTTATACGATCCAAAAAAATAGAAATCCTTTTATTGATCACCCAGAATGGGTAACAACAATTTGGACCCAAAATCCCGACGGAATTATACCACAATCACCAACAAATCTTACGCTGCAGCGAAACAGCGCTTATTTTGTAAATTTAGGTTGGAACCCGACTTCCGACAGTGATATACTTGGGTACAAAATTTATCAAAATGGCGTCTACATTGCTTCCACAAAAAATACAAGCATCAGCATTGATCATCTTGACCCTGCAACTTCCTATAATTTTACGGTGAAAGCTTATGACAATGGTTATTTAGAATCTACAGACAGTTCTATTTTTACGGTAACCACTTTAACTTCTGATATTTTTTCGAAGGATTTAATGATCACCAAATATTTGGAGGGAACATCTAATAACAAGGCAATCGAAATTACAAACAAAACTGGGCATCCTGTAAATTTGGATAAATACCGTTTAAGTATTCAGTTTAATGGGTCTTATGGATATTATTTCCCAGATGCTTTTGAATTAGAAGGGACAGTACAAAACAATGAATCCTTCGTGATTTTAAATCCAACTGCCCAATTTTCCTGTATCACAAATGAACAGGCAAAATTGGTTAGTGCAGCACCACAAATGACTTTTGCCGGAAGTCAGTATTTGGAATTAAGATACAATTCTACGACGATAGATGCCATTGGAACGAAAGACATCAATAATTTCACATCTTTAGGTAATGTTTCTTTGTACCGATTAAATTCCATTACGCAACCCACTTCCACTTTTACGCTTTCCGAATGGAAAAGTTATCCTTCTAATTACTGCGAAAATTTAGGGACTTTAGCTACTTCCAATCCAAATACAGCTGTTAAAAATAATTGGACCATTTATCCTAATCCAGTTATTGGAAATACTTTGTCTGTTGAAGGTCGGGATTTGGCGAAAATTCAAACCCTTTCTCTAATTGATATGAGCGGCAAATTAATTCAGCAGAAAAATAATCCATTCAAAAATAATACTTCGGTTGATGTATCAAATCTAAAATCTGGGGTCTATCTCCTTAAAATTGACAATGAAACTTTAAAATTTATCAAAAAATAATAAATATTCGTTTTTCACTTTAAACCTCACCAAAATAATAAAACCATTAATTATTTTGATGAGGTTTTTTCAATCCTCATTTTAGGTACAGTTTCATTTTTTCTGCATATTCTGGTTTTGTTTTCAATAATTTCCAGATTTTTTTATCCTCTGGGTTAGTTTGCCTGTAGTAGATAATACGGTCCGCAGAATATTTAAAATAAGGATGGTTTTTCAGCCAATCTTCCGGGGCATCTGCAAGCGTATATTTTGCAATTTCGGTTGTGTTCAGAAAAGCAATAGCTACTAAGTTTTGAGCTAAATCTTTTTCTATATCGTAGGTGTCTATAAGCTGTTGTTTATTAGCAAATCCGCCCAATTTTTTTCTGAATCCCAAAATCATCGCTGCACTTTTCCCCGCAAATCCATACTCTGTTAGTTGCTTGTAGGTAATTTTATTAAGATCAATTTTAGAAAAATCAGTTTTTATATCTGCAGTAGCCAATCTTGATTCTGCGGAGAAACCAGACTCATAATTACTAAGATTTTTAGTTTTGAAATTTTCTGGATTAAGCGTGATAAATGGTTTCAGTTCATTAAATTTTTCAGGAGAAATTACAAAACAGTTTTCTATATCATCTAAACTCTTAAAACTGCCTTTTAAATTTCGGTCTCTGTAATTTAGAATGACCTGCGCTTGCTTATCAGAAAATCCTAAATTTTTCCAACCATTAAAATCAGTGGTGTTAGGATCAAAATTTTGATATTGTATGGAAATTTTTTCAGTTTTCTTCGGGTAAAAATTAGACGCAGAACGAGATGTTTCAGGAGCGGTTTCTGGCAAAAGAAGATAAGGTTCCATCTTTTCATAATTTTCTTCACTGATGATAAAACAAGCTTTAAACTTCTCTTTGCTTATAAAACTTCCGCCGAGATAATTTTTATATTTCAAAATCGAGGAGGCTTGTCTTTCTGTAAATCCCATTTTTTCAAAATCCGCTGCACTGAAATTGTCTGGATTAAATTTACCGGATATTTTTAGGGATCTATTTCTAGACCTGGAATCGTAGTTTTGGTAGTTACCGCTGTAATTTTGATGATATTTTCGGGGAGTTGCCGCAGAATTTTCTGGAAGCAAAATAAACGGTTCTAGTTCAGAATATTTTTCTGCGGAAATTGCATAACACTTTTTGAGCTGCGCTTTGGATTTAAAACTTCCACCTACAATTTCTTTATATTTAAGAATTGTATTAATTTTATTAGGAGAAAAGCCTAAATCTTTCCATCCATTTTCATCTAAATCATTTGGATTAAAGGCTTTTAACGGAAGAGACTCAGCCTTCAAAAAATCTACATTTTCGGCAACAGATGTATTTCGATCTTGTGGTTTAGAATTTAAATAATAGTAGGAAGAAAATAAGATAACTCCCGAAGTGGCAAATCCAAAAAAGTAATTTTTTGCAGCGCTGAAATGAAGTTGAAATAGTTTCATGGATATTTTTTTACAAAAATAGGTGCTCCACAAATTTTATTTACCCGTTAAATCACGGTATTTTTTTACGCTAAATCACCCATTTTAAAAAGGTGAATAAACCTTTTTATTCACTTTTTTCCACCAAAGAATCTTTCAATTTGATTAACTCTGCTTTTACAAACTCCAACCGGTCAATCATACTCACGGTTTCGGAGATTTTCGAATTGGTGGTAACTGCAATTCGGGCGCCGTCTAATGTATATCCTTTCTCTTTCACCAAGTGGTAAATAATTTTGAGATTTTTAATATCTTCTGGCGTGAAATAGCGGTTTCCTTTTTTATTTTTTTTCGGCTTAATGATGGGAAATTCTTGTTCCCAATAGCGAATGAGCGAAGCATTTACATCAAATGCTTTTGCAACTTCGCCAATGGAATAATAGAGTTTGTCTGGTAAATTGAGTTTCATATATAAGGACGAATTCAAAAATACATAATTTTTACAAAGGAGAAAATTTAGTTTTGCTGAAATTAGTAAGCAATTTCAATTTTCATCTTTTTATTTTTCAGCCTTTGATTTTCCAATTTTTTTAGCAGTTCTACTACTTTTTGTCGGTTTACTGCCACGTAAGAAGTAGTGTCTTTTACTTCAATCAAACCAATATCCTCTTTTTCTAATTCACCTTTCTTGATTAAAAAACCTACGATATCTACCTTATTAACCTTGTCTTTTTTTCCCGCACTTATATAAATCGTAGAAAATGGAGTTCTTGCAGGCATTTTGTAATCCTGAGTTAATTTTTCTTCGGGTGTGTTTTTTTTAATGAAAGGAAAGTTTTCATCTTCCGTCATTATTAAATAGACAAAACCTTTCGCATTCATTCTTGCGGTTCGTCCGTTTCGGTGAATAAAAGCGTCTTCTTTTGGGGGCAATTGATAATGAACAATTGATTCTACTTCGGGTATATCCAAACCTCTTGATGCTAAATCGGTCGTAATTAATATTCTTGAAGAATCATTTTTAAATTTTAACAAAGCGCGTTCTCTTTCATCCTGTTCCATTCCGCCGTGAAAAGTTTCGCGGGAAATTCCTTTTTCTCTCAATAACTCTGAAATCCGATCAACCGCATCACGGTGATTACAGAATATTAATGTTCGCCTGTTTCCGATTTTGCACAGAAGTTGAAAAAGAGTTTCTAATTTTTCTTCTGAAGTTGTGATAACTTTCCGCAATTGAAAATCAGGTTTTATTTCCAGCACTTTCAAAAAATCAACTTTCTCTTCCTTATTTAACCCTGTGAATTTTGGAATTTCAGGCATCGCCGTTGCAGAAGTCAAAATTCTTTGGGAAAGAAGCGGCATTTCACTGATGATCAAACTCATATCATCGTGAAAACCAAACTCTAATGACTTGTCAAATTCGTCTAAAACCAAAGTTTTAATGGTGGTTGCATCAAAATTATCATTTTTCAGGTGGTAAGCTATTCTTCCAGGCGTTCCTATTAATAATGCCGGAGCTTCGATTAAATTATTGACTTCAATTTTTTTATCGTGACCGCCGTAGCAAACACTCACTTTATAATCGGTTCCCATCGATTTGAAAACCTGTTCTATTTGTAGCGCTAATTCTCGGGAAGGAACTAAGATCATGGCCTGAATCCCAGAAAGTTCTTTTTTTAGATTTCTTAGGATTGGAAAAAGAAAAGCAAGCGTTTTTCCAGAACCAGTAGGGGATAAAAGGATTAAATCTTTTTCGTTTTCTGTAGCTTTGTAAGCGGATTTCTGCATTTGATTCATGTCCTGAATCTGCAGATTTTGATAGATTGACTGTAATTCCATTTTGCAAAGTTAATGCAATGAGTTTGTAATGCTCTTTAATTATAGAAAAATTGTACAAAATTTTACAACTATTTCATTTTTACCCAAAATAATATTGTACTTTTGCACCACTTTTTGTGGAAGTATTTGGCAAAGTTAAAACCTTAACAATTAACACCTTCTCTATTTTTCATCCCACCACATTGAGCCAAAAATTGAAAAATTTAGAATACAAATTATTTTATTTATGTCAGAAACGACAGACAAAGCAGAGGTTCTATTGAACCAAAACGTAGCTCCAGAACAATTTGACTGGGATTCTTTTGAATCTGGTCTTGATGCTGAAGCAAGACAGGAGAAAAGCGATTTAGAAGAAATCTACAACGGTTCTCTTAGTAATCTTCAAGACAATGACGTTCTAATCGGTAGAGTTGTAAGACTTACAGATAAAGAAGCGATTGTAGACATCAACTTTAAATCTGAAGGAGTTATTTCTCTTAATGAATTCCGTTATAACCAAGGACTTGCTGTAGGTGATGAAGTGGAAGTAATGGTAGACAGAAGAGAAGACAAATCCGGACAATTACAATTATCTCACAAAAAAGCGAGAATCCTTAAAGCTTGGGATCGTGTGAACGAACTTCATGATACGGGAGAAATCGTAAACGGTTTTGTAAAATCAAGAACAAAAGGTGGAATGATCGTAGATATCCACGGTATCGAAGCATTCTTACCAGGTTCCCAAATTGATGTGAAGCCTATCAAAGATTACGATCAGTTCGTAGGAAAAACAATGGAATTCAAAGTGGTGAAAATCAACCCAGAATTTAAAAACGTTGTAGTTTCTCACAAAGCATTGATTGAAGCAGATCTTGAAGGTCAGAAAAAAGAGATCATTGGTCAATTAGAGAAAGGACAAGTATTAGAAGGAACTGTTAAAAATATCACTTCTTACGGTGTATTCGTAGATTTAGGTGGTGTAGATGGTCTAATTCACATTACTGATCTATCTTGGAGCAGAGTTAATCATCCATCAGAAATTTTGGAAGACGGACAAACTGTAAAAGTAGTGATCCTTGATTTTGATGACGAGAAAACAAGAATTCAGTTAGGTATGAAACAGCTGGAAGCTCATCCTTGGGATGCACTTTCTGCTGATATGAAAGTAGGAGACCGATTGAAAGGTAGAGTAGTAGTTCTTGCAGACTATGGCGCATTCGTAGAAGTTGCTCCAGGTGTAGAAGGATTAATTCACGTTTCAGAAATGTCTTGGTCAACTCACTTAAGAAGTGCAGGTGACTTTGTAAAAGTTGGAGATGAAGTAGAAGCAGAAGTGTTAACATTGGACAGAGAAGACCGCAAAATTTCTTTGGGAATGAAACAATTGAAGCAAGATCCTTGGTCTAATATTGAAGCGAAATATCCTGTAGGTTCTAAACACACAGGTACCGTTAGAAACTTCACCAACTTTGGTGTTTTTGTTGAGCTAGAAGAAGGGATTGATGGATTGATCTACATCTCTGATCTTTCCTGGACGAAAAAAATCAAGCATCCATCAGAATTCTGTGCAGTTGGTGATAAATTAGAAGTTGTAGTATTAGAATTAGATACAGCAGCTAGAAGATTATCTTTAGGACACAAACAATTGTTAGACAATCCTTGGGATAAATTTGAAACTAAATATGCTGAAGGTTCAGTACATGAAGGAAAAGCAACTGAAGTTTTCGACAAAGGAGCTCAGATTCAGTTTGAAGACGCAGAAGTTGAAGCATTCTGTCCATCAAGATTATTAGAGAAGGAAGACGGAACTAAAATCAAAAAAGGAGACGATGCACAATTCAAAGTAATCGAATTCAACAAAGAATTTAAAAGAGTAGTAGTTTCTCACACTGGAATTTTCCGGGATGAGGAGAAGAAAAATGTAAGAGAAAACTCTTCTAATTCTTCTAAACCAGCATCATCATCTTCTTCAAACAATGAGGAGAAATCAACACTAGGTGATTTAGATGTATTGGCAGCATTGAAAAAGAAAATGGAAGGGAACTAATCCTCTAATTTTCAATCTATAATAAGGTGAGCTGTCGAAAGATGGCTCACTTTTTTTTGCATTAGAATAAATTTTTTATTTAAGGCCTCTTTTTGGTTAAATATTTTGTGTTTTCAAGGAGCAAATCTTAGGAAAATGAAGATAAAGTGGAGAAAATATTTTAAAATTTATATTTAAAATTTTCAGGTAAGATGCATCATAGCGAAGTTTAAATGTTCCTAAAAAAAGAATAATAACCTTATTCAATTTTTCAATGATAAAATGGCAAGAATTATGAAAAATTTTTATAAATTCGATGCCAGTTAATTAATATATATGAAAAATAGAAATTTACCTTTGAAAATTGCGGCGGTTTGTTTGATGTTTTCCTTTGGGACTGTGAATGCACAGGATTTTAAATCAATAATCCAGAATCACATTTCTGCAAAGAATACCTTCTTGAAACCTAACCTCAATAATTTTGAGATCATCAATCAAGATTTTTCTAAATCGATGAACGCCGATTTGGTGAAAGTACAACAATCCTACAACGGAATTCCGGTTTTCAACGCCATCGGAACTGCCATGATTAAAGGATCCAAAGTTGATTATTTTAACGATAGTTTTGCAAAAAACTACACCAATGCTACACAGCCAAGTGCAGCCAGAGCTTCAAAATCCATTTTTGAAAATGTTGCACAGACTTTAGGCTTAAAAAACAGTTCTTCTTATCAACTTCTAAATATTACAGATGCAGATAAAGATGGAGTTGCTTTTGCCAAAACAAGACTGATTTATTTTCTTACAGAAAGTAACGACCTTAGATTGTGTCATGAGTTTATTTTCGAAGAAAAAGGAACTTCAAACTATTGGGATATTCTTGCAGATGCTGCTACAGGAGAGATTTTGAGCAAAGTAAACCTTACTTTGTCCTGTAGTTTTAAACATGATGCTTATTCTCATGATTATTCTGCACACAATCCACAGGGTTTTTCTGATGACTTTAATCAATCGGTAGAAAGTGCAGTCCCTACAGTTGCATTTGCTCCAGATGCCGCAACTTACAGAGTTTTTGAATTGCCTTTGGAAAGTCCAAATCACGGTGGAAGAACATTAGCTTCTAATCCATGGTTTACAGATGCTTCTCCAGAAGGATGGCATTCAATTCCTGGTGGAACTTTTATTGGAAATTACACCAATACAAGAGGGAATAATGTAATGGCTTATGAAGATAAGAGAAACGCAAATGTTGCAGGTGCCTATGCAGAAGGTGGTGCAGGTAGAAGCTTTGATTTTCCATTTGTCACAAATAATACGGCAGGAAATTTAAATGCAGCTACGACCAATTTATTCTATTTGAGTAATAAGATCCACGATATTTTTTACCGTCTGGGATTTACGGAAACTTCACGCAACTTCCAGGCTTGGAATTTTGCTAAAGGTGGCGGTCAAAATGACTATGTACAGGCAGAATCGCAAGATGGTTTTGGTAGAAATAATGCGAATTTTAGCACTCCAGGAGATGGTTCCAGACCAAGAATGCAAATGTTTCTATGGGATGCAACCGTGCTGGAAAGAGTATTTTATAATGCACCATCTGAAGCCGTAGGAAGATCTGTAGTGAATTATATTTCTACCACTTTTGGACCTGCTTTGGACCCAACAGGCGTTACCGCAGACGTTTTATTATCACCAGTTTTAGATGGATGTACCGCACTTCCTGCTGGATCGCTCACAGGGAAAATAGGATTAATCGAAAGGGGATCTTGTAATTTTACAGTAAAAGTTAAAAATGCACAAGATGCAGGTGCTGTAGCAGCAATTATTTACAGTTTGCCAACTTCTACAGTTACCGCCGGAATGGCAGGAGAGGATGCAACCATTACTATTCCTTCCGTATTAATAGAACACACAGAAGGTGTATATATGAAAGGTTTATTGAGTGCACCTAAAACCGTGAATATCACATTAAAATTTGATCCAGATGCACAAGCAACTCGAGATGGCAGCTTTGATAATGGAATCGTGGTTCATGAATATGGACATGGAATTTCCAATAGAAATACAGGAAATGGTTCAAGTTGTCTTGATAAAAATTTTTCCAAAGAACAAATGGGAGAAGGTTGGTCAGATTTCTTTGCCTTAATGTTAACCAACCAACCGGGAGCTACAAAAGACGTTCCTAGAGGAATTGGAACTTATGCTACTTCAGAAACTATTACAGGGGGCGGAATTCGTCCTGCTAAATATTCTCCAGATGTTGCAATCAATGGCTATACTTACGGTGATACCAATGGAATGGAATTTACTCCTGCAGGTGGAACACTTACTACAGATGTTCATTCAATTGGATTTGTATGGGCTTCAATGCTCTGGGATCTTCATTGGAAATATGCAGATAAATATGGTTATTCTTCAGATGTTGCTGCAAATACGACTAATGGTAGTACAAGAGTTTTGCAAAACGTAATGAATGGTCTGAAACTGCAAGCATGTAACCCTAACTTTGTTGAAGGTAGAGATGCTATTCTTGCTGCAGAAGCTGCCAATGTTTCTACAGGTGGAGCAGACAAATGCATGATCTGGAACGTTTTTGCAAAAAGAGGTTTAGGTGTTAATGCATCTGGAGGTGTTAAAACCAACATCAATGACCAAGTAGAGAACTACGAAGTTCCTGCAGAATGTTTATTGGCAACGAATGATGTCTCTGCTAACAAAGCAATGAGCATCTATCCAAATCCTGCTAAAAACGAATTCTTCTTAAAATCTACACAGAATATTTTAGGAAAAGTAAATGTTGAAATCTATGATGCAACAGGCAAATTAGTTTCCAGCCAAAAAATGGCAAGTTCAGAAGCTGTGAGTACACAAACGCTTACTAACGGAGTTTATGTAGTGAAAGTAACTGGATTAGGAGTTCAATACTCTACGAAATTGATGATTAAAAAATAATTTTTCATTAATATTTTTATAACCGTCTTGC
>Ga0136636_10000400_pt1 | contig 21478 bp, 12 predicted proteins | sample AntDrymUQ8522106_2_FD_104653 | JGI IMG/M metagenome (GOLD analysis project Ga0136636, IMG submission 104653) | Polar desert sand microbial communities from Dry Valleys, Antarctica - metaG UQ852 (21.06) | ecosystem: Environmental > Terrestrial > Soil > Desert | place: Antarctica: Dry Valley... | reverse complement strand
GCCAACAGTATTACCGGCTTTTTTAGCCAGGAACAAAATTTGGAAATGCTGCATCATTTGGAAAATTTAGGCTTAAATTTGCTAAGAGACAAAAGTGAATCTACAGCCAATGGAAAGTTAAACGGGCGTAATTTTCTTTTTACAGGTACTCTCCTGCAATTTAAACGAGCAGATGCTGAAGCCATGGTGGAAAAAGCCGGTGGCCATATTGTTGGGGGCGTTAGCAGCAAACTTCATTACCTTGTGGTAGGAAGTGATGCCGGGAGTAAATTGGAAAAAGCAAGAAAAATCCCAACCATTAGAATATTAACCGAACAGGAATTTCTTAATGTAATTGCAAATGATCAAGAAAACTGATGGTGAAAAATGGCGCCAGTGCGTGTTTGAGAACTGGGAAACAATGCAACGTAAATACGCGGTAAGCAATATGGGACGTATTGCAAGCTATATTACTAAAGTTGAAAAAGACGGAGAGTTGCTGAAAGGGTCGGAAATAGACGGCTACAGAGTATTAAGGCTGCGGGTAAACGGAGCGTATGCCGCCTTTCTCTTTCATAGATTAGTAGCACAATATTTTTTAAGAAAACCAGCCGTCGGGTATGATTTTGTGATACACCTCAATTATGTAAAAGAAGACAACCGACTCGAAAACCTGAAATGGGCTACCAAGGAATTGGTTGCTGAACACAACAAAAATAGTCCGGCGGTAAAAGCATATCGCAAAAGTATGGTAGATGCTAAACCCAACATAAAAAGAGGATTGAAATTGACGCTTATACAAGTAAAACAAATTAAAAAAACATTGGCTAATCCCAAAAGAAAACTAACCCATAAACAACTCGCTGAAAAGTACGGGATAAGCGAAATGGCCATTACCCGTATAAAAAGAGGTGAGAACTGGGGACATGTTACCATCTAAACTAATTTTTTAAATAAGAAGTCTCCGATGCATAACACCGGTGGCTTATCTATTACTGATTTATGCTACATGCCAATACCCTGCGCTTTCTGGAGCAGTTAAAAAAACATAACAACAAAGAATGGATGGATACCAACCGGAAAATGTACCTTGATGCCAAAGCGGATTTCGAAGTCTTTACCGAATCCATACTACAGATAATGGTAACTATAGATACTGATCTTGTTGGGCTAACGGCAAAAAATTGTACCTTCCGAATTAATAGAGATGTAAGGTTCAGCGCCAATAAGGCACCATACAAAACCAATATGGCTCTCTATATATCCAAGGGTGGCAAAAAAACAACAAACGCCGGATATTATTGCCATATAGAACCCGGAGGCAGTTTTTTGGCCGGTGGTATGTGGATGCCTATGGCACCGGAACTAAAAAAAATAAGACAAGAGATTGATTATAACTGGAAAGAATTTAAGGTAATAACAGCTAAAAAAACATTTCAAAATCAATTTAGCGATCTTGAAAGAAGGGAAGGGAATGTGCTGTCAAGACCTCCTAAAGGGTATGATGCAGAAAATCCGGCCATCGAATATTTAAAATTAAAAAGCTTTATTGCTTCCAATCCATTGAGTGATGAGGTATTGAAAAGCAAAAACCTGAATAATGAAGTACTTACCGCCTTTAAAACCGTTCAACCTTTTATCCATTTTCTCAACAAGGCCATAGATACGGAATAAAAAATTCCTCATCTATTTACTATTTTTCTAAAAAAAAGAACTACAGTAAATAAATGAGGGAATAATTCATTTTTTTTATCCGCCTAGCAAACCAGCTTGCTGCAAATATTCTGCTATCTGTATGGCATTGGTTGCCGCTCCTTTACGCAGGTTATCGCTTACCACCCAGCAATTCAGGGTATTTGGCTGGCTTTCATCGCGTCTTATCCTGCCTACAAAAGTGTCATCCTTGTCGTGTGCATTAATTGGCATGGGATAAATGGCATTGGCGGGATCATCTTCTACCACCACACCTGGTGCTGCTACCAGCAAAGCCTTTAGTTCTTCCAGATCAAAGTCCTTTTCAAACTCAATATTGAGGCTTTCACTGTGTCCGCCCATTACAGGGATACGCACCGTGGTAGCGGTTACCCGAATGCCCTGATCCCCAAGGATTTTTTTAGTCTCGTTCACCATTTTCATCTCTTCTTTGGTATAGCCATTCTCCATAAATACATCAATCTGTGGAATCACATTCAGGTCAATGGGATATTTGTAAGCCATTTCGCCTTGTATCCCCTTGCGCTCATTCATGAGTTGTTCCACCGCTTTTATACCCGTGCCGGTTACACTTTGGTAGGTACTTACCACTACCCTTTTAATACCATATTTTTTATGCAAAGGTTCCAGCACCAATACCATTTGTATGGTGGAGCAGTTGGGGTTGGCAATAATTTTATCGGCTGCCGTCAATACATGGCCATTTACCTCGGGTACCACCAGTTTCTTATCTGGATCCATTCGCCAGGCACTCGAGTTGTCAATTACAGTAATACCAGCTTCGGCAAACCGGGGGGCTAGCGAAAGCGAGGTACCACCACCTGCTGAAAACAAGGCTACATGAGGTTTGCGGGAAATAGCTTCTTCAAAACCTACCACCTTATAGCTTTTCCCTTTAAAAGAAACTTCCTTTCCAATGGATTTCTCACTTGCCACCGGAATTAATTCCGATACCGGAAATTTTCGCTCTTCGAGCACCTGCAACATTTTTGTGCCTACCAACCCTGTAGCGCCTACAACTGCAACTTTCATATTTGTATGTATTATTTAGTATTTTTTGATGTTGACAATACAACGAGTCCTACCTATATTTTTTTACCTTAATTTTTTTTCATAAAAAAAACCCTCCAGGTGGAAGGCGTTCTGTATGTTCATTTATCTTTTAGCAAATAAACGCAGTTAACCCCCCATTGGCAGGAATTCCTTTTTACATTTAATTGCAATATTTTTTATCATTAAGGCAAAATAAAGGGAAAACCAGAAGACATGATGAATTGAAGACGAAAAATTTGGAAAATTTTTTTACTGTAATAAATAATAACACATTATGAACGGCAGGCAGGAAGCCTCCTTATATATGGTTGCTGTTTTAGTAATAGTAAACATTTGGTTTTATAGCGATGCGTTTTCAATATATCCTCCGCGCAGCATTACTTCAGATAAATATTCAACTCCGTCTATTAAATCCAACATACAGGTAAAACTCAATTTACCAAGTTGATAACCGCTTGTTTCCACATAACTTACCGGTGGATTAAAAAGTTTTGGAAAAAACCCGTTGCTCATGGAAAGTACCCCCACATCTTCCGGAATGGAAACTTTTCGTTCGTAAAATGCTTGCATGACGCCGCAAAGCAACTCATCGCTCATACAAAATACTACCAAATCCTTTAAATCGTCAGCAGGCAGATTCATAATCGTATCATAGGCTTGCGTTTCGCTCTCACTATATACCCATGAAAGCGAGATTTGAGCATTTTTTTCTATTACAGATCTAAAACCAGATTCCCTGCGATGGGTAATGCTGAGTGCCTGATTGCCCATAATGGCCAATATCTTTGATTTCCCACTATGTATAATCTTTTCAGCAGCAAGGGCTCCCATTTCTTCATCGGCTATAGATACCGAAGGAAATCCTGCTTCATCCGGCACTTTATCAAAAAAAACGATAGGAATCTCCGTTTCCATTGTTTTTACAAAAGGAGTAAAATCATTTGTATGTCGGGTAATAGCTACAAAAATTCCTGCAACATGATTATAACGGCATAGTTTCAAATTATTCTCTTCAATGGCCGGGTCTTCCCGGGTTTGCAATACCATAATATTATATCCTCTTTGCTGTGCTTCCTCTTCAACGGCATCAATAAAAGAATTATAAAAAAAACCTGCAAGTTCGGGTACAATGATGGCATAAATATTACTATGCTTCTGCCGTAGGTTTACGGCAAAGGCATTGGGCTCATAGTTAAGCAGGTCTGCAAGATCCTTCACTCTACGGATGGTTTCTCCCGCTACATCGGGATGATCTTTTAAAGCTCTGCTTACGGTAGAGATGCTCAAATTAAGATGTTCAGCGATTTTTTTTAGGGTAGCCTGACTTTTCATGAGTTCATTTTTTATGTATTTCTACTTGCATGGAGGCTGTTTTTTTTGCCAAATATGAGATGCCTTTGCGGTGTTAGAATGCCCAATCGTCCTTTTTTCTTGTGTCTAAAGCTGTTCGTGGGGATTCTATGAGTTCATTATTTATGTATTTCTACTTCCATGGAGGCTGTTTTTATTTGTGTTTACCTGTTTTCATGTATTACGATGAAATTTTCAATGACCCATCGTGTAATATTTACGCTGGTTTCTGATGATTTTTATAAAATATATTGAGATTTGGGATAAAAATACAAAGAAAAACTAAATAATTCTCCACTGCAAATCTTTCCGCAAACGTTTGCACTAGAATTCCTTTTGAATTATGCTTCGTTGCCGCAAATAAACATTGTAGATTGCTTAACAATTGCTTGATTTTACAAAATTTTGTGAATAAAAATATAATAATCATAATAAACCAAAATCTCGCAATTACTCACCAAAAACACACGCACACCTAAAATCATTTAAAAAAAACGAAACGCATAATGCTTATGAAAAAAAATCTTGCACCGAAAGTGTGGGGAAGTCTGCTTGCAATTTTTCTCTTGCTCAGCACCGCCTACGCCCAAAAAACGGTCACCGGAAAAGTAACAGATCCTAGTGGTGCTGCTGTAACCGGCGCATCAATTACTGTAAAAGGAGGAAAAAGTGGTACCTCCACAGACGCATCAGGTAGCTTTTCGCTAAGCCTTGCCAACGATGCGAAAACCCTTGTGATTACTGCAGTTGGATTTGCCAAACAGGAAAAGGACGTAGATGGGAGCGATTTTTCCAATATAATCCTCCTTCCGGCACTCGACGATTTGGATGAGGTGGTTGTAATTGGATACGGAGTAGCCCGTAAAAGAGACATTACAGGAGCTGTGGCCTCTGTAAAGGAGAAAGATTTTAATAAAGGAGTAAATCCGGCACCTGATCAGTTAATTCAGGGAAAAGTAGCCGGAGTACAAGTAGTAAACAATAGTGGAGCACCGGGTGCAGGTACTACCTTCCGCATTCGGGGTGCTTCTTCACTCCGGGCCGGAAATGGTCCCCTGTTTGTAGTTGATGGTGTTCAACTTTCTAATAACAATACCCGTCCTGATGCAGGACTTTCACCAGAATTAGGCAACTCTACCCCAGGCGGTAATCCTTTAAACTTTATAAATCCGGCCGATATTGAAAGCATGGAAGTATTGAAAGACGCATCTGCTGCTGCCATTTACGGATCGAGAGGTGCTAATGGTGTGGTATTAATTACAACCAAAAAAGGTAAAACAGGGGATGCCCGGGTAGATGTAAATGCTTCTGTTGGAGTAGCCAGTATTTTAAAAAGACTGGAAGTACTCGATGGAGATCAGTACCGGCAAGCTTTGGGTGAATTTGGTTTCCCTACCACTGTTGCATCAGCAGCTACGCCAACTGCCAATTTTGGTGGAAATGTAGATGCGTTGGATGAGGTACTCCGTAGTGGTATCGTTCAGAATTATGGAGTAGGTTTCTCCTCTGGCAATGACAATGCCAAATATCGTCTGTCTTTTGGATACATGAACCAGGACGGAATTATTAGAAAAACTAATTTTACCAAGTACACTGCTGGTTTCAACAGTTCCTTTAAATTGTTAAACAATCGCAGACTAGGTTTAGATTTCAGTGTGTTAACTTCTCAAATAGATGAAGATATTGCACCGATTTCGAATAACGCAGGTTTCAGGGGAAGTATGATTGGTCAGGCACTACAGTGGAATCCTACACGTCCACTACGAAAGCCAAATGGGGATTTGGACATTGAATATGGTGCTGATGCAGTTAATCCGTTGGCATTTAGTGAAGCCTATTTTGATAATGCGAAAGTAACTACAGTTTTGGCCAATGTAGCTCCTAGTTATAAAATTACCAATAACCTGATAGTCAGAAGCCAGATAGGTATTACCTATGCTACCGGAACCAGAAAAAATTACACAACGGCTTTTATCAACGTGCCTGATATAGCTTTTAATCCAAATACAGGCAGAGGAGGGGAAGCAGGTATCAGCCAGAATGAATTAAATACACAGCAAATCACCAATACCCTGTCTTACAATGCAAATTTAAACAAGCGCATTAGTTTAAATGCTGTTGTGGGACATGAATACATTAAAACTAATTTTGGCGGCAACAACAGTTACGCCAGAAATTTCCTTCCTACAGATAGGCCCTATACTTATTTCATGGCCACATCTGACCCTTCCTCCCGCAGACTGGGAGGTTTTCAGGATCCTACCAACGAGTTGCAATCATTTTTTACCAGAGCCATTGTAAATATTGATGATAAATATATTTTTACAGGCACATTAAGGGCTGATGGATCTAGTAAGTTTGGAGAAAACAACAGGTATGGATATTTCCCTTCTTTGGCAGGTGCCTGGAATATTGACAAAGAAAGTTTTATGGAAAATGTAAGAATGTTTACAAGCCTGAAGGCACGGGCAAGCTGGGGTATTACCGGAAATCAGGATTTTCCCGCCGGTGCCTCACAAACCTTATATACCGTGTTTGGAAACAACCCTGGATTGATCCAACAGAGCCAGACCGCCAACCCAAATTTAAAATGGGAATCCACCACCACCCTCAATTTTGGGCTTGATTTCGCCATGATGGATAACAGATTAACGGGTACCTTTGATTATTTCGAAAGAAAAACAAAGGATATACTATTTCCAAGAGATGCGCCTGACCCGGTTGCTCCAGTTAGTGCCACCCGATGGGAAAATATTGATGGAACCATTGCAAATTCAGGGTTAGAAGTAACCTTAAATTACAGAATTATTGACAAACAAGACTTCAGTTGGGATTTTGGTATAAATGCTACTTTCCTTAAAAATGAGCTAACTGACTTTGCTGGAGAAATTCCAACGGGTGAGGTAACTGGCCAAGGTTTATCCGGTGCCTTTGCACAATTAATTAAATCAGGCTATCCCATCAATACCTTTTATTTAAGGCAGTTTACCGGCATTGATAAAACAACAGGTATTTCACAATACCAGGGCGGAGACGAAAAATTCTTCCTTGGGTCTCCCAATCCAACGATGTTGCTGGGTTTTACCACTAATGTAGGTTATAAAAAATGGTCACTTGAAATAGCTGGTAATGGTTCTTTTGGCCAATATATCTATAACAATACCGCCAATGCCGTATTAGCTTTCAATAACCTTGGTAAGCGCAATATTGGAATATCGGAATACGAAACGGCCAAGAGCCTTGGCGAAAAGCCGGTGAATCCTACCAGTGCCTCCACCCGTTATTTGGAAAGTGGTGATTTCTTCCGCCTTGCTAATGCTACCGTTAGCTACAGGCTTGGTGACATTGGAAAATCTATCCGTAATGCTACAGTGTATGTAACAGCTCAAAACTTATTTATTTTAACCAATTTTACCGGATTTGATCCCGAAGTAAACGTTTCAAAACCATTAAATGGAATTCCTTCATTTGGTATGGAATATACTCCGTATCCAACCTCAAGGACCATCAACTTTGGAATCAATTTTTCTTTATAATTAATTATAAAAACGAATTACAAATGAAAAGAATATTTTTAATTACCATAGCGGCCACCGTGCTGGCGGGTTGCTCAAAATTAGATGAGCAACTAGGAAGCCAGTTGTCTGAGAATACTTCTGGAAGCTCCGGGGCTGTTAATGCCACAGTAATCCTTGCCGGGGCATACGAAGCTATGCGTTTGCCATACCAGGATCAATCAAGGGTTTGGGCCGCACAAGAACATACTTCCGATGAAGTAATAGGACCCACCCGCGCTACAGACTGGGACGATAATGGCGTTTGGCGTGTAATGCATTCCCATCAGTGGGATCCAAACCATGCTTTTTTGGCCGATACTTATCGCGATCTGGGACGAATTGTATTTGCTACAAGCGATATATTGAGGTTTAATCCTACTCCTCAGGAAGGAGCCGAAGGCCGAATGCTCAGAGCCATGGCTATGTTTAGCCTTGTAGATGGTTGGGATCAGGTACCTTACAGGGAAAATACGGGTGATCCACTTGAAGTACCGAAAATAAGGAAAGGCACAGTGGCATTAGATTTTATCATATCAGAATTAATCGCCATTATCCCCGCCCTTACGAACGGCCCTGCAAACAGGTGTAATAAGAACGGAGCAAGGGCTTTGTTGATGAAAGCTTACCTGAACAAAGGTGTAATAGCCAACAGGGCTACTCCTGTTTTTGCCGCGGCCGATATGAATCAGGTGATTACGCTGGCAAATACCATTATAGCCGGGCCTTATTCCCTCACTCCAAATTTCTACAATAATTTTGCACCCGACAATAATGTACTTTCTACCGAAAATATCTGGACTGCAGAAAATATTGGTGGATCTTCAAGCGGTAATGTTCGGTCAAGGTGGTTTTGTACACTGCATTATAACCAAAACCCATCCGGTTGGAACGGATTTACAACCATTGCAGATTTTTATAACAAGTTTTCGGCAGGAGATGTGAGAAGAGGAGGCGATTTCGCAGGACAAACCAATGTTTCAGGCATCAAAGTTGGATTTCTAATTGGTCAGCAGTTTAATCAAAACGGTGTGGCTTTGAGGGATCGTACCGGAGCGCCTTTGGCGTTTACTCCACAAGTAAAACTTACGGAAACCGGAAGCAATCTGGAAGTTACAGGTATCCGCGTTATAAAATATCCGATTGATTATGTTGGTGGAGATAATGCAAATAATGACTTTGTGTATTTACGTCTTGCCGATGTAATATTGATGAAGGCAGAGGCTATCCTCCGCGGAGGAACAGATCCAAGCGGACAAACTCCATTAGCTCTGGTAAACCAAATTAGGGCAAGAGCATCGGTTGCTGCATTAGCTTCTGTTTCGCTAGATCAGTTGATTGATGAGCGTGGCCGCGAATTGTACTGGGAAGGTTGGAGAAGACAAGATCTGATCCGATTTGGAAAGTTTTTACTGCCTTGGAATGAGAAGCCTCAGACAGATCCAAAAGTACTGGTATTTCCTATTCCTGCCCGTTCATTGGCAGCCAATCCCAACCTCGTGCAAAATCCGGGATACTAATTACTGCCAATTGTTCTTTTGGTTAGCAAAAAGGAGCCATTCAGCAATGAATGGCTCCTTTATTTAAACGCTTGTTTTAAATACCTTTAGCAGCAAAATTTAATTGCCATTGTATAGCCCACTGATTGTTTGCCTCTATGATTTTAGATAAAAAAAATATTTTTCCCGCATTTGCCGCATTTGGTTTGCTGTTATTTTTTATGAGCTGCAAAACAAATCCCACATCTGCAATAGAGCCGTTATTTGTAAAACAGACCAATGCCGGCGTTCAATTCACCAATAGCATTCAAAACAGTGAGGATTTCAACATTTTCAGCTATCGTAATTTTTACAATGGTGGCGGAGTAGCCATTGGCGATGTAAATAATGACGGTATGCCGGATGTATATTTTACAGCCAACATGGGCTCCAACAAATTATACCTGAATAAAGGCAACTGGCAGTTTGAAGATATTACTGAAAAAGCAAATGTAGCATCAGCCGATAAATGGAGTACCGGGGTGGTAATGGTAGATCTGAATGGAGATAGTTTGCTGGATATTTATGTGTGCAATGCTGGCTTTCAAAAAGGGATAGCGCAGGAAAATCAGTTGTATATTAACAAGGGTGATGGGTCTTTTATAGAAAAGGCTCATGCCTTTGGATTAGCGGATGCAGGCTATACTACCCATGCCGCCTTTTTTGATTATGATATGGATGGCGACCTCGATTGCTATATGCTTAACAATAGTTTTATACCAGTGAATACCCTTAACTATAGCAATAAAAGAGACCTGCGTGCTAAAGATTGGCCTATTGCAGAATTCCTAAAGGGAGGCGGCGATAAATTATTAAGAAATGATGAGGGATATTTTACCGATGTAAGTGAAAAAGCAGGGATTTATGGCAGCCTCATTGGTTTTGGGCTTGGTGTAACCGTAGGTGATATAAATGGCGACCGATACCCAGATATTTATGTATCGAATGATTTTTTTGAAAGAGACTACCTGTATATCAATCAACAAAATGGCACGTACTCTGAAGAACTTGAGAAATACATTGGTCATACAAGTATGTCAAGTATGGGTGCAGACATGGCAGATATAAATAATGACGGTTACCCCGACCTATTTGTAACAGATATGTTGCCGGGCGATGATTACCGGTTAAAAACCACTTCCTCTTTCGAAAATTTTAATACTCAGCAACTGAAAGAACAAAGAGGGTTTTACCACCAATACATGCAGAATACGTTGCAACTCAATGACCGGAATGGAGGTTTTGATGAAATTGCTCAGTATGCAGGTGTAGCAGGAAGCGATTGGAGCTGGGGAGGGTTGATTTTTGATGCAGATAACGATGGATGGAGCGACCTGTATGTATGTAATGGCATTTACCAGGATGTTACAGACCAGGATTTTATTGACTTTTTTGCAAACGATATCATCCAAAAAATGGTAATGACTGGTGCCAAAGAAGATGTAGATCAGGTGATTTCTAAAATGCCATCCCGCCCCATACCCAATAAAGCATTCAGAAACAAGGGTAATCTTCGCTTTGATGATATGGGCATGGAATGGGGCTTTGATGAAAAAACTTTTTCGAATGGCGCGGCTTATGGCGACCTTGATGGAGACGGAGATTTGGATCTGGTAATTAATAATGTAAATCAGCCGGCACTTATTTACAGAAACCAATCCATTGAGCAAGGCAAAGGCCATTATATAGGTTTTACACTTCAGGGCCCGCCTCCAAATACCAAAGCAATTGGAGCCTGTATCAGGGTTTTTCAGCAAGAGCGCATCACGAACAGAGAATTAATACCAACCCGTGGTTTTCAAAGCAGTTGCGATTATACCATCAATATTGGTTTAAATGGCATGCCTGTTGACTCGGTAGAAATCATTTGGCCAAATGGCAGGATAACCACTCTTACAAAACCAGTTTTTGATTCATTATATGCCTATTCTCAACCAGATACCGGCCGAATGTTTGTGCAGGAAATAAATAGCCTTCAAACTTTGCTGAAAATTAAACCAACTGATTTTCCGGCGCATGTGGAAGATGATTACCTGGATTTTTATTCGGAAAGAAATATTCCGAAATCACTCACTGACGAAGGCCCCGCCCTGGCAGTAGCCGATGTAAACGGGGATGGGCGAAATGACTTTTATATTGGAGGTGCTTTGCATCAGGCTGGGCAATTATACCTGTCCACACCAAATGGTTTCCAATTATCCCCACAACCGGCCTTTGCCATGCATGCTGAATTTGAAGATGTCAGTGCCTTATTCCTTGATGTAAATGGCGACGGATTCCACGACCTGTTGGTAGGCTCAGGAGGAAATTTTATTGAAGCTTATAACCCCGAATTACAAAGCAGGATTTATATAAATGACGGAAAAGGAAATTTTTCCCTTTTACCCGGAGCCTTGCCCATTACTCAGGGAAATGCATCTGCTGTATCGGCGCAAGATTGGGATAACGATGGGGATCTTGATATATTTATGGGCAACCGATGTGTTCCCCGCCAATATGGGGCTAACCCGGTTCATTATTTTTTGGAAAATGACGGTACCGGAAAGTTTAAAAATATAACAGATCAGCTCGCACCGGGCTTTTCAGCATCCGGCATGATAACAAATGCCGTTTGGGCGAATGTATTGGGAGATGATAAAAAAGAGCTGATAGTAGCAGGTGATTGGATGGCACCTTCCATTTGGAGTTTTGAAAAAAGCATTTTGAAAAAAGTATCATCGAACCTAAGTAATCAAACAGGTTGGTGGCTTACAGTAAAATGTGAAGACCTTGATGGGGATGGAAAAAAAGACCTGATTCTGGGAAATCAGGGAGAAAATTTTTACCTGCACCCTACCCCGGAAAATCCGAATAAACTTTGGATTGGAGATTTTGATAACAATGGTATTTCTGACAAAATACTAACAAGGAGCCTTAACCAAAGGGATATGCCTGTGTTTCTAAAGCGGGAACTAACAGACCAACTGCCACAACTTAAAAAGCAAAACCTACGGCATGAGGCCTTTGCCAATAAAAGTTTACAAGAGTTGATGGGTAAAGATATTCTGAAAAACATCCAGATGAATGAGGTAAAGGTTGGAGCGTCTATGATAGCATGGAACGAGGGAAATGGCAACTTTACAATGCAAGCATTACCACAACCCGTACAGTTTTCAACCGTGCATAGTATTTGCATTTCCGATATTAATGGAGATGGCAAACCAGACCTGCTGATGGGAGGAAACGATTATTTTTATTTACCTCAGTTCTCCAGGCAAGATGCATCCAAAGGACATGTTATTTTAAATAGGGGTAACCGTAAAATGGAATGGATTGAACCCAAAAAATCAGGCTTATACCTTAATGGAGCCATACGCTATATTGAGCCATTAGATCATTCAAACTGGATCATTGCCATTAATAACAAAGCACCCGCTATCATTACGAAAAATGACCAAAAGCAAGGGAAGAAATGAAAAAAAATGTATCCTATTTCTGGTGTATCCTTTTACAGGGATGCTTATTTTTCCTTTTCAGTTGCAGGCCATCTGAAACAGAGAAGCCCCTGTTCAAAGCACTTGATAATGAAATAACCGGTATCAATTTCAGCAATGACCTTACGCCCGATTCAGCTTTCAACATGTTCAAGTACATGTACTTTTATAACGGTGCGGGAGTAGCCGCGGCAGATTTTAACAATGATGGACTTACCGACCTTTTCTTTGCAGGTAATCAGGTTAAGAATGAATTATATCTCAATAAAGGTGCTTTAAAGTTTGAAGCCGCAGGAGCATCAGCAGGATTACGAGACGATGGTGGCTGGAGTACCGGCGTATCGGTGGTGGATATAAATGATGACGGGTTGCAGGATATTTATGTATGCCGGGTAGGCAATTTCGAAACCCTGCACAGCACCAACCTATTGCTCGTATGCTCCGGCATTGATGCCAACGGAATTCCGCATTATCAAGACAGTGCCGCTGCTTACGGACTGGCTTTTTCTGGCTTTAGTTCTCAAGCGGTGTTTTTCGATTTTGACCTTGATGGAGACCTTGATATGTTTCTGCTCAACCATGCGGTTCATCATAGCGGTATGTTTGCTGAAAGAGGAAAGTTCCTCAACGATTACAGCGAGCTTTCGGGAGACCGTTTTTACAAAAATGAAGACGGACGTTATGTGGATTTCACAAAGCAATCAGGCATACACAGCAGTCAGATAGGTTATGGTTTGGGTGTAGTGGTTACAGATGTAAATATGGACGGATGGCCAGATTTGTATATCGGCAATGATTTTCATGAAAATGATTACCTCTATATCAACCAAAAAGATGGCAGTTTCAGTGACCGCATTACAGAACAGATGGCTCATACAAGCCAATTCAGCATGGGAGTGGATGCGGCAGATATCAACAATGATGCTTACCCCGATATTGTAAGTCTTGACATGCTGCCCAATGATCCTTATATCCTGAAACGATCGCTTGGGGAAGATGCCTACGATATTTTTCAAATGAAAGTACGTTATGGGTACAACCACCAATATTCGAGAAACAACCTGCAACTCAATAACGGGAACGGACATTTTACAGAAATAGGATTGTATGCCGGCATATATGCCACCGATTGGAGCTGGAGTGCCTTGTGGATTGATTTTGATAATGATGGATTGAAAGACCTTTTTGTAGGAAATGGGATTCCCAAAAGGCTGAACGATATGGACTATGTAAACTTTGTAACCAATCGGGAATTTCAGCAAAAAATAAGGAACAATTCCATCCACCAAAAGGAGCTGGCAATGATTGATCAGTTTCCTGAAATAAAACTGGCCAACCATTTTTTTCTCAACAACGGTCAGGCTGCTTTTACCGATATAAGCGCGAACATTACCGGGAACATTCCCACATATAGCAATGGAGCCATTTATGCTGATCTTGATAACGATGGTGATATGGATATTGTGGTAAATAATATTGATGATGTTCCGCTGATTTACAAAAACCAATCAGCACCTTCCGCCCAAAAAAGCATTTTGATTGCGCACCTGAAAGGCGCGGCAGGAAACCGGAACGCCATTGGGGCGAAAATTTTACTTTTTTCCGGTGGTGAAATTCTTACACAGGAAAAACAAAACGTCAGGGGATTCCTGAGCTCGATGAATGGACCGCTGATGCTTGGCTATGGTAACCGAACCATTGATTCTACCTGGCTTGTATGGCCTGATGATACTTATAAAAACTGGACAGGTTTACCCGATAGTGGCAGGCTGGAAATATCTTATATAAAAGGATTGCCCCGCACCCCATGGAAAGTATTGCAAAGAGACTACGAAAATAATGTTCAGCCCATACAGGAACAAAGTAAGGAACGCGGAATTGTGTACAGGCACCGGGAAAATGCTTTCAGCGAATTTGACCGGGAACCTTTGCTGCCGCACATGCTCAGCAAAGAAGGACCGGCACTGGCCGTAGCCGATATAAATCAGGATGGGCTCGAAGATATTTTTATAGGTGGTGCCCGCAATCAGGTACCGGCGGTTTTTATTCAAAAACCATCTGGCCAATTTGAGCAAAAATTACAGCCGGCATTGGCCATGGACAGCGCCTACGAAGATGTGGATGCTATATGGACTGATGTAAATAAAGACGGCTATCCCGATTTATTAGTGGCAAGTGGCGGCAATGAATTTTATGGAAAAGATACTATGCTTTTGCCAAGATTATACCTTGGCGGTAAGGAAGGTACACTGCGTAAAAAACGAGATGCCTTCACAGGTTTAAATATGACCTGGAGTTGTATTGCTACGGAAGATTTTGATGGAGATGGCAATCCTGATCTTTTTCTGGGAGCAAGAAACGTTCCTTACAAATATGGCACGATCCCCACCTCCTGTTTGTTGCGCAATGATGGTAGCGGCCGGTTTACCGATGTAACCGATACCTGGTGTCCGGAGTTGCGTAAGGCAGGTTTTGTAACAGATGCTTTATGGTACGATATGGATGCCGATGGAAAAAAAGACCTGCTGGTAAGTGCCGAGTGGAATAGCCTGGTGATATACAAACACAAAAAGCAGAGACTGGAAAAAGAGGAGATCAATCCAGCAAAAGGATGGTGGAATTTTATTTTACCTATTGATTACAACGGAGATGAATTGACGGATTTGCTGGGAGGAAATCTTGGACTAAACAGCCGGCTGAAAGCAAGCATTCCTGAGCCGGTGCGTTTATATGCAGGCGATTTTGATGAAAATGGTATTTCAGAACAATTACTTACTTATTATTTGCAGGGTCGCGAAATCCCTTTTGCCAATAAAGATGAACTTCTAAAACAACTACCGGGTTTGAAAAAGAAATACCTTTATGCAGCCGATTTTGCCCGTGCGACCCTCGACGAACTTTTCCCAAAAGGAATTTTGAAAAACAAAGAGATCTTAGAGGCAGATTGTTTTGAAACCTCCTGGATGGTGAATGAGGGCAAAAAGGGCTTTTCAAGAAAACCTTTGCCCTGGACACTACAGCTCACCCCTTACAGATGTGCAGTAAAACTTGACATTAATGGTGATGGAAAAGAGGATATTTTTATGGGAGGTAATTTTTTTGAAAACAATATACAAATGGGGCGTAACGATGCTGCCGGAGCTGCCATACTGCTAAATGATGGCAATGGGGACTGGAAACATGTTCCTATTGCGTCGCACTTATCGTTGCTGGAAATAAGAAAGGTTCAACGCATTCATGTAGGAAAAAACGACATGTTGCTGCTGGCTTGTAATAATGATTTTCTCCGGTTAATTTCTTTTGACCGTAAACAATAAAACGGATAAAAATTACCATTAGAAAACAGGATAGCAAAACCGCATTTCCCACGGTTCATTTTCGGGCAAAAGACGATGATCTTTACGAATCTGTATATAAGGAATGGCCGGAGAAATAAATCCATTATCTTCTTTATACAATTGAAATACAGGGAACCGCTTAAATATTTCCGGCAGTGTTCCTTCTACATCTGCTACAAGCAAATTTCCCGTAATCATTCTCTTAACCACAATATCTCCCATTGCCGGAGCCACCTGCTCAATAGGAATCGCAATCATCAGCAAGTATTTCATTTGAGCATTCGCAGGCTGTTCCAGTACATTAAATATAGGCTCCCTATTGGTGAAGACTCCCTGGCTTTTGGCGTATTGCTCCAGTTTATTTACAAGCTTATAAATGATGGATTGATCAGGAAGCGTATTCAACTTTATTGTAGTACTTAAAAAAGCGGTATCTCTCACCTTTTCCATAAACGGTGCAAAGCCATATACTTTTCTTGTATCAGAAGCTAGCTTTTCCAGTTTCTCAAGAAAAGCTATCATGGTTTGTTGCAGTGCTTTCGCCCTCTTCCTGTTTTTTATAATCGCTGCAGGACTTATCGAAACCTCAGGTAATCGCGTCTCCCAAACGAGCATAGAAGTATCGCGGGAAAGCGGAATCACTTTTAAAAGGGCAAATTGAGTATCCTGTTTTTGGGTAAATTCAAAAAAATAATTGGCTACTTCGCTACCACGCAATCTTACCTGATAATCCATATACGAGGTATCTAGCCAAGTACTCCAATCCTTATTTTGCTGAAGTATCCGTATTACTGCGCCTTCATTTACAGGTGACTTAATGGATTCTATAATAACCGTACGGGCTGGAAACAACACATAAAAACCCGCCCCCAAAACAATTGCTGAAATTACGGGTATCCACCATTTTTTTTTCATAACCTTTTCAAAATTAGCGGAATTGGGTGGGTATAGCATTTAAAAGATGATAGCCGGTTTGCCGTTACTACTTAAAAAGCTGACTTTTAAAATCCGATACATTTCCCAATAACTGTTGAATGGAGTCCGCCACCATTTTGGGGTCTTCAAAAGTCCCAAGCGATTTATAGATTTGAATTACCTGACTGTTTACATTCCGATGATTGAACTGGTAAAAGGCCTCCGGAGCTACCGTGTTGGTTAAAGCTACTTTATAATGACCCGTGTACAAATCATATAAAATAATCATACCAATATTTAGTCCGGGTACAAAATCCATATACAAAAAAACAGGCTGATTAAGTTCCATCTTGCTTAATGAATCAACCAATATGGAATCGAAATAAGTATAATAAAGCAGGATGGTTTGCATTTTCAACCGATTCATTTCCTGTTGCAATATAAACAAACCCTTATGCATCACCTCCAGCAAGTCAGGTAAGGCTGTTCCATGATTATAAGGTAACCAACTATTAAAAACGGGATGAAAATACTCCGTATTGCCGGGCAACATATTGAGTTTGTAATTAAACCTGCAATAGCCCGGTACAGCATAACCCGGGTAGAAATAAGTCAATCCGGCTTCCAGACAGGCTCTCATTTTGGCATACATCAATGCCTTACCAAGACTATATTTTTTATAATCCGGATGATAAAAATTACAAATACCTGCCGCTGTGCTTTTACCAAAATCCAATAATCCGGTTGCAATCAATCGCATACCATCATAAATAGATGCCTGCCGGGTGTCAAAAATATTTTCTTCTTCCCATCCCAGCATCAAACCTAATAAATCATCCTTAATGTTCAGCCCCGAATCTGCCACATAAACACTATATAACGATTCCTGCTCCAACGTGTATCGCCAGCTTTGAAAATCAACAAAAAATTTCTTTTCAATGGGTTTAAGTTTTTTTAATATCACCTTCTCTGTATCTTCATTTAGCCGGTACCTTAACCAAATAGCTGAATGAAATTGCAAATCTAGTTGCAAAAAATGGGTGATAAACATAGTTTGTCCCATTCTGAACCATCCTTTATCAAGGTAAGCATCTAGTTGCTGCGGGTCAATTTTTATTAGGCGTTGTTTTTGGGTAACCATATTTTTCAAAATTAGGGGCATCTTTTGATAAAAACAACGGTTTGTTGGACTCCCTGCACATGTAAGAATAGAAATATGATTTTAAGAAATTAAATTTACCATAATTTTAGTGAATAATTATTACTGTGTATCTGGAATAGCCAAACTTTATATCGCAATGCTTTGCAGTGTGTAATCAATAAGGTAAAATACATTTAATCGGGAAGGTTAGAAGTACTTTAGCCGCCTTTATTAAAAAACAATTGTCATGCTATATTTTCTTTCCTTTTCTAAAAGGAGTTTGCTTGTAATCCGTATTCTTTTTTCCGGGTTTTTATTCCTGAATGTTTCTATCCAAGCGCAGGATGCATGGAAAATAAGCGCTGATAAAATAGACCCAAATAACTATTATGGCATTACGGTGGCCAACGGAATGCTCGGGATTGTAAGTTCACCAGAACCTTTTAAGGTAAAAGAGGTGGTGCTTGCGGGAGCTTATGATCTATACGGACGTGGCCGGGTGAGTAATTTTATCCCGGGGTTCAATTTGCTCAATATGCGTTTTGCTATTGATGGCAAATCAGTTGATCCCGGTAATATCAGCAACTTTACGCAGGAACTCGACATGCAACAGGCGGGTTTTACCAGCCGCTTTCAGCATCTTGACAAAGCCACCATTTCATATACCTATTATGCATTGCGTCAGTTACCCTTTACCACGCTTATGGAAATGACCATAACCCCGCAAAAAGACATAACAATAGATGCTGCCAGCGTTATGCAGGCTCCCGATCTTTTACGCGATGTAGAAAATTATTACAATGAAATTGACCGTCCGCATGTAGTCATCAGCCTTTTAACAAGTACGGCACGTAGCCCAACCGGTAAAATGCAAATGTGTGCCAGCAACAGTTTTTTGTTTGAAGAAAAGCATGGTGAAGAACCGAGGGTGATTCATGAAATGTGGGACAACAACATGCACCTGATGAAATTTACTAAAAAATTACAGGCAGGACGATCTTATACATTTTGCATAGCAGGCAGCAGCATTACAAGTGCCCACCATGCCGACCCGCTAAATGAATCAGAAAGACTGACCGTATTTGCCAAACTCGAAGGCAAAGAGCGGTTACTGAAACAACATAAAAAAGCATGGCAGGAATTGTGGAAAAGCGATATACAGATTGAAGGCGATGCACAGGCGCAGCAGGATATCCGCAGCATGCTTTACCATCTGTACAGTTTTACCAGAGAAGGATCTGCACTTAGCCCAAGCCCTATGGGATTAAGCGGCCTCGGGTACAATGGCCACGTATTTTGGGATACGGAGTTGTGGATGTATCCCGGCTTACTTGTAATGCAGCCCCAGATTGCTAAAAGTATGATTGAGTACAGGTTTCAACGGTTGGAAGCTGCCCGTCGCAATGCATTTGGCAAGGGATACAAAGGAGCTATGTTCCCTTGGGAAAGTGCCGAAACAGGGGTTGAGGAAACCCCGGTTTGGGCACTCAGTGGTCCTTTTGAGCAACATATTACCGCTTGCGTCGCCATTGCCACGTGGAATTACTTTGCCGTAACCCAAGACAAAACCTGGCTGGAAGAAAAGGGCTGGCCTATTTTACAGGAAACGGCCAACTTTTGGGCAAGCCGCGTAGAAAGAGAAGGGCCGGGAAAATATAATATTAACAATGTAGTGGCTGCAGACGAATGGGCTGAAAATGTGGACAACAATGCTTTTACCAATGCCGCCGCCAAAGCAAATCTACAGCTTGCTACAAGGGCAGCCATCCTGCTCAATAAAAAGCCCAACCCCGATTGGGATCTGGTAGCAAAAAATATACCCATCCTTCAATTTGAAGATGGTACCACCCGCGAACATGCCACTTACAAGGGAGAAGGTATTAAACAAGCAGATGTAAACCTGCTCGCCTACCCACTTGCCGAAATAACGGATAATAAAAGGATACTTAAAGATCTTGAATACTATAGCCAGCGCGTACCCGATGAAGGTACCCCTGCTATGACGCAAGCTGTTTTTTCCTTGATATATGCCCGTCTTGGCGATGCAAAAAAGGCTGGATTTTGGTTCAATGATGCTTATCTTCCCAACCTGCTACCCCCTTTCAGGGTGATTGCCGAAACCAAAGGAGGTACCAATCCTTATTTTGCTACCGGAGCAGGAGGCGTTCTTCAAGCTACTTTAATGGGTTTTGGAGGCCTGGATATTACACCCGAAGGCATTATACAGAAAAAAGGCATTCTACCGCCGGGTTGGAAAAAGCTTACCATTACCGGAGCAGGGCCAGATCGGAAAACCTATACAGTGCAGTAAAAAAAGAGAAAACTACATGGAACTAAATAAATGCCAATGAACTCTTCCTGCGATATTGAGTATATTCGCGCTTTTAACAATCAGTCTCAAATGCAAGGAATATTAAAGAAATACCGCGATGAAAACGAGATTGCTCAATTATCATTCTAAAATTGATCTATTATAATTATGAAGTGTTGCCGCTTAGCTATCTTTTTTGCATTACTAACTGTAGTGGGTTGCAAAAAAAACAACGAGTATATATCCTTTGTGCAGAACCCGGATTTATTTTGTAAAGTAGTACATGAACTCAATTCCGTGGTGATGGGTAATAATTTTACCCCTATTGTAGCCAGCAGAAATTATACATACGCCTCTATTGCGGCATACGAGGTAATTGCAGCAGGTTATCCTGAGCGTTTTCAATCCCTTGTCGGGCAAATCAAAGACCTCAAAAAAATGCCTCAATTTGAAGATTCGACTGCTAATGTTGATTTAGCCGCTATTTTAGCATTTATAAAAGTCGGGGAGTCAGTTACTTTCCCCGAAGGCAGCATGTCGGACTATCGGGACAGCTTATTGGAACTTGCCAGGAAGAAAGGACTTCCCAAGGCTGTAGAGCTTGCCAGTGTGTTAATGGCAGATAGTATTGGCAATGCCATTATAGAATGGAGTAAAAGCGATTATTACGCCACTTCAAGAGGATCACAAAAGTACACAGTAACCACAGTGCCCGGCAAGTGGGTACCCACACCTCCCATGTACGGTGAGGCTATTGAACCAAACTGGCGCACCATAAGGCCACTGGTAATGGACAGCGCTAATCAATTTACCCCGCCACCACCAGCGGCATTTGATATGACCAATAAAAACGGGCCATATTATAAACAAGTAATGGCCGTTAAAAATGTAGTGGACAGTCTTACAGCCGAACAAAAACATATTGCAGATTTTTGGGATGACAATCCCTTAAAATTAAATGTGAGCGGGCATGTAATGTTCACCACCAAGAAGTTTTCACCACCGGGACACTGGATGGGGATTATAGGTATTGCAGCACAAAAAGCAGGGGCAGATCTTCCAACAACAGTTTATGCCTATACGATTACCGCCATTGCCAAATTTGATGCTTTT
>Ga0136636_10000399_pt1 | contig 21481 bp, 12 predicted proteins | sample AntDrymUQ8522106_2_FD_104653 | JGI IMG/M metagenome (GOLD analysis project Ga0136636, IMG submission 104653) | Polar desert sand microbial communities from Dry Valleys, Antarctica - metaG UQ852 (21.06) | ecosystem: Environmental > Terrestrial > Soil > Desert | place: Antarctica: Dry Valley... | reverse complement strand
TGGGCGTCGTCGCCCGGATGGCGCATCGCGTCGCCGTCATGTACGCCGGGCAGATCGTCGAGGAAGCACCGCGCGAGGCCTTTTTCTCGGCGCCGCGCCATCCCTACACGCAAAAGCTTTTTGCCGCCTTGCCCGACCCGGCCCGCCGCGGCGCCCGGCTCGAGACGATAGCCGGGCAGTTGCCGGCGCTCTCAATGATGCCCGCCGGCTGCCGCTTTGCCGAGCGTTGTCCGCACGCCTGGCAGCGCTGTCGCGACGAGGCGCCGCCGTGGTACGAGACCGGCGTTGCCGGCCATCGCGCGCGTTGCCACCTGCTCGACGAGCCGCAGCGGGCGGTGGCCGACGCGGCGCGCGCCGAGAGCCCGGTGCCGACGCCCGGCACCGGCGATTCGGTGCTGCTCACGGTCGCCGATCTGCGTGTCCATTTCCCGATCCGGCGCGGCGTCCTGCAGCGCACGGTCGGCCACGTCAAGGCGGTCGACGGGCTCTCCTTCGCTCTCGAGCGCGGCCGTACGCTGGCGCTCGTCGGCGAGTCGGGCTGCGGCAAGACGACGGTCGGCAAGGCGATCCTCCAACTGATCAAGCCGACCGGCGGCCGCGTCGTGCTCGACGGTCGCGAGCTGACGACGCTTTCTTCCGGTCAATTGAGACCGTTGCGCCGCCGCATGCAGATGATTTTCCAGGACCCCTTTGCCTCGCTGAATCCGCGCATGGCGGTCGGCGAGATCATCGCCGAGGGCATGAACGCTTTCGCTATGGCCAGAACCGGTAACGACAAGGGCCGGCCCGATGCCGGCGGGCAGGTAGCGGGAGGGCTCGACGCGGCGATCGCTGCCTTGCTGCACCAGGTCGGCCTCGACGCTGCCGCGGCGCTGCGTTACCCGCACGAATTTTCCGGCGGCCAGCGCCAGCGCATTGCGATCGCCCGGGCACTCGCCGTGCAGCCCGAGCTGATTGTTTGCGACGAGCCGACTTCAGCCCTCGACGTTTCGGTTCAGGCGCAAATCCTCAATTTGCTCAGAGCCTTGCAAGAAGAGCTTGGACTTGCTTACCTCTTCATCACGCACAATTTTGCCGTCGTCGAATATCTCGCGCACGACGTCGCGGTGATGTACCTCGGGCGTATCGTCGAGCGCGGCAGCGTCGACGAGGTTTTGCGCTCGCCGCAGCACCCGTACACGCGGACGCTGCTCTCGGCGGTGCTCAGTCCGCATCTCGATCGCCAGCCCAATGTCGTCCGCCTCGCTGGTGAAACGCCGTCGCCGGCGAAGCCGCCGTCCGGTTGTCATTTCCACCCGCGCTGCCCCTACGCCGCTGACGAGTGCCGCGCGAACTACCCTGGGCCGAGCGCGGTCAGCGACACACATACGGTGCATTGCCACTTCGCCGGGCGATTGGATAGCGCGCGTTAGCAAGCAGCGCTTGAAACCGGACTCCGGCTTGCGCCGGAATGAGCGTCGCGCTCAGGGGTTTTGCGCGAGCTCGATGGTCAACGTTTTTCCCGCGACCAAGGTATTGCTCGACAGACGGTTCCAGCGCCTCAGGTCGGCGGCGGCGACCTTGAACTTGCTGGCGATCGACGTCAGCGTGTCGCCGGCGCGCACCGTGTAGCGCGTCGTGCGCAGCGCTTTCTTTTCTGGTTTGGCCGCTTCGACCGTACGCGCGGAGGCTTTGCCGGCGGCACGCTTGGCGAGCGTCTTGCCCTTGCGGGTTTCGCTCGTACGGGCTGGTTTTTCCGTCGCCGAAACGCGCTTCGCTTCGGGTTTTTGCGCTTGCTCGGCGAGTGCCGCCGCGTCGAGCGACGCGCCGCCTTTGCTGGCGACGAGCAAGGTCGCACCGGGATGTACCTTGTCGCGCGCCTTGATGCCGTTGGCCGCCTTGAGGCCGGCGACGCTCATGCCAAAGCGCCGGGCGACTTTATCGAGCTTGTCGCCGGGTCGCAGCGTATAGGATTGCCACGTCGAGAGCGCCTTATTGGCGTTCTGGCGATCACGCAGGTTGGCGATGAAAATGTCGAGTTTCTCGGCCGGGATGACGAGCGGCGTGTCGGCCATGATCACCGGCCGGTTATGCGAGGGGTTGAGCGCGACGAAATCGCGGGTACTCATTTCGGCGAGCTTGGCGGCGAGCGTGACGTCGATATTCGCGTTCTGCGTGACGGTGGCGAAGAAGGGGCGGTTGGGAATCTTCAGCAACTCGAGTTCGGCAACGAGCGTGGCGTTGCCGAAGATGTTTTTCAGCGCCTGCAGCTTGGGTACATAGTTCTTCGTTTCGCCCGGCATCGTCAGGCTCAGGTAGTCGGTCGGCAGGCCTTGCGCCGCATTCTTGTTGATCGCCCGACCGACGGCGCCTTCGCCCCAGTTGTAGGAGGCCAGCGCCAGATGCCAGTCGCCGTGCATGGCGTAGATCGATTGCAGGTAGTCGAGCGCCGCTGTCGTCGAGGCGAGGATGTCGCGCCGTTCATCCTTCCACCAGTTCTGGTCGAGCTTGTAGCGCTTGCCGGTGGCCGGTATGAACTGCCACAGGCCGGACGCCTTGGCGCGCGAATAGGCCATCGGGTTGTAGGCGCTCTCGACCATCGGCAGGAAAGCGAGCTCCATCGGCATGCCGCGCTTTTCGAGTTCCTCAACGATGTGGTGCATGTACAGGCTGCTGCGCTCGACCATGCGCCGCAGATGCTCCGGCCGGTTCAGATACCACTGCTGGTGGGTGAGAACGAGGTCGCTATTGATGTTGGGCATCGAAAAGCCGTTGCGCATGCGCTGGAAAAGATCGTTCGCCTCGGCGGTGAGGTCGATCGCCTGCGGGAACTGCACCATCGAAATTTCGATCTTCGGCAGCGGGCGCTCGGTCGTCACCGCCGCTTTGCCGGGCAGCGGCGTTGGCGCTGCTCTGGCCGGAGCGCCGGCCGAACTGGGCAAACCGTCTGCCGTCGTGGCAGACTGCGCGGACCGACCGGTGTCCGGCGTCACTGTGGCGCAACCGGCAACCGTCAGGCAAACGGAGAGACCAAACATGCGCGTCAGGGTGAACACTGCAGAACCGATTCGTATCGTCATCCAGAGTTCCTGTAATTGTCCGCTTCCACAGGCGGGGCGAGCCCGTCGCCGTTGATGGAGTGCCGACCGGCGATTATAGCGCATGCCCAAAAAGGAACTTGGCGGCCGCCGCTGCGGCCTGCCGGGCAGTGGTTCAATAGCCCGGCGAGCGGGTGATGGGCAAGCGCGACCACTACCATGTGTACGTGATCGAATTGGCGAAAGACGTCCTCTACGAGCGCAAGTTCAGGAAAGCGAACCCCGATTACGAGCCGGGCAAGCCCTGCGTCTATGTCGGGATGACGGGTCTTGACCCCGATCGGCGTTTTGACAAGCACAAGGCCGGCGTGCAGTCGAACCGCTACGTCAGGCAATTCGGGCTGCGCCTGTTGCCGCCGCTTTACGAATGTTACAACCCAATGCCCTACGACGGCGCGCGCGACATGGAAGTCGAACTCGCCATCGCCTTGCGCGAGGAGGGCTATGGCGTGTGGCAAGCGTAAGGGCTTTCGCCAGCGTGGTGCGCCCGCTGCGTGAACGGAAAAACGCCAGGTAGCATCGTCGTCTCGACGAGATACAAGGCGTCTAGGTGTTGGCGGAGTGGACGGGACTCGAACCCGCGACCCCCGGCGTGACAGGCCGGTATTCTAACCAACTGAACTACCACTCCATTATTTCTACAGCGCGGACTTACGGCCTGTTGCAGCAGGCCACCCGGTCCGGTTTCGCTGCCGCTACTGAAGCCGCGTCTCCTTGCGGATCAGTGGCTCAATCAATACTTGGCGTCCCCACGGGGATTCGAACCCCGGTACCTACCGTGAAAGGGTAGTGTCCTAGGCCTCTAGACGATGGGGACCCGGACTAAATTTTCTTTCGACTCTTGGTGGAGGTACGCGGGATCGAACCGCGGACCTCTTGCATGCCATGCAAGCGCTCTCCCAGCTGAGCTATACCCCCTCTCGAAAGAAGGCGCATTATAGGGATGCCTACACGGCTTGTAAAGCGCTTTTTGCTCGCACGAGAGTCAAATCGCGCGCTTCACTTGCCCGCCGCGAGCGACAGTCGTTTGAGCACCACGTCACGCGGGAACAGGGCGATCACGGCATCGACCGACGGCGTCTGCGCCTGACCGGTGAGTAGCACGCGCAGCGGCATCGCGAGTCTGGGCATCTTGAGGCCATGCTTGCCGATGCAGGCCTTGATCAGCGCGCCGATGGCCGGCGCCTCCCACGCCACGTCGCGCACGCCAGCGGTAAAGTCGACGAGCGCCGGCAGCGCTTCGGGCGTCAGGTGCTGGGCAAGAATCTCGGCGTTCGGTTGTAGGTCGATGTAGAACACCTCGGCGGCGTCGGCGAGTTCGTTGAGGTTGCTGACGCGTTCCTTGTAGAGGCCGATAATCGCTTCGATCGACGGCATTGCGCCGATCGCCACGCCGCGCGCTTCGAGGCGCGGCTGAACGAGGCTCGCCAGGCGTTCGTTGTCGGCCAGCTTAAGGTAGTGGGCGTTGAGCCAGTTGAGCTTCTCGGTGTTGAACTGCGCGGCCGACGGCGTGATGTGGTCCAAGTCGAACCAGGCGCAGAACTGCTGCATCGAAAACACTTCATCGTCGCCGTGCGACCAGCCGAGGCGGGCGAGGTAATTGAGCACCGCTTCGGGCAGATAGCCGTCGTCGTCGTACTGCATGACGCTGACCGCACCGTGGCGCTTGGAGAGCTTCTGGCCGTCGTCGCCAAGAATCATCGAGAGGTGGGCGTAGAGCGGCACTGCGGCGCCGAGCGCCTGGAAAATATTGATCTGGCGTGGCGTGTTGTTGACGTGGTCGTCGCCGCGGATGACGTGCGAGATATTCATCTCCCAGTCGTCGACGACGACGCAGAAGTTGTAGGTCGGCGTGCCGTCCGAACGTGCGATGACGAAGTCATCAAGTTCGGCGTTGGCGATCTCGATGCGGCCTTTGACGAGGTCGTCCCAGGCGACGACGCCGTCGCTCGGGTTGCGAAAACGAACGACCGGCAGCGCGCCCTCTGGCGCCGTCGGCAGGCACTTGCCGGGCTCGGGGCGCCAGGTGCCGTCATAGCGCGGTTTGAGCCCCGCTGCACGCTGCGCCTCGCGCATCGCTTCGAGCTCCTCGGGCGTCGTATAACAGTGGTAAGCCGTTCCGGCGGCGAGCATCTGGCCGATGACGTCCCTGTAGCGCGGCATGCGCTGCATCTGGTAGAACGGACCTTCGTCGTGGGCAAGGCCAAGCCAGTTCATTCCGTCGAGGATCGCCTGCACTGCTTCCGTCGTCGAGCGCGCGACGTCGGTGTCTTCGACGCGCAGGATGAAGTGCCCCTTATGGTGGCGAGCAAAGGCCCAGGCGAAAAGCGCGGTACGCGCGCCGCCGATGTGCAGAAAGCCGGTCGGCGACGGCGCAAAACGAGTACGGATCATGGTAACGGGCCAGTGAGCGGAAAACGGCTATTGTAAAGTAAGCCAAAGCGAGTAACCCGTCGGCAAGGATTCGGTCGCTCATCTCGCAGCTCTCCACAGACTCCTGCGACAAGTCTGTGGGTAAGTGCCGGATAACTCCCCTAGCGCGATGAGCGCAAAGCCGTTTTTCACGACGCCTAAAAATCGGGCGCCGGCCGGGCGGTGCACGCCTTTGGCTTAACCGACGATGCCTCGGGTCATGATCGACCCCAGCGACCTGCCCAGACTCAAACCCGTTTGGCTTCACGCCCCTCGCGCAGACGCATGCTCCTTTGACAACGCTATAAATTGACCGTGGCGCGGCGTTATGGTTAAATCCTGTCCCTCTATCGGGCGGTTAGCTCAGCGGTAGAGCACTGCCTTCACACGGCAGGGGTCACTGGTTCGAACCCAGTACCGCCCACCATGAAATCAATGACTTAGGCCGCTTTCGTGTGCCGTAAAGCATATAGTGGCCGCCAGGCCAGGATTTGCTTTATTTCACGTTTGGCCACATTTTGTTTTATGGGGTTTGACATAGTAAGGTAGAAGGTTTTGCCCCCGATTTGGGCAGATGATCGAGAAACGACAGCACAAAAAAAGGGACCTTCCGGTCCCTTTTTTTAGTTGCGCTTGCTTGCTAGTCGTTCGCTGCTATAGCGGTGTCAATGTGTCGATAGGTATGCCTGACCGACTTCACATCGTCATCGATCCGTTGCCACACCTCGCGGGCACTCAGTCCCTCGAAACCGGCCTCGCGACGGTCCTGCAAAATCACGCCAACCTGCTCGCTAAGGCGACCCAAGCGCGCTTGCCGCGCGGACGCTTGATGCCTGCGGAAACGGTCTGCAATCGCGCGGGCTTCGGCATTGGCCCGCTGATACAGATTTTTGTGATCGGTCTCGACGCGCTCACACGCTTCGCGCAGACTAATTGGTGTTGGTTCATCGAGCATCGACTGAAGTTGGGCGCGGATGGCTTCCCAATCTTTTTCTCGCGACTTTATTCCCTTGCGGGGAGATTCCAAGAGCGGAATCCGCATCTGTATCGGCTCGACTGGCAAGACCCAGTCGTCTATGTCGCCGGTGAATAATTTTTCCAATCCGATACCGCCATGAAGACTGATGGATAGCCACGCTGAGAGTGTCGGCAGGCCACCTTTATTAAGCCAGTGCCACACGATCGTAGAAAGCTTCCGAGCTATGGAGGTCAGCCACGGTAATGTAGATGTGGTTGATTCCGTTTACTTCGGTTACGGCGATCGATGCGGACGAAAAACCCGGGAAATGAAATGGACGCTCTCCAATTGGGAGGCATCGGACGTTCCGGATTTGGGCAGGTCGGTTTGCGTAGGCCGCCCGGTGTTGCGGCGTACGATCAGCCAGCGCGTCAACCAGGCGATGAATCCGTAGGCCGCCAGAAGCACTCCGAGGTGGATCAGTTCGGCCCTCAGCTGATTGAAATCCGCTCCCATGCGATACGCTCGGTTAAGACCTGTGCAGAGTGGTGTGAGAGGGATCAGGTCACCCAGCATTTGGACGAACGGGGGCATCATTTCGTGCGGCCAGCTTGAACCGGAGAGAAAGAAGAACGGGTAACTGGTAAAAGCGAGCAGTTGCAATACCGATAATTCGTGCTTGAGCAGGGTGCCCAGCGTCATCCCGAGGCACGCGGCGGCACCGATGCCGAGGAAGCTCAGCGCAGCAACGCTTGCCCAGTTGGCTTCGTTGGGGACATCAAAGACGCGCAGGCCAAAACCCATCCAGATGGCCATCCACGCCGAGAACCAGAGTACGTAGGTGATCCAGCGGGTAATGCTCGGCGCACGGTAGGCGCTGGCATAGGCGCTGGCGATGAGCAGGATCTGGTGCAATATAAGCGCGCCGAGGAAGGGGAGCATGTAGTCACCATAGGTTTCCAGCGGATTGAAGGCCGGATGGTCGTCGATCGCAATCGGAATGGCGCGCTCTTTGGCTACCATTGGGCTCAGTCCGGTCCGCATGAAAGTGCCGGCATTGATCGCCGCGCCTTGGGCCTGCACGACTTCACCGACGGCGCGCTGGATATCTCCGGCAGGCAGCAGGCGATCGGCATGGACTTCGAGCGGGATGCCGGTCGTCTGACTATGGCGCAGGCGCGAATCGAGGTCGTCCGGGATGTGCAGGATGCCGCGTACTGTGCCGAGGCGCATGGCTTCATTGGCGTCCGGCTCATCCATTGGCACGACGTGCAGGCGCCGGTGCGCATCAAGACTGCGAGTGAGCAGTCGCGACACTTCGGAATTCTGAGCGCCGGTAATTGCTAGAGGCAGTTTCAGTTCTTCCTTATGGGTGTAAACGCTGCCGTAGATCGCGAAGTAGCTTGGCAGGGCGATGGCGAATAACAGCGACAAGCCGGGTGTGGTCAAGGCACTGCGCAGCTCATGCCAGGGCGTGCGGCGCCGCGTGTCAAATTGATGCACGGGGCGTTCGTGCGGCGCCAGCAGTGGAAGGCGCCGCGGGGCAAGCAGGATGAGCAGGGGAATGAGTACGTAACAACCGAGCCCCAGCAAGCCGCTCAGGCCTTTTCCTTGCGGACCGCCGGAGATGGCCAGCCAGGCATCGACAAACAGGCTGAACGGCAGTGGGCGCGTCAAAGCTTCAAGAATGGGCGGGAAGGCCCATTCGGGAAACGCGTATCCGGAGAGCAGAAAGGCCGGAGCGTTGAACGCCAGCAGCATTTGTGCGCTCTTGTGGATGTTGGGGATAACGCGTGAGAAGGCGGCGCCGGTAATCAGTGAAGCCGCCATCAACAAGCCGCCGACGGCGATCGTGGCGGGAACCGCCGGCAGGGCATAGCCGGTGTGTTGCACCAGCCACATCAGCCCGAGCGTGAAAACTCCACCCAGGCCCAAGAGCCACGGCAGGGAGCGGCCGAGCATTTCGCGCCGGGCGTCGGGCGAATGCCGCCAGCCATGCGGCAAGAGATTGCCGCCCGCGAGCATCAGCGCCAGTTGCAAGAAGGAAGCAATCAGGCCGGGCGCCATATAGCGCATGTAATCGAGGTAGGAGTTTTCGGGGATGCGTGAATCGACACGCAGGGGCAGCACCATCTCGGTGGCCTGGTTGTAGGGAATCCCGGCGACCATCAGTCGCCCGACAGATTGGCGTGCGGACTCGGTGCTGACGACACCGGAGGTGGCCGCATAGATCTGGTTAGCCGGAACCGGCATCGAACCGTCGCGCCACACCGTTACCACGCCGGTTCGGCCTTCGCGTACGGATTCGCCCAAGCCGTTGGCGATGACGATGGCGCCGCGAATCTCGCCACGCAACAAGGCTTCGTTGATTTCGGCGGCATCGTGCATGCGGCGCAAGGCGATCTGTGGCGCCGCGTCAAACGAACGTTCCAGACTGCGTGACAAGGCTGAGTGATCCTGATCGACAAAGCCGACGGGTAGTTCGCGTGCGATGCGGTCGGCATAGACCCAAAGACAGAGCACACTGGCCAGAATGGGCGCCAGCCAGAGCATCAGACGTTGTTTGTCCTGAGCCAGTCGGCGCACTTCAGCCCAGGCGAAATGCGCTATTGGCGTGATCATTCGTCGTTCCGGGTCAAAAACCAGAAATCTTCTGTCAGGATTTGGCGGCGATAGGAGTGAGGCGAACGGTCATTCCCGGCAGCATGCCAGGGACTGGTTTGACGGGCTTCAGGCGAACCTCGAACGAACGCAAATCGGTATCGCCTTTGCGACTGGTGGAGCGCCAGGTGGCAAAATCACCCATCGCGGTCAGCCAGGTCACTTTGAATTCGACGTCCTTGAGCCCCAGTGCAGGTAATTCGCCTTTGAGCACGTTGCCGATTTTCAGCCCCGGCAATTGGTCCTCGCGCGCGGCCACGGCGACCCAGGCGTCTTCGGGACGGATGATGACCAGAATGGGCGCGCCAGCTGCCGCAATTTCTCCGGTAGTCAGATATCGCTTCTGCACGCGACCGCTGGTCGGGCTGTTGACCTGCATTTCCTTGCGCCAGCTTTCGGCCTCGACGAGCGCGTTGGATGCACTCTGCGACGTTCCTTCGGCGGCATCACGTTCTTCCGGTCGCGCACCGTTCTTCAGGATTTCGATGCGTGCCAGCGCGGCGGATTCGGCTTGTTGGGCGGAACGAAAGGCGTACTCGGCTTCGTCGAGCTTCTGCCGGGTTATCATGCCCTGAGCAATCAGTTTCTGCTGACGGCTGAGTGATGCTTCGGCTAACTTTCTCGCTTCGGCGGCCTGGGTCAGGGCGGTTTGTGCAATCCGTTTTTCCTCTTCGCGAGCCCCCTTGCGGACCAGCGTCAAGCGGGCATCGGCGTTCTTCAGCGCGCCACGCGCCTGCTCGACCTTGGCCATCACTTCCGGACTGGACAAACGGGCGACCGGCTGCCCTTCGCTGACAGTATCCCCTTCGGCGACCAGCACTTGCGCAAGACGACCAGCCAGTTTGGATGCCACCATGATCTCGCGCGTATCAACCATGCCGATCATTGGTGGCACCTCTTTTTCCTGGCAAGCGCCGAGGAACAAGGAAATCAGGGCGATCACCATCAACGATTGAGGCATTTTGGATGGACAGACCCGCATGATCTGCCTCAGCGACGTCCGCGCAGTGCGCCTATCGCAGTCTGAATCCATTTTTTCGGGGTTTCCAGCATATAACTTTTTTCGATCAGGCTACGCAGAGCGCTCAGTTGCTGTTCGAACATTCCGGGCTTGTGTAGATCTTCAGGTGTCTCATCGGGGCCGAGGGGAAGGATATGTTCGAAATAGGTCCCACCCAGGAGGTGGCGCAGGATGCCTTCACCCAAAAAAGCCTCGTCGTTGTTCAAGGTCCGCGTGGCACGAAGCAATCGACGAATGTCGTACTGACCAGGAAAGATATCGGGTACCTGCTTCTTAATGCCGAGCAGGCTGTACACCCCAATGCGGGCCGTCCTGACTGAACTTTCCAGGGTGAAAACCACGTCGTTATGGGTTTCCACAAACTGACCAAGGCAGGCCAGGTTGGTGCTGCCATCAGGCACTACCCAGGGGCGATCGCCTTTGGCGCGCGGCATGAATTGTCCTGTGATGTAAGGCATCAGGGCGGTGCGCACTTTGGTGGCAGCAATCACTTCTTCGACTTGATCAATCAAGCCAAGGTGAAAACACATTTCAGTCAGTATTTCATTCCCGGTGCACTCGACCATCGGCTTTTTGATGTGATCTCCAGGCTTGTCCATGAGTAGCGCATAAACCCACATCACGATCACATCATCGGGCTGGTCTGGGAAATGCGGCTGGCGATTGACGGTGAAACTCATCAACCAGCTTGAATCAGTGAAGGTAATGATGCCGCCAGATACCGTTTTGCCTGAATAGGGGTCATTGACCGACAACGCTTTGAGTTTGTCCACCAATGGCGATGGTTTGCAGGTCAGCGTTGCCGACTCCCACGTTGAAGCGGAGACATTGCCGCAGAATTTCTCAGGCTGTCCAAAGACCGGGGATTTCAGCGCCAGGTTCTTCCACAACTGCCATCCCGAGGCAGCATCCGGACTGTGTTCACCCATCGTCAATTTCGGCACCGTATCGCCGTCGCCATAGGCGGTGTCCTCGACTATCGAACCGGTGGTGACGAAGACCAGATCGCGCGGCCCAATCTTGATTGTCTCGTCCTTGTCATTGTGGCGGTATTTGATCGCCGTGGTGCTTAGCGTCTTGCCGCTGGTGTCAATCTGGAGGTCTGAAACGATCGTGTTGTACTGGGTTTTTACGCCCTGGGCCTTGAGCCAATCCATTAAGGGGCGCACGAAGCTGTCGTACTGGTTGTATTTAGGAAAGACGAGCGAGGTCATATCATTTAACCCGTCCATAAGGTGCAGAAAGCGGTGCATATACAGCTTCATCTCCAACACCGAGTGCCAGTTCTGGAAGGCAAACATAGTGCGCCAGAACATGTAAAAGTTAGTGTTGAGGAACTCTTTGCTGAACCACTCTTGCACCGTGATGTCGTCGAGATCCTCCTTGCGTGCGAGCATCAGTCTCATCAACTCTATTTGCTGCAACTTGCTCAGCGCCATGGTGGAGGAGTCCTTGATCTGGCCCTGTTTTTCAAGTAACCGCGCTTTTGAGGAGTTCTTGTCAGCGTCATTGACGATCCGGAATTCATCAAGCACGGTAAATGGCGCGGGCAGTTCAAGCGCCGGTATTTCCGAGAAAATATCCCAGAAATTCTGATAGGTCATCTCCATCTCGCGGCCTCCGCGGACGATATAGCCTTGCTCAGCGTTGCCCGAGCCATCAAGAGCGCCCCCTTCGACATTCAGCGCTTCCAGGAGGGTAATGTTTCCGGCTGGCATATGGCCGTCACGGATCAGGAAGAAGGCGGCGGATAGGCCTGCTATGCCGCTACCCACAATATAGGCATGGCGGTCAGCGATGCCTTCGGTCGGGAGCGGCCGATTATTGGTATAGCTTCCGTGTAAGTCAGCGGCAGGAAGCGACGTGTCGAGGCCATTATGCAGATGTCTGGACGAGGCATCGGGTGTTAAATCCACAGCTTGCGCGGTCATCGCATCAATATGGGTTTTTAGACGAGTGCTGTCGACCATGGGCGTGTTATGGCGAGTCATGCTGTTCTCCTGCAAGGTTCGGATGAGGTGCATTCTGTCCATGAGGCGATGCACACTCTGTGCGCTACCAGACAGGCTGCGCATCGCGGCGTACCGGTGATCGTTCAATCAATAGGTGGTCGTCGGCAGGGACCTTTTCTTTCCTTGCTCCAGTGCTCTGCAATTCAGCCTGAACGGCAAATGGTGGCGTGCCGCCCGAATGGCAGTTTCGTCATGAACGGCCGTCGTTCGGCCAAAGATCCTGGAAAAGTTGCTCTGAACGGCCGCCTTGCCGCAAGATAGTTGCCAGCGGTCATGACACGTCGATTGGTAATGACGCAGATCACATTAGCTTGCGTCGAAGAAGAACATAAGCCGCTTATGCTGAAGAAGAAAAGAGATATGGACGAATTAGACCGTGAGTACAACCCCAGACTATCGATTTCCGATCACGCGGAAATTGTTGCGCGTTGGCAAGCCGACTCTGCAGCCGCGCGATCCCGATTGACCCACACGGCCGACTTATCGTACGGACCATCATCAGCAGAAAAAATGGACTTTTTCCCGGCAAAGAAGCGGGGACCGCTGCTCGTTTTCATCCACGGTGGCTATTGGCGGGCCCGAGACAAATCTGATTTTCATTTTCTTGCTACGCCGTTTGTGAACGCTGGCGTTTCCGTGGCCATGCCCAACTATGGTCTTGCGCCAGCGACTTCGCTCGAAGAAATTGTCCGCCAGACGCTGCGTGCCATCAGTTGGCTATATCGCGAGGCCGAGGCTTTGAACTTCGACGCCCAACGCATCGTGATTGCAGGACACTCAGCGGGTGGGCATCTCGCGGCGATGATGGCAGCAGCCGACTGGCGGAGGTGGGAAGACGACTTGCCAGATGATCTGATCCGCGGCGTCGTCAGCATCAGCGGGCTTTACAACCTTGTTCCATTGTCACGCGCTCCATTTCTCCGGGATGACTTATGCCTGAATGAGGTGAGCGCACGTCACGTTAGCCCGATCGCTTATGTTCCCAATCCTTCTGTTTCTCTTGTTACCGCCGTCGGAAGTAACGAGACTCGAAGCTTTCACGACCAGAACAGACTAATCAGGGCAGCATGGCCCGAGTGCTTTCTAAAGGATATTGATCTCCCCGGGCGCCACCATATGACTGCCGTCGAGGCGCTCGGCGAAGTCACTCACCCACTCTTTTTGACGACGCTCGACCTACTCGGAACGGCTGGCTGATTCAAAGCATCGATTCGTGGCGCATTCGATGTACGCACGCGCCGCCGGGCGCCGGACATCCGTCGGGTTTCTGAATGACCGCAATAGTGACAATACCGAACACGATATTTCCGTATGTCATGCGACCGCTTTGGGTCGCTATTCCGGAAGCTCACGAGTCGCAAGAACGATCAACGGCAATGGGCCAATGCCTACCAGCCTGATGACATTCGCCTAACCCGGTTTTTCGTTCCATTGCACCTCAAACCCCAACAACTGTTGCATCACCACCAGAAGCGTAACCGGTCGAATATGCTTCAAAAACAGGTATAAGCTATTATATGTGAGCGATTAAACATAAAAGTTTGTTGACGGAATCCATGCTGTAGTTAATAATGTCCTCGTCGACCCTACTTGAAGATAAGCGCTCACATGGAACTTGTTAAAGAGCAAAACAGCTCATATGTGAGCGGCAAGATATTGCCGTTGCCGGTTGCGCGAGCATTGAAGAAGCTTGGTCACGACCTGGCGCTGGCTCGTCGGCGCCGCAGATTTACGCAGGAGTCGATGGCAGAGCGCTTGCAGACTTCGGTGTCCACCCTCCGTCGACTGGAGAAGGGCGATTCGCGCATCAGTATCGGGCTCGTTGCTCAGGCGCTTTTCGTGCTGGGTGAGGTGGAAAAGATAAACGGCCTGCTCGATACGGCAAAAGATGGAATTGGCCTGTCGCTGATGAACGAGCAGCTGCCTCAGCGCATTCGTAGCAAGGGCGGGAAACCGCCCACTGGAGCGCTGTAATCATGGCCACCATCCAGCAGACCGTGCAGGTTGCCTTGGGCGAGGCCGCCCTCTCCTTGGGGCCGCTAACCTACGGCAAAGACGGAAAACGGGAATACTCGACATTCGCGTACGGTGAGTCCTGGCTTTCCGATGCAAGCCGGTTCGAGATTTCGCCAGACCTACCTCTCATCGCCGGCCACCAGTTCCGCAAGGCGCCTTCAAAGGAAGACTCCATATTCCCCTTCGCGTTTGCAGACACGGAGCCCGATGGCTGGGGCAGCCGGGTTATTGCGCGCGACCACGCAAAGCGGCGCAAAGCGGTCCAGGCGGCCGGCGAGCCGGTACCGAGCGCTTCTCTCACCGAGATGGATTACCTGCTTGGCGTGGACGATATCAGCCGTATCGGCGCCATCCGACTAATGGATGACCGCGGCCGGTTCCTGCGTACCCTTGAAGAGGACGGCCGAGGCACTCCGCCATTGTTGGAGCTCGCGCATCTGATGGCCGCCACACGCGCCGTCGAGATGAACAAGGAAACCGAAGCGGACCTGCGCTACCTGCGCGGCCGGGGAACCTCCCTGGGTGGCATGCGCCCGAAGTGCTCCATCGTTGATGAATATGGCCGCCTGGCGATTGGCAAGTTTCCCAGCATAAAGGATGACCGTAGTGTCACCCGCGGCGAGGTGCTTGCCTTGCACCTGGCTAATGCGGCCGGCATCTCGGTAGCGGAGTCGCGCGTGGTGCTGTCAGACGACATCCCGGTCGCGCTCATTCGCCGGTTCGACCGGCTAAACGGCGGTCGCATCCCTTACCTGTCTGCCGGCTCCATGATGCAAGCATCGCGAGAAGATGACCATGCCTACACGGAGATTGCGGACGCCATCATCGCGAAAAGTACTCAGCCAAGCCAGGACCTGGAAGAGCTATGGCGCCGGCTGGCGTTCAACCTGCTCATCACCAATGTCGATGACCACATGCAAAACCATGGCTTTCTCCACGTGGCCAATGGCCAGTGGCGCCTGGCGCCGGCCTTCGACATCAATCCATTCCCGGATAAAGACCAGGAGCTGAAGCTTTGGCTGGATGAGGACTACGGGCCTGTCGATTCGATTACGGCCATTGTCGACAGCGCCAGTTATTTTTGGCTCGACGCCGCGGCTGCCCGCCGGGTGCTACGCGACGTGTACGCGGCCGTGATGGGGTGGCGTCAGGTAGCTACGTCCGCCGAGGTGGGCATGTCGCTCCAAGACCTGGAGGACTTCGCCCCAGCCTTTGAGAATGAACAGATGCGCATTGCGAAGACCCTGCTTCGCTGAAAACCACATCCACACTCGTCTGCTGTTCGATGACGAAGCTCGGCAGGACATAGGTGCTGAAATACTTTGGCCAATATTTGCTTTACCAGTGATGCACAAAAAATAAAACCCCCTGAAAAATGCAGGGTGTATTCGAGGCAACCCCCGGCGACGCTGGCCAAGTTATGCTTTATTTTGCGACAAGAAATGCTTAACGGCACACGACGCAGCGTTGCATCAGATGGGTAGCTGGCTCAGCTTTGCGCGCTTTACTCGCGCTAAGTCTCAGAGCGTCCCTGAACGAAGGGTCTACTCTTTCGCTAATACGATGACAAGCCAAGAGACAAACAAATTCACCCCGATGAAATCCATGGCCGGAGTACATTAACCATACTGATAGAATTAGTATTCTGGAAAACCGACAAACCGTAGGATTTCTACTGTACCGATAGAATTATGGTGCTCAGACAACCGGAACAACATTCGTACAGGGTATTTTGTTCACTGGCCTTGTTGGTCAGCGTGCTCTTTCTGCAGGCCTGTTCCCCCGTTGAGCCCATTCGACTGGGCTTTCTCGGCAGCTTGTCCGGGCGCTTTGCCGATCTTGGCGTTGATGGACGCGATGGGGCCCAGTTGGCTGTGGACATGCGTAATAAAGCCGGGGGCGTTAAAGGCCGGACGGTCAGTTTGATTTCCGGCGACGACCAGCAGAACGCTGAGATCGCAAAGCAGGCGGTCAGTCAACTGATTGGCAGCAAAGTGGACGCCATCATTGGGCCGATGACCAGTGCGATGGCCGCCGTTGTTGTGCCTCAGGTCAATTCAGCGCAACTGCTCATGCTCAGCCCGACGGCCACCGCAAGTTCACTGTCGGGAATCGACGATTACTTTTTCCGGGTCCTGCCGGCAACGTCTCACTTCGCTCGAAAAAGTGCCGATCATCACTTTCTGCGTCTCGGTTTGCGCCGGGTCGTTGCCGTTTCTGACCAGCGCAATGCGGCCTATACGGAAAGTTGGTTCGGCGACTACCAGAGCGCTTTTGAGGCTCATGGCGGGAAAGTGGTGAAGAACCTCCGGTTTGCCTCCGGTGAGAGCAACTTGTTTGCCGACCTGGCCCGTCAGTTGTTGGAAACCGGTCCCGACGGAATCCTGATCCTCGCGAACTCGGTCGACGCGGCCATGCTCATCCAGCACGTGCGCAGACTCAATGCCACCCTGCCGATTACCACGTCGGAATGGACGGCCACCGAGCGCTTGATCGAACTGGGCGGCCGCGCCGTTGAGGGGATTTCGATTGCGCAGTTTCTTGATCGCCAGAGCACTCAACCCAGCTATATCAAGTTTCGGCAAAGCTATTTGGAACGCTTTGGCCGGGAACCGGGCTTTGCCGCGCTCACCGCTTTTGATGCCGTCAATGTCGTCCTCGAAGCGATGGAGCACCAGCGTGCCGGTCAAACCTTGAAACAGGCGCTGCTTGCTCGCAGGGACTTCTCGGGTGCGCAGAGCCCGATTGTTTTCGATGATTTTGGTGATACCTTGCGCGAAACATTTATAACCACCGTTACGAACGGTTCGTTTGTAACGCTCCATTGAGCTGATCATGTCAAGTCTTCTCCGTCACTGGCTAACGATCAGCTTCTTTGTCCTGATTGGCACTCCGGTTCTGGTTGTCTCGTGTTTTCTGCTGCTGACTTTGCTGCCGCAACTCGAGTATTACGCGAAAACGGAGTACCTGACGCTGACTCGTTCCGTTTCCGGCCGGGTCGATCGCTTTCTTTTGGATAAGGCCGAACGCATTGAAAAGACGCTGAAGGTCATTGACCGCTTGTCGTTTTTGGACGTCGCTATCCAGCAAAAGCTTGATGCGATTGTTGATGCCGACACGGCGCTTGAGGGTTTGTACCTGCTCGATGATGATCTGTATGTGGTTCAGGCGGGTGTTCACGATCATGATCGCGCCTTGCGCGCAAACTTCATTGGTCTGGATTTTTCCGGGCGGAACTATGTGAGAGCGGCCAAAAGCACCGGTAAAGCAAGCTGGTCAGATACCTATCTATCCTCCGCCGGGGCGATGTCGGTGGCCGTCGCCATTCCCTTCCATCAGCGCGTTCTTGTCGGGGAAATGAGTCTGCAGCAGCTTTCGTCCTTTGTTGGCGGAGTTGGCAGTAACGAAAACACCAAGGTCATGATCATTGATCGCCAGCGAGGAATCATTGCTCACGCCGATGCGAACGGGAGCGCACAAAACCAAGGCTTTGACCGTGGTACGCTGCTTTCGAGCGCACTTGCGGGGCATGAGCTTACCGGCGAATTCGACAACGAGGGGGTCCGCTATGTAGGCATGGCGGCTCCGATCCGCGATCTGGGTTGGGCTGTTATGGTGGTTCAGGAGAAGTCCATCGCCTTTGCCGCACAGCGTACCTTGCTGATCGCGCTGGTTGCCGGAGCGATTTTTTCGATTCTTGTCGCGCTGGGTGTTGCCTTATGGCTGGCCAAGGTGCTCAAGAAGCGGCTCGATGGTTTCAATGAGCACATGCACGCCATTGCCGATGGTAACTACGAGAAGGCCGTGCCCCGCTTCCGCATCACGGAAATTGATGAGCTCTCACTCAGCATGCAGCGCATGGCCAAATCTGTCCTGGAGCGCGAGTCGCGCTTAAAGCAGAATGAAGAGAAGCTATCCAGCATTCTTGAAGGCGCGGCAGACGCCATACTGATTGCGGATCAACGCGGCAGTTTTCATTATGTGAATTCGTCGGCAACCGAATTGCTTGGCTATGCTCACGAGCAGTTGTTGAGAATGACGATAAGGGACATCACGCCTCAGGAGGATGAGTCCCAGACTGTATTGCAATTCGAAAGGCTTCTCGCCAATGGATTGCTGCGCTGCGAAATGTCGCTAAAGCGCCAGGATAACGCCAGGATTCCTGTTGAATTGAATGGCGCCGTATTAGCAGACGGCAGCGTCATGAATTCCTACCGCGACATTTCCGAGCGGCGGCAAGCAGAGTCTGCGCTGCGTGATAGCGAGACCAATAACCGTGCGCTCATCAATGCAATCCCTGACCTGATTTTCACCCACAGTCGGGATGGCGAATGCCTCGCTGGCCATGTTTCTGATCCGGACTTGCTCATTGACTCACTGGAGTCATTGCTGCATCGAAAGATCCGTGATGTTTTGCCGGAGGCCATCGCTGAACAATACATGGAGGCCATTTCTAGCGCCATCGACTCCAACGAAGTGCAAACGCTAACCTACTCCCTTCCCCTGAACGGCCAAAAAAAATATTTCGAGGCCCGTGTTGCACCCTCAACAGGGAATGAAGTTATTTCAATTGTCAGAGACATCACTGACCGCAAAGCAGCCGAAGCTGAACTTGAGCAGCACCGCCATCACCTCGAAGAACTCGTGAAGTCCCGCACCGATGAACTGGCTCAGGCCAAAGAGGCTGCCGAAGCCGCTAGTCGAGCCAAAAGCAGCTTCCTGGCCAACATGAGCCACGAAATACGTACCCCGATGAACGCCATTCTCGGCATGGCCCACCTGTTGCGACGAGGCGGCGTCACGCCGATACAGGCAGAGCGACTCGACAAGATCGAGCTGGCGTCCAACCATTTGCTGGGCACGATCAACGACATCCTCGATCTGTCGAAAATAGAAGCCGGAAAATTCGTTATCGAAGACGCTCCTGTTAACCTCTACAGCCTACTGAACACCGTTCAGACAATGCTGACCGACCGCGCTCAAGCCAAAGGACTCGAGTTGGTCGTTGAGGTCGGAGCCTTTGCGCGCAACCTTCGCGGTGATCCGATACGCTTGCAGCAAGCGTTGCTTAACTACGCGAACAATGCGGTCAAATTTACCGAAACCGGATCGGTTACCTTGCGCGCTATCCCCCAGGAGGAAACAGGCACAGCAGTGCGGGTGCGCTTTGAGGTGCAGGACACCGGAATCGGCATCGCCGCTGAAACCCTGTCGCGCTTGTTCAGTGCCTTCGAGCAGGCCGACAACTCGACGTCCCGGAAATACGGGGGTACTGGCCTCGGTTTAGCCATTACTCGAAAGTTGGCTGAACTGATGGGCGGCGAGGTCGGCGTTGCGAGCACAGAAGGATCGGGGAGCGTGTTCTGGTTCTCCGTCTGGCTAACAAAAGCAGAAGGTCTGGCGGCAAGCGAGCGACTGCCTGACGTCATTGGGGCCGATGCCGAGAAGGTAATCCGCGAGCGCTATTCCGGCACACGCATTCTGATTGTTGACGATGAGCCCATTAACCTTATCGTGTCGCAGTATCTTCTGGAAGATTCGGGTTTGGTCGTCGATGGAGCCGAGGATGGTGTTCAGGCCGTTCAAAAGGCGAGCGAAACATCCTACGCGCTTATCCTGATGGATATGCAAATGCCTAACCTGGATGGTCTAAAGGCTACACAGCGGATTCGTGAGCTTCCCGGCTATCTTGGCACGCCGATCCTGGCCATGACGGCCAATGCCTTTGCCGAGGATAAGCGGTGCTGCTTCGAGGCGGGTATGAATGACTTCATCGTCAAGCCCATTGCTCCGGACAAGATTTTTGCGACCTTACTCAGGTGGTTGCAGCAGGGAAACATGTAGTTGCGGATTTCCTGAAAGGATAGGAATTTTAATGGCACTTTCACAGCATTTTGTGCCTTTCGTGCATAGTCAATCTGGGAATTGGAGCGAAAAATCCGGAGAACCCCGCCTGAACCGGCCCCGGCGCTCCCGTTATCTATGCCATTGGCCAGTTGGGCGGCGGACGTTCGCCGTTCGGATGGCCACTGGCACGAGTCGCCCCTGACGAGCGAGTCGGTTCGTCTTGTCCCTCTACCACGCGATGCGCTGGTCGAAACTCATAGTCCGGTTCTGGTTGCGCTTGCGGATCACCCTCGTCCGGGTCGCTGCCCGGCATCTCTCAGAGCGGCGGCCCCCCGCGCCGGCATCAGCTCGAACCGCGTCGGTGCGGCGACAATCTCGGCGGACTGCGCCAGTGCGGTGACCGTGTGTTTTACTCACTTCGAATGGATAATCGCTGGTTCGATCCCACACAGCTCTGGTTGTTGAAAACACTGAGGTGTGAAGCTACGTTTATTTTCCGCAGGACTGGTTTGTGGCCACGTTATGCTTTAATTTGAGCAATCAAATGCTTAATGGCACACATGCTCAAGGCTTTGCGGGTTTTTGTTTTATGCGTTCTGGTGTTCCTGGTGGCGACGGGAATGTCTTGGCCTCTATTTGGCCCTTCAGAAATTTCCGACTGAAATCGAAGAAGAAATCAGCCTCGGCATATACGACTACCGGAAATTCTTCCCCAATAGCAAGAACGCCGCTTGAAGACGCCCACAAGATTCGGCGAACCATGTATCTTCCGTGTTTTTCCCGGTATCCTTCGTGCTTTGTTTGACTGGCGCGTACAACGCGCTTGTTTTTATCCACCCGGCCCACTACCCAATCCTCAGGAGTTTTCATGTTGCGTAAACTAACTGTTGCTGTTCTCCTCGTCTCGGCAGCCATCCTGCCGTCGCTGTCGCATGCGCAGGCGCCTGGCTGGGCAAAGATTCGTATCGGTGTCGAAGCCAACTACCCACCGTTTTCGATGATGGGTACCGACGGCAAGTTTTCCGGTTTCGACATCGACATCGCCAACGCCTTGTGCGCCGAAATGAAGGCCGACTGCACGCTCGTCTCGCAGGAGTGGGACGGCATGATGCCGGCCCTGAATGCGCGAAAGTTCGACATGATCGTCGCTTCAATGACGATTACCGAAGACCGCAAGAAAGTCGCCGATTTCAGCGATTCGTACTACGATATCCCGTCGACCTTTTTCGCCAAGACCGGTGCTTTTACCGAGGCAACGCCGGCCAGCCTGAAAGGCAAGACGATCATCGTCACCCGCAATACGCCGCGCGCCCGCTTCCTGCAGGCGAATTACAAGGACAGCGAACTGCTGCAGGTCAGCAAGGAAGCGGAGGTCAGCTCGGAGCTGGTCGCCGGTCGCGGCAACATCGGTTTCGGTTCTTCGCTGGCAGCCACCGCCGCCTTCCTCAAGTCGCCGGCCGGCAAGGATTTTGCCAAG
>Ga0136636_10000398_pt1 | contig 21504 bp, 16 predicted proteins | sample AntDrymUQ8522106_2_FD_104653 | JGI IMG/M metagenome (GOLD analysis project Ga0136636, IMG submission 104653) | Polar desert sand microbial communities from Dry Valleys, Antarctica - metaG UQ852 (21.06) | ecosystem: Environmental > Terrestrial > Soil > Desert | place: Antarctica: Dry Valley... | reverse complement strand
TCTGGATGATTTTCTGTTTGAGCTTGACGATACTGTTCTTAAAATGACCGCTACCGATCTGGAAACTACCCTGATCATGACACTTGAGCCATCCATGGCTGATGAATCGGGCAAAGTTACCATTCCGGCCAAGCTGCTTCTCGACTTCCTGAAATACCTTCCGGATGCGCCTATCACGTTCAACATCGATACCAATACCCTGGCCATCGAAATTCTTTCGAGCGAAGGCAAGTACAAGCTTACAGGTCACAATGCCGATGATTATCCGGAACTTCCATTGCTCGATGAAACTACATCTTTTGAGCTTTCATCCTCAATACTGGCAGCCGGTATAACCAAAACTGTTTTTGCAACCGGCAACGATGAACTCCGCCCGGCTATGGGAGGCGTTTTCTTCGATATCATGCCCGAGTATATCACATTTGTTGCCACCGATGCTCATAAACTTGTTCGTTACCGCCGCAACGATGCAAAATCAGGAATCTCTACTTCGTTTATTATTCCACGCAAACCACTGAATGTTCTCAGGAATTTACTTATTACTGAAGATGTTCATGTTAAAGTTGAATATAACGTTACAAATGCTGCCTTTGAATACGAAGGTGTGAAATTGTATAGCCGTCTTATCGAAGGCCGTTATCCTGCTTATGATGCTGTTATACCAAAAGATAATCCTAACAAACTCACTGTGGATAGAAACTTGTTTATCAGTTCTGTGAAACGTCTCTCGCCTTTTGCCAACCAGTCAACACACCAGGTACGGCTGCGTATCAGCGGACAGGAACTGCTGATGAACGCCGAAGATATTGATTACTCAAACGAAGGTGTTGAGCGCCTTGCCTGTACCTATGCCGGCGACGATATGGAAATCGGTTTCAACTCACGGTTTTTACTCGAAATGGTAAATAACCTCGAATCAACCGAAATATTATTCCAGTTGTCGGGCCCAACCCGTGCCGGTATCATTGTACCTGCTAACCACAACAATCCTGACGAAGATATCCTTATGCTGGTAATGCCGGTAATGCTGGGACAAAACTAACCAACAACAAAATCTGTATTTTGAAAGCCCTGGTATTACTGCCGGGGTTTTTCGTTGAGAAACAATTTTAAAATAAGCCTCATGGAGATCAAATCAAAAACTTACAGGTTTTTTCATTTCCCGGTTACGAAGATTTTTATCGCTCTGTTTGCAGTCATACTTGCTACTACACTGGCTCAGTTTGGCACACAGGCAATTATAAAATATACCGGGCTTAATGTGGATTTACAAGGACTGGTTGTATCAATACTATCGTCAGCAGCTGCGTTGGCTGCATATATTTACCTGTTTAAATTTTATGAAAAGCGAAAGATTGAAGAGTTGTCAACCACACACTTTTGGCGCAACTCAATAACAGGCACTTTAATTGGGTTCCTGTTTCTTACCATCGTTATACTAATTATGTATTTTGGGAAAGGATATACAATTCTTTCCTTTAATCCTGTTTCATTCCTGATTCCTGCGCTGGCACTGGGGATTTCGAGTGGCATTTTCGAGGAAATTTTGTTCAGGGGAATTATTTTCAGGATAACAGAAGAAAGGTTGGGATCTATCTGGGCTCTGGTAATTTCCTCATCTTTCTTTGGCTTCGCTCACCTTGCGAATCCAAACAGCACATTATTCTCGGCAGTAGCCATTACTATTGAAGCAGGATTATTATTGGGAGCAACCTATATTTATTCCAGGAATTTATGGCTGCCGATATTTCTTCATTTTGCCTGGAACTTTTCGGAAGGTGGGATTTACGGTGCTATTATTTCGGGAAACGGCATGAAAAAGTGCCTGATAAATGCAAAATTCAGTGGTTCTGATCTTCTGACCGGTGGAGCATTTGGTCCTGAGAACTCATTACAGGCTGTCATTCTCGGATTAATTGCGGCTATTGTGTTTTTAGGACTGGCAAAGAAGCAAAATAGATTTGTTGAGCCTTACTGGCGTCGGCCGAAGCACAATATAATTGATATGCCGGAGATGGGAGCAATATTATGAAACAAAAACGAAAATATAGAATTATTATTCTGACATCAATTGTTATAGTTTTGGCTTTAACAATTTGGGCCAACTTTACTGTCATTCAAACAGCTAAGGAATTCATTTCTGACGACATCGTGAATGTTAACCCTAATAATGTTGGTTTACTCCTCGGGACAAGCAGGAACTTGAAAAACGGAGCACAGAATGACTTTTTCTTCAATCGGATTGAAGCAGCCGTAGAATTATTCAAAATCGGTAAAATTAAGAACATTGTAATAAGCGGAGATAACAGCAAAATTGATTACAATGAACCAGCAGATATGAAAGCAGAACTTGTCAAGAACGGAATTCCTGACAGCTCGATTTATTTGGATTATGCAGGATTTAGAACTTTAGATGCGATTGTGAGAGCAAGAGATATTTTTGGGCAAAATTCGTTCATTGTCATTTCGCAAAAATTCCATAACGAAAGAGCTGTATATTTGGCAAGACAATTTGGAATAAATGCTTTTGGCTACAACGCGAAAGAAGTCTTGGTTTACAAAGGATTTAAGACAAAATTGAGAGAATTTTTTGCACGAGACAAAATGTTTCTGGACTTGTTTTTTGGAGTGAAACCGAAATTTTTAGGAGAGAAAATTACAATCAAATAAGGAAATGCTGCACAAAACAAAGGCTCTAAAAAATGGCGGCTGAATTATATAATTGAAAGCTTTTAACCTGCACAGGCATTGGTGTTGGTTGGCTGTGGACAATCACGCATGCCGCCACATTTCATTTCCTCTAACTCTAGTAACTAGGTCTGGTAAGTTAAACACAAAAATAAGGTTCTGTATGAAAAGCACCGGTTGATTTCCAGTGTTTTTTTTATTTGATCTTGATTTTAAAAGATGTTATTTTATCTCTTTGAACTTTCAATAACTTCCCCCAATTCCATCCATAGCAAGGTTTTATCATCAATACTCTTGGATATTTCATTGTATTTAACAGACAGTTCAGTAATGCTTTCGGGAGTTTCTTTACCTGAATTCATCCTTTCCATGATCAGTTCCTTCTCTGTTTCCAATGTGTGAATTTCCTTCTCCAGAATTTCAAAATCCTTCAGTTGCTTGTAGGTAGGTTTTAAAGAAGATTTCTTCTCTTTAATTACCAGTGTTTCGGATTTGACCGGTTTGCCGACACGCTGGGCCATTTTCTGCTCTTTCATGCGCCACTGGTAATAATCGGTGTAATTACCATAAAAATCTTTGATCTTTCCCTGGCCTTCGAAAACAAAAACATGATCGCAAAGTTTGTCGAGTAAGAACCGGTCGTGGGAGACAATCAGCACACAGCCTGCAAAGTCCTGTAAGAACTCTTCAAGCACTTGCAAAGTATAGATATCAAGGTCGTTGGTAGGTTCGTCAAGGATCAGGAAATTCGGGTTACGGATAAGCTGAAGCAAAAGGTACAAACGCCTGCGTTCGCCACCGCTCAATGCACTAAAATATGCTTGCTGAACCGGGTATGAGAAGTCGAAGTGCTGCAGGAATTGAGATGCCGACATGCTTCCTTTGGTCAGTTGGATTTCTTCGGCTACATCTTTTACGATATCTATAACCCGTTTATCTTCTTTGAGCACCAGCCCGTTCTGAGTATAGTAACTCATCACAACCGTCTGCCCGATTGAGATTTTGCCTTTATCAGGAACCAACTGGCCTGAAATCAGGTTTAAAAGAGTGGATTTACCTGTACCGTTTAGCCCAACAATGCCAATCTTTTCACCCCTCTTAAATATATACGTGAAATCGTCAACAGCCCTAAAGTCGCCGAAGTTCTTGCTCAGGTTATCGATTTCAATAATTTTCCCTCCGAGCCTGTTGGTGTTTACTCCAAATTGAATAGTTTTATCTTCCCGTTTGAATTTTGCCTTGCTCTCCAGGTCATCAAAAGCGGAGATCCTTGCTTTCGATTTGGTTCCCCTTGCTTTTGGCATGCGGCGGATCCATTCCAGCTCGGTTTTGTAAAGGTTTTTCGATTTTTCGGTCGACAGATCTTCTGAAAGTTGTTTTTCAGCTTTTTTCTCCAGGTAATAGGTGTAATTCCCTTTGTAGGTATAGATTGAGTTTTGATCCATTTCAAGAATAGTATCACACACATTGTCCAGGAAATACCTGTCGTGGGTTACCAGGAGCAGACTCAGCGACTCCTTCGAAAGATATTCCTCAAGCCATTCAATCATTTCGAAATCAAGGTGGTTGGTAGGTTCATCCATCAGGAGCAGATCAGGATTGCCGAGCAAGGCACGGGCCAATGCTATTTTTTTGCGCTGTCCGCCCGAAAGCTTACCAACCATTTGCGATAAATCGTTGATGGCAAATTGGCCAAGTATTTCCCTGGCACGCGTTTCGTAATCCCAGGCGCCCGAAGCATCCATTTCCGACATGCAATGGATCAGGCGGTTATCACTCTCGGTACCGGGATTGTGCTTAACTTCTTCAAGAGCAAACTCGTAATCGTGTATCACTTTTATGAGGCCGGTACCTTTGGAAAAAATAGTATCGAGTATGGTTTTTGATTCGTCGAGTTGCGGATTCTGCTGAAGGTAATCGATATGAAGGTCTCTGCGGCTTGTAATATTGCCTGAATCAGGGGCTTCGAGTCCGGCCAGTATATGCATGAGCGAACTTTTGCCTGTGCCATTGCGGGCAATGAGGGCTACTTTCTGGCCTCTGTCGATGCTGAAACTGATGTTCCTGAAAAGGACTTTTTCGCCGTATGCTTTTGATAAATTGTCGACCTGGAGATAGTTCAAAGAAAGAAAATGTTAGTGTGGAAATCTTTTGCAAAAGTAACAAGATTAAGCGAATAAAGAGAGCCGATATTATCAGGAAGCAGTTTCGGCATCGGAAACCATCCATAAAGCACAAAAAAAAAGCTTCCTCACGGAAGCTTTAGTAGTAGTTTCAATGCCTGGTTATTGCATCTTAACATTGATAGCTTTAGGTCCACGGCGATCTTCAACAACTTCGAAGGTAACTAGATCGTCATCTTTAATTTTGTCAATCAGGCCGGTAACGTGTACGAAAACTTCTTTTTGAGTTTCATCATCAACAATAAAGCCGAACCCTTTTTGCTGATTAAAAAATTTTACTTTTCCAGTAGACATTGTAATGGGTATTAGTAATTATTTAATTGATAGTTGAATACAAAAATAGGATATATTTCTAATAATTGATACTTTTTAGCAATAATATTTTAAGTTGTTGATATACAATATATTGTAAGTTTAAATGTATTGTCAGCTTAAGGCTTCCAACTACAACAGATAAAAAAAAGTCATAATTGACTGTTTTTACATGCCAATTTGTAATCATTTCTGCATCAGCCATTCTGTTACTTTTTTTGCATCTTCGGCTGAATTTCCACAATACAATTCATCAGGTTTGAAGCCTGTACAAACTGCCGGACGGGTTGGAAGACCGAATATGGCACATTTTAAATCATCCGTCAACTGTATACATCTTACCCCGGCCGGTTTACCAAAAGGCATTCCCGGAATAGGCGAACTGATCGATGGGTATATGCAGCATGCACCGCAACTGGTCCGGCATTCCATGAGATGGTTTTGGGGTTTGAAGAGTTTCACGGTTTCATGTTTCGGAGTCACAGGACCCTGAGCGTAGCCTAATGACGGGGTTTCAGATTTTCAATGTTCAAATGTCTCCATTCCCTAAAACCCAACCACTAAAACCTAAATCCTTCCTCACAACTGCGGTCCGGCAGCAACAAGGCTCTTTCCTTCTTCGTTATCGGTATATTTCGAGAAATTATCGATAAAGCGTTTTGCCAGGTCTTTTGCCTTTTCGTCCCATATTGCAATGCTTTCGTAAGTGTCGCGGGGATCGAGTACAGCAGGATTAACACCATGCAATTCGGTAGGCACTTCGAGATTGAAGAAAGGGATCATCTTTGTAGGTGCGTGATCAATGGAACCATCAAGGATGGCATCAATAATTCCACGGGTGTCTTTAATGGAAATGCGTTTCCCACTTCCGTTCCAGCCTGTGTTTACCAGGTATGCTTTTGCTCCGACCGCTTCCATACGTTTTACAAGTTCAACAGCATATTTTGTTGGATGCAATGTAAGGAAGGCATTACCGAAACAAGCTGAAAAAGTGGGTTGCGGCGAAGTGACCCCTCGTTCGGTTCCGGCTAATTTTGCAGTAAATCCCGAAAGGAAATGATATTTTGTCTGGTCGTCGGTAAGTTTCGAAACCGGAGGCAATACGCCAAAAGCATCAGCTGTAAGGAAAATAACTTTGCTGGCATGACCGCCTTTTGAAACCGGTTTTACAATATTTTCGATGTGGCAGATAGGGTATGAAACCCTTGTGTTTTCAGTTTTTGACCCATCCGAAAAATCTATTGAACCATCATCCCTTACAGTCACATTTTCAAGAAGCGCATTGCGGCGAATGGCATGGAAAATGTCGGGTTCGTTCTCCTCACTCAGATTTATGCATTTGGCATAACAGCCGCCTTCGAAATTGAAAACGCCCGCATCGTCCCAGCCATGCTCATCATCGCCAATAAGTGCCCGATGAGGATCAGCTGAAAGTGTGGTTTTTCCTGTTCCCGAAAGCCCGAAGAAAATAGCAACATCTCCGTCCTTGCCCATATTGGCTGAGCAATGCATGGAAGCAATACCACGCAGTGGCAGGTAATAATTCATCATCGAAAAAATACCCTTCTTCATCTCGCCGCCATACCATGAGCCGCCAATGAGCGACATACGCTCTGTGAGGTTGAATACAACAAAATTCTCCGAATTGAGTCCCTGCTCTTTCCAATCAGGATTTGTGGTTTTCGATGCGTTTTGAACAACAAAGTCAGGCTTGAAATTTACAAGTTCTTCTTCCGAAGGGCGAATGAACATGTTTTTTACAAAATGAGCCTGCCAGGCAACTTCAACGATAAAGCGGACTTTAAGTCTTGTATCAGGATTGGCACCGCAATAGGCATCCGTGATGTACAAGCATTTACCCGATAACTCTTTCTGGGCAACATCTTTCAGGTGAATCCAGACTTCGGTTGAAACCGGTTTATTGTCGTTCTTCCCGATTGTAGACCACCATACCGTGTTTTCGGAAATGGCATCCTTCACAATGTATTTGTCTTTTGGTGAACGCCCGGTAAAAATACCGGTATCTACGTTTACAGCCCCAAGGTTTGATAATTTACCCCGTTCAAATCCTTCGAGCTTAGTATCCATTTCATGCTGAAAAAGCTCGTCGTACGAAAGGTTGTAATACACTTCGTTAACCCCTTTTATTCCGTACTGTTCAAGATCAATAACGGTACCGGGTCTGTTTAATGCAATAGCCATGAATCTGGTTTTAGAAGGTTGGTTGTTAGTTTGGCTGGATAATGGAAGAAGCTTTTATATTAATCAAAAAACATAATTCCATACGATTGGTTGGGACAAATATATAAAAAAAGGCTGTCAGATAACTAAGTGCCTTTTTTATTTGCAAACTCAGTACAAAATAGCTGTACGGTTGTTATAAATACATGAAAATCAAATTTATAATAATATATTTTCCTAACACTACTTTCTCTTTTTATCCTGACCCTTAAATGTTTTATCGCCTTTGGTCTTAGGTTTCTTATATTTTAAAGCTAAATCTCTTTTGTACGATCCCCCTTTATTTGTTTTCTTATTTTTTTCTTTCTTTTCGTGAAAACCAGGTGCTAGTTCAACTTTCTTATAATTGCGGTTGGGATTCTTGTTATCACCCTCGTTAGCCCGCTCTTCAGGTGTCTTCTGATTCGAAATTTCAACTTCTTCCGGAAAACCCATCAAAGGGATTTTGTACGCCATCAGTGTTTCTATCCTGTCTTTTGCATCTTCTTCTTTTTCAGTATAGAACAGTATAGATTTGCCTTGCTGTTCAGCCCTACCAGTTCTTCCGATACGGTGAATGTAATTTTCAGGAAAATTTGGTGTATCAAAATTGATAACATGGGTAACTTTTTCAAGGTCGAGTCCGCGAGCCATCAGGTCAGTAGCAATCAAAATTCTGTTTTTGCCCTCATCAAATTCCTTTATGGCTTTGAACCTGTAATTCTGGGTTTTATTGGAATGTATGATACCAATTTCGGAACCATTTTTTTCGAGCAGCGCAGTAAATAGCCGGTCTGCATTGTTTTTATTGGAAACAAAAACCAGTACTTTGCTGAACTCTTTCTTGTTGGCTACCAGGTGCGACAACAGGTTGACCTTGGTGTAAAAGTTTGGAACTTCATAGCATTGCTGGGCAATGTTGTCCAGCGGAGTGCCGCTTAGAGCAATATTTATTTTGGCCGGTGTAACAAAATCTTCGTCAATCAGCGCGGCGACTTCATCTGTCATAGTAGCCGAAAACATGATATTCTGCCTGCGTGCCGACATAAGCTCAAAAATATTTGTCAGCTGGAAGCGAAATCCCAGGTCAAGCATTACATCCACCTCATCAATCACCAGTTTGCTGATTCCTTTCAGTTGCAAGGTTCCGCTCAGTGCAAGGTCGTACAACCGGCCTGGTGTGGCAACCAGGATATCACATCCCAATGCAACTTTTTGTTTCTGTGTATTTATATTTACACCACCATATACGCCCAGCACACGGATAGTCATATTTTTGGCAAAGCTTTCGGCCATTTCAACCACCTGCATAACCAATTCCCTGGTTGGAACCAATACCAGGATTCTTGGATTAAGTTGTTTTGAAAATTTCAGATCCTGCAGAATTGGCAGAAGGTAAGCCAATGTTTTCCCGGTGCCAGTCTGGGCAATTCCCACCACATCTTTTCCGGAAAGGATTACTGAATAAGCCTCAGCCTGTATAGGGGTAAGCCTGTCGAAACCCAGGTCAGCAATAGCGCTTTGCAGGTGTTTTGAGAGGTTAAAGTCTTCGAAAGTATTCATAAAATTAATTCGTTCAATTTAGCATAACCGGCTGGTTATTAATCTGCCAGACCGTTGATTTTGTTTACGCTGTTTCCGTTGATTTATCAGGCAATGAAACTGAAAGTCCCGGCTTACCTGCTGTCATGAAAATGGAGTTCAGGACTCCTGTCGTTGTAAAGTGCTCAAAGATACGACTTTCCGGCGATATGGACACTATGATAATATATTCAGCAATTCTTAATGGCCCTGTTTCCCATGGAACGATAACCTGTTAAAAGGAATCTTTTATTTTTCTATTTCCAGGCATGCGATTTCTGCATTTTCACCATCAGTGAGAAAAGCACTTATTGTCTCCTGATAATCAATCATCATTTGAATAAGTTCATTCGTCGTTAAATTACCGGTTCGTAACCAGATAATTTTAGGCGGATGGCCTTAATTAAACTCATATCGTAAAAATCTGAATCAAAAGTGACGATAGCAAAATCATTGTTTTTGGCAAAATTCCAAATATCACTTTCATTGGTGTTATTAAAATTGCAATCAGAAATATGCTGACAACCCGGAAAATAAACATGGAGTTTCTTTGCCGTGCGAAATGATATGTTCTGGTCAAATAATAATCTCATGATGCATACTGCAATTTACGCTCCCTATCTGTGGCATATGCTCAGCAGGCTTTTATATCATCAATTGTTAATTCAGGGAAATCAGAAATGATAGTATCAAAATCCATCCCGGAAGCTAACCAGCCTAAAACATCATAAACAGTAATCCGGGTATCCCTTATGCAGGGTTTACCAAATCTCCGGGAAGGATTCCTTTTTATTATGTTTTTATATTCAACCATGTTTTCTGCTTTCTACAAAATTAGTCATAATATGGTCAACTGTTTATTATTGATATTCATTTCTTTAAGAAAAAAGATATTTTAGCGTTATGTTATAATTCGGATTCCGGATAATCGGATACTTTTCTTTCGTTAGCAAATTAAGTAAAAGATTTAACCAAATTGCAGCATCTCGAATGAAAAGCATATTTCTTAACATGTAAAGTCAGGCAAGTTAAATTTGCAACATCAAAGCTGTTATCACTTTTAATTTTTCATTTATCACGTAGCCTGATTCGGCTGAAGCTTCAGCAAATTCAATTTATCAAAACGGAATTTTCGTGTTGAATCCCTTAATATCCAAAAGATAACAGCGCTGATGAGTGCTGCAAAAAAGCACCAGACTGAAGTGAGAAACTGTGTGAAAAATATCGCTGTAACCAGGCACGAAAAAAACATCAGCAAACCCATCAGGTGCGTGCGCTGAATACTTGATACGAATAGCGGCGTGATAGTGGCAATCAGGTAAAGTCCAAAAACCGGAATTGCTATGAATTTTGGGAAATCGGAGTTATACATAATATGGTATCCGTTTATTTCGGGTGTTACTTTCAAAAATAGCAGGCAGCAGGTGTAGTAAATTGAAACTGCCAGACCTGCAAGAAACAGTATCCGCAATATTTTCTTTTTACTGGCCTTTTCTTCCATAAGCAGAACCGAAAGCGGAATGATAAATGGCCAGAGCACATCAGCCATTACAAGGAAAGTATAGGTCCCAATTTTTTGAATTACAATATATTCCGGATTTGGAATCGTCAGCCAGAGAACGCCTTCTGTAAATTGCTGAATCCCGAAAAATAAAGGGATACTGGCAAAAAGCAACTGTGATGACTTATGAACTTTTGTTACAACTGCTACACCTATTGCTGTAATTATTACACCTCCTGCGAAACTGGCTTCTGCTGAAAAACACATGGAATAAATTTTATTTCGGTGAGTATGCGCACTGAATTAATAGTCTTGAATTGACTATGTTTTTCTTGGTTTTTGAAAACAGTTTTGATTGAAGATTTAAAATTGAAAATCTCTGAAAAGCAAATCTTTTGAAAGATACAACATCTGAACGGATATAAGCCAGTAAAATAAAAGCCAGGCTTTTCTGAAATTATTATTCGATAGGATTTAACTCCAGCATATTACATATATGTCACAGTTTTTCCATGACAATTTCCAGAGAATAAGTCTTTTAATCCGGCATTATTTTCTGGTTATCTGCACCCAATAGTTTGATTTTTATATTTTTATCCTCAATATCAAGCATGTGGTTTTCTCTGCTGTAGATCGCAAGGTTCAGTTGATTCTCTTATGGATGGTGTCCTAGCCGGGTAAAACGGTATGTTAAAAAAGAAATCAGCCCGGACATTGGCCGGGTTGATAAATGATTTGTATTAAGTTTCTGTTTTAGGAGAGATTTATTTTATAAACTTACGTTGAACAGGTTTTTGACCTTCATGATTAATCCGAAGCAGGTAAATTCCTTTTTTCAGAGAACCGGTAGCTATTTTAATTTGATTTTTGCCGTCCACTATTTCAATTGATTCATGGTGAATTGAACGGCCCTGAATATCTATAATCTCAACCACTGCTTTTCCTGAGAAAGCAGCATTCAGATCAATATTGAGAGTTTCAATTACTGGATTAGGGTATGGACTACCGGCAACTGGACTGATTTTACCCGGATCTTTTATGCCTGTTGTTATTATTGCTTCACTGTTAACTATGAAGTCAATATTGGCGTTTATTGAGCTTCCCGAAAGATTTACTGATGCCGTACCGGTGGTTTTACCAGCCATTTGCCCATGCAATGTGTAATCGCCATATGGCAGGTTGCTAAAATGAAAACTGCCGTCTGAATGCGAAAACGTGTATGCAACCGGAACACCTGCACTATTTACAAGAACGATTTCAACATTGGATGCCGGGCTTCCTTCGGAGCCGGAAATTCCTACCCAGTTAACATTACCGGTAATGGCTGCATCGCCACTGATAAACGGTATAGAAGGAACCAGGCTGATAGGATACCAGGCATTTGGTTCGCCGGCAATAACAAGTGTTGCGGTCTGCCAGATCATAGAACCTGGATAATAAGTTGGCATATAGCCGAAGAATTTATTTGAACCCGGTGTAAGCATGGCATAGATGTAAAATGATCCGGCAGGAACATTGTTGAAGCTGTATGTTCCGGTTGAATCGATCAGCGTTTCTGCATGATAGTTGTTACCAGAACCTACGAGCCAGATTAAGCCCTGATCTGCGGGTGTATTACCTGCAAGGACAATTCCCCGTATCGTTTTATCACCATTGATTTTTCCTGCAAAGATATTGATGCAGTGAGTGTCCTGGCAATTACCGACAGAATCCCAGATGGTCAGGCATGCATTATAAACACCCGGAGTTGCAAACACATGAACCGGCTTTGATTCTGATGAACCTGTGCCATCTCCGAACGACCACTTCTGTTTTGCATAACCAGGTGAAGATGAATTGAGGAATACATAACTTAAAAGCCCAGAAGCTGAGTCAGAAGGGAAAGCGTTGAACGAGGCTTTGCATTCTGTTTGTATATTGTTAACCCATATTTCCTGGCAGGTCTCATCCCAGCATTTATTTATGCTGTCACTGATTGTAAGGCATGCCTTGTAAATTCCGGGCTTTAAATAGTTGTGGACCGAATTTTTCTCAGTTGATTTTATTCCATCGCCAAAATCCCACACAGTGAAGCCCGCATTGCCTTGTGATAGGTTTTCGAAACTGTAGGTATATCCCAAAGAATCAGCGGTTGCTGACATAACAGCTTGACAGGCTGAACCTCCTCCAGGGTAAATTACCTGACAACTTCTGCTTTTGCATCCGTTAAAAACATCACTTGTTTCTGGCATAGCCACAATTGTTGTCAGGCACACATTGTAAAAAAGTTCTGCTTTTGTACCCCTGAAAGTATGCGTTACCTGCTGACCTGTGGCTGTATCTCCATCACCAAAATTCCAGTAATAATAGGCAGGACCGGTTGAACTTACATTACCTGAAAATGAAAATGTGGAATTATCCTTCGTAACGAATTTAAAATAGTTTTCGCATTGTGAAGGCAATTTAACAAATATTTCCTGGCAGGATGATGATTTGCAGACCGTTCCATCTGCATTTGTTCCGGTAGCAGTCAGACATACCTTATAACTGTTTGAAGTACCCTTAAAGATATGTGAAACCGCTTGGCCTGTGGCAGTGGTTCCGTCGCCGAAATCCCAGGTCCAGGTATCCACCTGCTGGTTCTGTGTTAAGCCGGAAAAAGTATAAGTTGTCCCGGAAGAATCAGGCTGATAACTGAAAAAGCTTTCGCAGGGAGACGGAATATTACTGAAAACTTCCTGGCAGGTTACTGACGTACAAGCAATGCTGTCATTGCCTGAAGTTGTTGTGGTTAAACAAACTTTGTGCCTGCTTTCCTGATTTTTAAACGAATGTGACACTATTGGGCCGGAGCCGGTAGTCCCATCACCGAAATCCCAGATCCAGGAGTTAATCCTGTTAGTCTTTGATAATGCCTTGAAAGTAAAGCTTGTTCCGGAAGAGTCAGCCAGGTACCCAAAAGCACTTTCGCATGGAGATGGAATATATAAACTTAAATCCTGGCAGTATACCGAAGTACATAATTCTCCGTTTGGTCCGGCCCCGCTTGTTGTGAGGCAAATTTTGTAAACAGTATTAGTTCCGTTGAAAGAATGTGAAACTTTTTGACCGGTGGCAGTAGTTCCGTCGCCGAAATCCCACTTCCAGGTTTTGGCCTGTCCATTCTTCATATACCCTTCAAAAATATATCCTATTCCTGAAGGATCAACCTTATAAGTGAAAGAGGTTTCACATTTGCCGGGAATCGCAGAAACAACAACAACTGGAATACAGACTATACTGCTACAGAAATTTTCGCCGCTTTTAATCGAAAGGCAAACATTGTATAAACCTGGTTTATTAAAGGAATGAATTGCAACCTGATCAGTTGAGCTGGTGCTGTCGCCAAAATCCCAGGTGTAGTTTATTTTTCCTGAACCAGGTAAATAGAGGCTTTTATCGTAGAATGCAACCTGAAGTGAATTGTCCGGGTTTGGAGAGTATGTGAAAAACGCCGCACAGCGGGTATTTGTGTCACTACAAATGCTGAAATCGATAACTACTTCGAGTTTTCCTGCATGAAAATAGCCTGTATTTTTAACAATTGCTCCACGGCAATCGTAAGTAGAGACATTGATAGTTTGCTGATCGATACCCAACATATACGGAACGTAATCGGAATATAAACCATTTGCATCGGTAACAACTTTATTGTTATGTCCCTGGTTTTGCAGGCTGTCAATCGATATATATACATATTGCCCGCTTACAGGTGTTCCGGTTTCCTGGTTAACAACGAGTCCGTGAATTTTAATCATAGGAAGCTGCTGTGCAAATGCAGCTGTGACAGCAACTGTCAAAAACAGCAGGGTTAGGTAAATTTTTCTCATATTTTCCATCTCATTGATTGTTAAATAAAAAGAACAGATAATGACTTTATTAAAGGTACAAAATTACGCCGAAAAGTTGCATATGGTTTTTGAAATTTAAATTATTTGTGCATTTCAAGGACTTTTTAGTTTATAAGGTTCAAAAATGAATGAATTCCTGATATTTGATTTTTCACTTAATACAGAACACAAAAACGGACAGAATGTTATTGCTGTTATATGAAGTTAGTGCGTTTATAATCCTTGCTATAAATCAGGATACTCACTTACGTCATTAAAGCACTCACTGCAAGGTTCACAAATAAGGTAAACAGTACGGTGAAAAGAAAGAGGAAAAGAAGTGCAATGTATTTACCAAAAGTCCTCTTCCAACTTTGTGCGTAAAGCCTTTTCATGGCTATAAACAAATAAATGAATATCCAGAAAACTGCCAGGTTGGTAAAAACAGTTGTGCCAAAAATTTTATCAAGAATAAAATTACCCAATATCAGCAGGATGAAAATCAAACTGAAAAAGTGCAGGCTGAGTATGGCATGATCAACATAATAAAACTGTTTCTTCCGGAAGTAAAGCAACTTGAGGATAAATGCGAAAACCGGCAAAAGGAAGAACAGCATTTTAGGGATGTTGTGCAAAAAGGTTTCAGTAATTTTATTAAAGAATTCCTTTTTGTTCTCATCTCCTATAAGGTTCATATTCAATAATTTAATCGTAATGATTCGGGTAAAGTAACCGTCTTTACTTTTCGAATCCAATTTTTGTTGTTGCTCCAGGTACTGAGCAGGAGTTACTCTTTTCGCAAGTAATGAATCCATGTACGAATTCACCGTTATACTATAGCTGGTTGTTGAATCCTGAAAAGCAATAAATTTCTTTTGATCTTCAGTCAAAGTATCTTTGTTGATCAAATTATTAGTTTCATGTTTTTTTGCCTGTTTAATTGAATCGTTTTTAGCCAGGTTCAATGCATCGTTACGGATGGCTTTGCCGACACTGTCAATAATAAAATTTCCTGGCTTATTTAACGTCCACGGTTCTGATTTATCTTCCGCTTTATTGAAAGTAAAAAACAGGAAGAAATATACAAAACTACTGAAGAAATAGAGCCGTATGGGATGGAACTGTCTGCGCTGTTTGCCTTCATTATAGCTTCTGGTAAGGGTTCCTGGCGAAAAAATAAGAGGAAGAACAGTTTTTAAAAACCTGGAGTCGAAATGCCAGAAGTCGCTGACAAACTCAACAGCAAGTTCTCCAAATGTTTCTTTGTGTGCATGATAACGTTGTCCGCAAAAAGTGCAGAATTGTCCGTCAACTTCTGATTCGCAGTTTTTACAATGATGTTCCGAAATATCTTCCATGTGAATAAATATTATCTGATTATTTCTTGCCCGAATTTATTAAAATTGTTTCTATTTTCATTAAATTCGGATATTCCAAACAAATATAAGAAAGTCATTGCACTTTCTTGCCGGAAATTCTTTTTTTCATAACATCCCATGTTCCCGTTGTCAGGAAGCTTTCATCCATATAACCAACCAGTATTTCAAACCGTTTCATGGGATTAGCAAAAGAAAGGGTGCCAGCCTGAACAAAAGGCCGTGCTGAGGAATCAAACATACCTAAAATGCAATCCGGGTTCTCAATTTCATTTTCAAGCAAAGGGTATTGGACTAAAGAGCCGCATCCAGCACTTAAAGGAGCCTTAACGCCATAAAGATCAGTGCGATCGAAATTAGCAAGTATAAATAATCCGGCGAGAACATCGGGTGTCACAAAAAACAATATTACTTCAGGATTATCATCAGCATCCAGTTTTTCAAAGGGTTTGACAATAAGCCATTCAGCAGGCGCTTTCATTTTTGGCGCATTCTTCATAAGCTCAAGAACCGTTTCCGGGTCTTTTTTGTACCGTTCCCCTTCCATTTTTCCTTCTATTCCATTGGAAAGAAAAAATTCGAAACCAGGTCTCAGGTTATCTGCAAATCCGCAATATCTCAAACCTCCGCCGCAACTAATATTACCGGTATTAAAAGCCAGTGATTTCCCGCCAAAATCCCTGGTAATATCAGCAATCATGCAGTGGTGTCCTGCAAAATTCTTTAAGGGTGCTGTTCCGTGTAAATCATTACTGTAAAACAATGCGACCGGGAAATCAGTGCCGGGGAAATATTTTTTCCAGCGGGTTATGAAATCTGATTTAAGTAATTGATTCATAGTATATATGGATTCAAATTATTTGTTCAGATTCTAAAGATTAAGCTTATTGTGAAACTTTATGAGGGAGTGGTTAAATTAATCAATAATTCTTTTGATTCTAATATTTGTTATAACAGCAGTAAACCTATGATTTTACGAATAAAAGTTACCGATATCAGTCGGAAATCTGATTCATCCGATTACGTAAATGGAAATCAATTGTATTCATTCACCTCTTAAGATTCCTTTCAGGATTAATCCTGTATTAAAAATAAGCTGAAAACCAATCAGGGCTTACATAAGTTAAATGATAAATATAAAATTTATATTTTAAATGTTTTTATCAAGCTGACATATTTAGTCTTACCTTTAATCCGCTCAGATTATAAAAAGCAGAATTCATAAACTTCAGATTACTTCTTCTTTATAGTTAACCCAAATATTACTATCTGTCATTTTGGCAATTAATTTTATTGAAGATTGTTCCGGTTTTTAGGGAAATTAGTGAATGATTTTTGAGTACAAACTCTGATTTTATCGCCTCAAATAAATCTATAATGAATTTACGTGAAAATAAGTTGTAATGACCGCTAATTCAGGCATTAGCCTGTTCAAATAAATAGTATTGGTGATGATGATCAGAAGATTAATTATCACATCCTAAATTAATAAAAAAAATGTATCTATCAAGGGCTGAAGGTATCAATAGTTTGCGCGAATGGCTTATTGCCTGGAACGAACATGATCTTATAAAGGTAATGAGCTTCGTGCATGAAAATATTGTTTTTGAAAACTTCACCGGGGCAATAATAGTTGGGAAAGAACATCTTCAAAAAGCCTGGACTCCATGGTTTTTAAATCACGGCAATTTCAGGTTTACCGAGGAAGAAATTTTTTTTGATACGGATGAACAAAAAATGTTGCTAAAATGGCGACTTGAATGGCCTTCGGCTGAAAAATTATTCAAGGGTAAACATGAAATAAGGAGAGGGGTCGATGTCATACATTTTGAGGATGGGAAAGTAATTCAGAAGCATTCGTATTCAAAAACGACCATTCAGATTGAAGAATTGCTGATAGCTTTAAGAGCGGACTATTTGCTTACACAAACCATATAATCGGATTAACAAAAAATTAAATTCACACAGATGAAAGCTTTGTTTCAGGGACTTTTAACCAAAATGGATGGCCAGCTTAGTATTCTGCCTGACAAAAAAGAGGAGAATGCACACAATACTCTTACCGCCTTGTGGCATACGGCAGCGGGTAACCGTGTTTCGGTGGTAGCAGCCCAAAAACTTGAATTGCCATTTTTGGTAAGTGCTCAGATTCTGATGCTCGAAAATCTGATAAAAAGCAGGTTAGCAGGAGTACCATTGGCTCACCTTACAGAAAGACAGCATTTTATGGGATTTGATTATGTATTAAATGTAGGTCACTATATCCCTCGCAGTGAGACCGAGCTATTGGCAAAGACCGCGATTGAATTGTTGTTAAACGACTTTTCAACTAAATTAAGTATTAAGGTAATTGATGCGTGTACCGGAATAGGTACTGTAGCCCTGGCCATAGCCCATTATTGTGAAAATACTATTGTTTTCGGAACTGATATTTATGAACCGGCAATTGAAGCAGCAAAAGTTAATGCACGACATTTTGGTTTAAGTGAAAAGTCGACTTTTTACCTGGCCAGCATGTTCGATCCGTTCGAAGTACTTGATGAAGAGAATAAAGCCGACCTGATTGTGAGTGCTCCTCCCTACATTTCGACAGGAAAAGTGAAACAAATGGCACAGGAAATTTCGGATCACGAACCAAAGGAAGCTTTTGATGCCGGTCCTTTTGGCTTATCTATTTTTAATAAGCTTATAACCGAATCTCCTGATCATCTCAATAAAAAAGGGTACCTTATTTTTGAATGCGGTGCCGGTCAGGGAGAATACCTCGCTAAAAGGATCCGATCAAATCAGGCATATGGTGAAGTAACTGAAATTAGCGATGATAATGGTATTATCAGGGTATTGAAAGCCAAAATCGCCGGTTAAGCTAAATTTATGCAGGTATAAACATAGATTGCCAGAACTACCTAGCTACTTTCCTGATCTTGTCAATTTCAGTCTTTGCAGCAGCGCTAACACCTTCTTCAACAACCTTGTCAATCAATACTTTGTACTTGTGCTGGGTATAGTAGTATTTAAAGTTCTCAGTCGCTGCCGCCTTGATTTTATAATTCCAATGCGTCAACCCCTGTATCATGTTTCTAACCACCTGCTCATCCAGGATATTTAGTCGTTTCAGTGCATTAATGGCATTAATCCTTGTTTCGAACTCGAAGCTTTCGCCGGTATAGCTTTTCAGTTCAGCTAACCCTTTCCTCTTCCCGTTGTTGATGTATATTTCCAGCCATTTGATCCTTATGTTTTTGCCTCTCCACCCGGTTTCATTTTTTGTTTTTTCAAGGTATTTTTTGCATTCTCCGGGAAATGAATTGCAAAGATTAATCAAGGCAAGTTCCACGTTCAGGTAGGATGAATCGGAAAGTAATTTCTCATAGGGAGTTTTTAGTGATGAAGGCACTTTAGTGATATTTTGTAAAACGGTCAGTCTCACTTTATCGTCTGGATCATTGATAGCCCGGTTTATCAGTCGAAGGGTCTCATCCGAATTATCCTTTGAAAGCTGTGCAATTATTTCCCCTTTAATAAGTTGAAAGGTTTCCTGATCATAACATTTTAATAGATCCGCCTTTTTCTGATCCAATGAAATATCGCGCAAAGCCAGCAATGCATCATACCGATCAATCATATTGGTAGCACGAAGTGCCTGGGCTGAAAGTTCTTCGTAGGTACGGATGAATTTAACTTTTTTCAAAACTTTCCGGTTAGGATCGAAAAGCACAAAATCAATAATCATTCCTTTCGGATTTGGAATGATGACTTCTTCATTCCGACCCGAGATCCATTGCTTTTTCTTATCCAAAGTTCCATCTGTGTAATGCACTTCAAATTCAACCGGCATTTTAAACAATCCAATAAGGTCGTCGGTTTTATGAATCTGATCCACCGAAATGCGTGTTTCCCTGCTGCCTGTATAATTGGTAAGCTTCTGATAGCTTATTTCATAAGTTGGTTCACCTCCACGATAAATCCATTCTTCGAAAAACCATTCCAGCGATTTTCCGGTGGCTTTGCGGATATCAGAAAGGAAATCATTGGTTTCGGCAACCTGGTAGGGATGCGATTCGAGATAAAGCTTAATAGCTGCCCGGAATTCATTTTCACCCATCACATCACGAAGCATATCCAGCACCATCGATCCTTTAGGATACCAGCGGTTGCGTCCGCCGGAGCTATGTCCCACAGCATAATTATCATGGGTAGAAACTTCGAAAGCATCAGCAATCTCTTGGTTGCGGATATTCTGGTAGTAATCTTCCCCGAAAATATGTTGCTCGAATTTCTTCGCCCAATAGGTGGCAAAGCTTTCGGTTATCCAAACGTCTTTGTTTTTTAGATGCGAAATATAATCGCCAAACCACTGGTGGGCAAGTTCATGGGCATTAACATTCACATAATTTCTTCCCATATATCCACGCTGATCAACCATCAGGTAATCGCCGAAAATAGTGGATGTGGTGGTTTCCATGGCTCCGTACATATAATCAATAACCGGCGCTTCGCGATACAATTCCCATGGATAATTCACTCCGAATTCGGATTCAAAATAGTCAAACATCTCAGGCATATACCGGTAGGTAGGCTCCACATGATCTTTCCAATCCGGGTAGTACCATTCTTCGAGTGGAAGCCCTCTTTTGGTTTTTGACGAAATGTAATCATAATCGCCAATCACAAGAGAGGTAGAAAAGAAGGGATTCGGATGATTCATTTTATAATACCAGGTCTGTGTGTGGTCGCCATTTTTCACCACTTTTTCACGAACGCCATTGTTAAACACTTTGTACCGGTCATCAACCGTAACTGACATATTCACAGTTATAATACCGGCGGTATAGGGCAGCCAGTGATCGGGTCGGTGTGCCCAGATTTGTTTCCGTTTAATCTGGTTTGGATCGTTCCAGCCCACAAAATACAGTCCTTCTGTAGGTTTGGCCGTGTAATCAAATGAAATGGTATTGGAGGACTGCCAAACCAGTTTTGTTGGTGGATAAATAATTGCATTGTTGTCTTTAATTTTAAATACTGCAACCTTGTCATTAATTTTAATTTCTTTGATCCTGAGTTCAGGTACTGAGAAAACGATGGAATCGATTCCTTCGTGCAATGTTTTGAATGTAAAATCCACTTTCCCAATCACCAACGTATCGTAAGGTTTAATGGTGAGGATGGCGTTCATGTGTGACAGTTCAATCTCGCGGTCCTGCATATCGTAGGAGGCATCCCAGAGGTATGAAACGAATCTATCCTGTGCATTGGCTGCATAGTAAAAACCTGCAAGAAAGATGAAAGTAAACAGGATCAGGGAGTGTGATTTTTTTTTCATAGTATTGGGAAAAGGGGAGCAGTGGCCGGTAAACATGATGATTCCGGGAACATGAATGATTTCAAAAGTACAAAATATTTCACATGAAACCGGTGAAAAGGAAAGAGTCATAATTCATTGGAACGAAGCAGTATAGATTGTATCTTATTTATTATATGCTTCAAGTGCATTTTCTATTTGCTTTTTTTGCGGGGACGAAACAAGGATACCGGTTAAACAGGAACTTATCCCAAAACCAATTGTAAATATATTTATGGTGATATCCTGCTTTATAACATTACCCTGCTGATTCTCTGTTTTGGCGTAAAAGGAAACGAGTCCTCCTATAATAGCCGCAAATCCAACAACATACTCCTTCCGGGGCAATCCCTTTTTGCTCTTTCCCGCAAGTGGGGCAGGAAGCTTTGAATATTTGATATTCAGTAATTTCCAACGTAGGTTGCGGGAGATCAAAAACCTGGCGTTTTTCTGC
>Ga0136636_10000397_pt1 | contig 21546 bp, 20 predicted proteins | sample AntDrymUQ8522106_2_FD_104653 | JGI IMG/M metagenome (GOLD analysis project Ga0136636, IMG submission 104653) | Polar desert sand microbial communities from Dry Valleys, Antarctica - metaG UQ852 (21.06) | ecosystem: Environmental > Terrestrial > Soil > Desert | place: Antarctica: Dry Valley... | reverse complement strand
TTTTAGTGTAAACTTTCGAGCGTCAAAGAATTTATGAATGTACGCTATATTATTGAAATATTTAAGGAAATGGTGCCCGAGGGCGGATTTGAACCACCGACACGCGGATTTTCAATCCGCTGCTCTACCCCTGAGCTACTCGGGCTACGCGGCGAAAACCGCGTGGGAGCGCAGCCTATAGAGAGGCGATGCGCATCTTGGCAAGTGCAAAATCAGTCGGCGCCATCGGAACCGATGCTATCTTCATAATCTGCCAGTGGTCCCGGCACGCGATAGCCTTCGTCAAGCCATTTTAGCAGGTCGCGATCTTTGCAACCTTGGCTACAAAATGGTTTGGATTCAGCCTGTTGTGGCTTGCCACATAAGGGACATTGATTAGCTTTGCGCGACATGGACATGCCCATAGCCTGCGGTCGTTTCATCTGCAACCACCCGCATTTCGGCACCAGCAAGGCGCATCGCCTGTGCCCGCCATTCCGCCCATCGTTCGGACTGCAGCAAAATGGCGACGTCAGGGCGCGCTGTAACGGTGCGCGGGCCAAATCCCGATGATTGGGCCACAGCACGCAACAGCCAATACGCCTGCGTCTCGACCGATAGCGCCGCAATCCGCGTGCCGAACAGATGGTCAAGGACAGATGGCCTGGGCCGCGCGCGGACCACCTGCATCATGCCATAGCCGTTGACGGCGGTGCGCTCAAACGGCCGCGAATCTAAAGCGGACGATGCATCAAATATTTCAGCGATCTGGGTGCGCTGGGCCTTCGATTCCATCGACACAAAATCGATCATGACCATTGCCCCGACTTGATACAGGCGTAGGGTGCGCGCAATCTCGGTCGCCGCGATACGATTGATGGCATAGGCATCGCCAATTCCATCGACGTCAAAAACGAGCCCTGCTTTCGTGCGTTGGAAGCTGACGGTAGCATCGCCCAATTGGGATTGTCCCGCAATCGCGAGGTCAAAGCATTCAGCGATTGATCCCTTGGTCACCGGTTGGCCCAGGGAAGCCAAACGGGCGTCCCACAGCACGTCCTTCTCTGGCAGGGGATCAGGCAGCTGATCGCGCAACAATATCTCTGGAGGCTTATTACGGCCGGGTTCAGCCATGGCTTCCCGGGTGACTTCAAACAGTACGCGCGCGCCTTCTGGAAGGCCAATTTTGCTGCGCAACAAAAGCTCGCTGCCATCGTCCGCTATGACATATGCACCCGACGGCGTTTTGCGGTCAATCCGGCCGCTCCCGCATTCGCCTAACGCCCATAGCGTCTCGCGCTGGATGTAGATTTCGACGATATTTCCGTCTTCAACAAGCGCAGCCTGCCGCTCTCCCGGCGCATCATCACGCCATATTTCACGCAAGCGGGTAGCCTGATGCCCTCAACAGAGCGCGCGTTTCGTATAAAGGCAGGCCGATAACTCCGGAATGACTACCAGCCATCCAGTCGATCAACGCCTCCGCCCTGCCCTGAATGGCATAGCCGCCGGCCTTGCCCACCCCCTCGCCGCTTTCGATGTAATTTTCGATTTCGTCAGGTGACAAACGCTTGAACCGAACAATACTGTCGCATATTTTGCTGCGCACCCGGCCATCGCAATCAATGACAGCAACAGCGCTGAAGACATGGTGGCGGCGGCCGCTTAAAAGGTTAAGGAATCCGCGTTGCATGTCGGCGTCCGTTGCTTGGGGCAGTATTCGGCGGCCAACGGCAACCGTGGTATCGCCCGCAACCACGATCTCGCCAAGGTCACGCGCAACCGCCACAGCCTTCTCCTCGGCCATACGTAGCGCGTAGACACGTGACACCTCACCCTTGCGGGGAGTTTCGTCAATATCGGGGGACGCAATCCGCGCAGGCTCAATCCCCAACCGCGCCAAAAGATCACGGCGGCGCGGGCTTGAGGATGCCAAAACGAGTGAGGGTTTCAGCCCCAAGGCCTGTTGCCCTTATTTAAAGCGGTACGTGATCCGGCCTTTGGTCAGATCATAAGGGGTCAACTCGCACAGAACTTCGTCACCCACAAGAACGCGGATCCGGTTCTTGCGCATTTTTCCGGCGGTATGGCCCAATACTTCGTGGCCATTTTCGAGTTCAACGCGGAACATAGCATTGGGCAGCAATTCACGGACTGTCCCACGCATTTCAAGTAATTCTTCTTTTGCCATTCGGCCCCTTAAATCTTCAAAATTTCAAACTTGGTGCGCCTGTAAACCTAATGTTCGAAAAAGGGAAGTGCTACAGTGTAATCACTTTATTGCGACAAAATGCGACAAACTTTACATACTTTACGCTGCGTAATGCGTTATGTCCCTGTCGTAATAACCATATAAACTGAGCTTCTCCCCTTGAAATTATCCTCTTTCGGTGCACTTTTGCTCGCCTCAACTGCTGTCCCGGCAATGGCCCTGGACAACGACGTCCAGAGCACCGGTAGCACTGTAGCTATCTCCAATGACGAAATCGAAGAACCAGTCGAAGATGATTCTTCCGGCGAAATCGTCGTGACCGCACAGCGCATTCGTGGGTCTGTGGACACAGATGTCCCGCCAGTTGAAGAACTGGATGAAGCGGACATTGCGTCGCTTGGTGCTTCCTCGCTGACCGATCTGGTTGCTGCCGTTGCGCCACAGGCCAATTCAGGGCGGGGACGTGGGGGCGGTCAGCCGATTGTCTTGTTAAACGGTCAACGCATCTCCGGCTTCCGCGAATTGCGTGACTTGCCGCCCGAAGCGATCAGACAGGTTCAGATTTTCCCGGAAGAAGTAGCGTTGAAATATGGCTTCCGCCCTGACCAACGGGTAATCAATTTCATTCTCAAGGATAATTTTGCCTCCTTTGCCACCGAGTTTGAGCATGCCCAGCCCCAAGATGGCGGCTTTGCCACCAATGAATTTGAAGCAACGCTGACTCGGATTGGAGCAAGCACACGTTTCAACCTGGATGTTGAGCTGGAGCGCTCCACTGCCCTGACGGAATCCGAGCGCGATCTGATCTCGTCCGATGGTTCCTTATTGGCACGCGGCGGCAATATCAGCGGACTTGGTCCCAATGGCGAGATTTCGCCTGCCCTCAGCGCTCTGGCGGGCAGTAATGTGACCGAGGCTGGCGTTCCTTTAGGCATATCCAACCCCTCGTTGTTACAATTTGCGGGTACTGCGAACCGACTGAACGACAGCGATATTGGCGATGCACGTACGTTGCTGCCAAAAACCGAGCGGCTTGAGGTCAACGGAACATGGAGCCGGTCGCTTGGGCCGCAAACGGTTCTGTCGCTCAACGCCAACTACGCACTGACTGGCAGTGAATCACTGCTTGGTTTGCCCGGCACCAGTTTTGTCGTGCCGGGCACCAGCCCGTTTTCACCTTTCGGGCAAGATGTAACGCTCAGCAGATACTTCGATACGCCACGCCCGCTTGAGCGCGAAAGCGAAACACATGTGTTTCAGACGGGCAGCACCTTCAATCATTTGCTTGGCGGATGGCGCTGGACAGTTACTGGTAACTATGCGCGCACTGCGAACGACACACGCACCACGCGGAATGCAGATTTCACGGCATTGCGCGCTGGCGTGCTAGCCGGAACCATTAACCCCTTTGCAGCCGATTTTGGCGCAAATTTGCTATTCCAAGCACCCGACCTTGCCAGCAGCCTGAATCAGAATATCGATGTGCGCAGTACGCTTGCCGGTACGCCCCTCACATTGCCCGCTGGCGATGTACAAATGACTTTTGCCTCTGGCTTTACCCGGCAAATGCTGGACAGCGAAACATGGCGCTCCGGCGTTACGACCGATGTATCCTTGCGCCGGAACATCATGAACCATTCGGTAAACGCCGAGTTGCCCCTCACTGGCCGCGATTTCGGCATTGGCTCCACGATTGGCGAATGGTCGGTCAATGGTAACATCGGATATAGCGACCTATCCGATTTCGGCAAATTGCTGGAATATGGCGCTGGATTACGCTGGGCCCCTGCACGCAACCTCACCTTTCAGGCGTCGATCACGGGCGATGAAAATGCTCCTGGCATTGGCCAGCTGGGCAATCCGACCTTGGTTACGCCCAATGTCGCGACATATGATTTTACCCGCGGCGAAAGCCTTTTCATTAACGTTATCACAGGCGGCAACCCTGCCCTGATTGGCGAGAAGCGCCGCGACCTTATCCTGAATGCCAACTGGAGCCCCGATTTCATCAAGGATTTCGCACTTCAATTTAGCTATTTTAAAAACAACAGCCGTAATACTACGGCTTCATTCCCAATACTCACGCCAGAGATTGAAGCTGCATTTGCCAGCCGCGTCGTGCGTGATGTCGATGGCCGCTTGGTCAGCATTGACCAGCGCCCGGTAAACTTCGACCGCGAAACATCGCAACGCATCCGCTGGGGCTTTAACGTGTCGGGCAATCTCGGCGCAGAAACGCCTGCAGGCGGTCCTCCTGGCGCCACAGGAGCACCCGGCGGGCCGCGCGGTGCAGCGGCAGGCAGATCCCCGCGTGGACCACGCGCGGGTGGCGGTGGACGCGGCTTTGGCGGCGGTGGCCGCTTTGGTGCACCCGGCGGCGGGCAACCAAGCCGGTGGAACATCGCCTTGTATCACACCTACCGCATTCAGGAAGAAATTCTGATCCGCCCTGGCGTACCTGTGCTCGATCTTCTGAACGGTTCGGCCACAAGCAGCAATGGCGGCGCGCCACGGCATGAAGTGGAGCTTTCGGGTGGTATGTTCCACAAGGGCTTTGGTCTACGCCTGCAAGGCACGTACAAGAGTGGAACAACAGCCAATGGAACCGGACTTCCCGGCAGCAACGATCTTCGGTTCAGCGACATTGCTGCGGTCAACGCGTTTCTGTTCGTAAATCTCGACCAACAGGCCAGAGTGGTCAAGGCCGCGCCGTTCCTCAAGGGCAGCCGTGTAACGTTACGTGTTGAAAATATCCTCAACGATATCGTCGATGTGCGCGACCAAAAAGGCAATGTCCCGCTTGGGTATCAGCAAGGCTATATCGACCCGCGCGGTCGCGTCTTTGAATTGAGCTTTAGAAAGCGGTTCTGACAAGCGCGGCGCTGAATAGCCTCACCGCCTGATCTAACGAAAACCCCGCCGAAATCGCTTCCGGCGGGGTTTTTGTTACTTAATGTTGGTGCGGCATTACATGCCGCCGTGCGCCAGTGCTGCCAACAAAAGCAAGGCCACGATGTTCGTTATCTTGATCATCGGGTTCACAGCAGGTCCAGCGGTGTCCTTGTACGGATCACCAACGGTATCGCCGGTTACGGCTGCCTTATGGGCCTCCGAACCTTTGCCGCCATGGTTGCCGTCTTCGATGTACTTCTTGGCATTGTCCCATGCGCCGCCGCCTGATGTCATCGAGATGGCAACGAACAGTCCGCCAACGATCACACCCAGCAGGAGCGCGCCGAGAGCAGCAAAGCCCTCTGCCTGACCTGCAACGGCAGTGATGATGAAATACACCGCAATTGGCGTCAGTACGGGCAGCAATGATGGGATGATCATCTCTTTAATGGCTGCCTTGGTTACCAAGTCGACGGTACGAGCATAATCCGGTTTTGACGCATAGGTCATGATGCCGGGATCGTTCGCAAACTGGTCACGCACGTCCTTTACCACTTCACCAGCCGCACGGCCCACAGCGGTCATGCCCATCGCACCAAAAAGGTACGGCAGAAGCGCGCCAAGCAGAAGCCCGACGATGACATAGGGGTTTTCAAGGCTGAAATTAACCTCAAGCTCAGGGAAATATTCCCTGAGGTCAGCGGTGTAGCATGCAAACAACACGAGTGCTGCAAGACCGGCCGAACCAATGGCGTAGCCTTTGGTGACAGCCTTTGTCGTGTTACCCACTGCATCCAGCGCATCGGTCTTTTCACGGACAGATTCGTCAAGGCCAGCCATTTCGGCAATACCACCGGCATTGTCAGTGACTGGACCATATGCGTCGAGTGCCACAACCATACCGGCCAGCGCCAACATGGCGGTCGCGGCAAAGGCAATGCCGATAACGCCTGCAAGCTGATACGCAATGATGATACCCGCACAGATCACAATCGTTGGCATTGCCGTCGATTCAAGGCTGATGGCCAGACCTTGAATGACGTTGGTGCCGTGGCCCGTTTCGGATGCTTTCGCAATCGAACGAACCGGACGGTAATTGGTGCCGGTATAATATTCGGTGATCCAGATGATCAGGCCAGTGATGACAAGACCAAGCAGCGAACAATAGAATAATGTCCTGCCGTTAAACCCGCCAACATCGGTTTCCATGCCGCCCAAGGCATAGCTGATGGCAAACCATATCGCCGGAACTGACAACACGGCAGTGACCAAAAAGCCCTTGTACATCGCACCCATGATGTTCTTTCCGCCGCCAAGACGGACGAAATAGGTGCCGATGATCGAGGTGATAATGCAAACGCCGCCAATCAGCAGCGGCAAGCTCATGAGGTTCAGGAACAACGCACTGTCCGTCACACCCTGAACCAGCAGAGCAATGAGCACCATCGTTGCGCCAACGGTCACAACATAGGTTTCGAAAAGGTCAGCAGCCATGCCAGCGCAATCGCCCACATTGTCACCTACGTTATCGGCAATAACCGCCGGATTGCGTGGATCGTCCTCTGGGATACCGGCCTCGACCTTGCCGACCAGATCGGCGCCGACGTCAGCGGCCTTGGTAAAGATACCACCGCCCAAACGCGCAAAGATCGAAATCAGCGACGCGCCGAATGCCAAAGCAACGAGCGCATCGATCACAGGACGGCTGTTCGGAGCCATCATTGCGACATTGGTGAGATACAAGAAGAAGCCGGCAATCGCGAGCAAAGCGAGACCAGCCACCAGCATACCGGTAATGGCCCCGGCACGGAATGCCATGGTCAAACCGGCCTGAAGACCCGTCTGTGCCGCCGCCGCCGTACGCACGTTAGCACGCACCGAGATATTCATCCCGATATAGCCCGCTACGCCCGAAAGCACCGCGCCAATCACGAAGCCAACGGTCGGAATAAATCCTAGAAACAGCGCCACAAGCACTGCGACAGCAACGCCAACAATGGCGATGGTGCGGTATTGACGACCAAGATAGGCCTTTGCCCCTTCCTGGATGGCCGCAGCGATTTCCTGCATTTTTTCATTGCCAGCCGAGGCGCTCAGCACCTGGCGGCTGGTTACGATGCCGTAAACGACGGCGAGCAACCCGCACAATATTGCGATTATAGTCAGAGACATGAAATTATCTCTCCCCTCCTGTTATGTCTAAACAACAATTGTTGACGCTCTCCTCCCGAGAAACGCAAGCCGTCAGCGTATAAGGCTGCATCGTCAGCTATGGCAACCCATTAAACGCCGCCATTTCTGCCGCTTATATCATTGATGTTGATAACCGAGGGTGGGTGGCAGTTTGACCGGATTTGCACCGTCTTTTAAGGTTAGGCCGCCGCCGGAAAGCACGCGGCCAATGGCGGTTGCGGGCACGGGCAGCGCGGCTTCCGACGATGTTGTGAACAACAACTGATAGTCATCGCCCCAGCTTGCGGCCTGCATACGGCTTTCAAGGCTATCGGTGCGGTAGCTGGCGTAAAGCGGTGACAATGGCACGCAGGCGAGGTCGATTTCGATCCCGACCTGACTGGCGGTCGCCAGTCGCTCCGCATCGAGCAACAAGCCGTCGGACACATCCATCATGGCTGTTACGAGAGGGGAAAGCGCTTGGCCATCGGCGACCCGCGCCACCGGCCGGTTGAAAGCGTCGGCAAGTGGTCCGACCTCGTCGAAGCCGGCATCGATCAGTTCAAATCCCGCCAGCGCGTCGCCCAGCGTACCCGTCACGTACAATATGTCGCCAATCTGCGCGCCAGAACGCGACGGGACGGGACGATGGGTTGCCAGCCCAAGCGCAGTCAGCCCCAGTGCCCTTTTATCCCCGCGATTGGCAACCGTATCCCCGCCAAGCAAGGCCACGTTGTAATATGCCAACGCCTTTTCCAGGCCATCGGCAAATGCCCTGTCCCAGGCATCTTCGCCAAGCATGAAGCCCAGCAGAACGCCAATTGGCGCCGCGCCCTTTGCCGCAAGATCCGACAGGTTTGAGGCAACCAATTTCCAAGCAACATCGGCTGGGTCGGCATTTGACCTGAAATGCACGCCCTCCGCCATCATATCATGCGTGATGATAAGCGACCCATCGCCAATTTCGATGACCGTAACGTCATCCATCAACCCACGCGCTGCAGGGTGAGTGGCGAAGCCACGCAGGATATTGATGAAGGTGGATTCGGTGGTCATAGCGCAACGTTAACGCATCGCGGGGAAAGGCAGAACCTTATTCAGGAAAACGCGCCTCAGCGGGCGCGTACGTCCTTGGCAACGGCATCCAGCAAGCCATTTACGAACTTCGCATCCTTCTTGTCAAAAAAGGCATGTGCGACATCGAGATATTCGTCGATGACGGTCGCGGTTGGTACATCTGGCCGGGCGATCAATTCATAGGTACCACAACGCAAAAGCTGAAGCATCGTCTTGTCCAGACGCTCCATCTTCCATTTTTCTCCGAGCTTGCCATCGACAAGCTCGTCGATTTCTGCGCGCCGCGCATCGACGCCGGAAACGACATCATCAAAAAAGTCGGGATCGGCGTCCGCATATTGCGCATCTTCGATTTCCTGACCGAGCCTGTGCGAATGGAATTCATTCAGCAAACGGGCGATGCCGATATCTTCCATATCCATTTGGTACAGCGCCTGCACCGACGCGAGCCGCGCCGCAGAACGGGATTTGGATTTGGCACTGGCGTTATTCGCACTCATAATCTTTTCCTGACACTCGCCGCGTGGGCGGGTAAACCTTCGGCATCGGCAAGCGTTGCCGCTGCTGGGCCAATAATGTTAATAGCGTCTCTATCGAGCGCAATGAAGCTGGTGCGCTTCATAAAATCAAGCACCGACAGGCCAGACGCAAAACGCGCGCGCCGTCCGGTGGGCAATACATGGTTTGGCCCCGCAACATAATCACCAATCGCCTCGGGCGTCATGCGGCCCAAGAAAACCGACCCGGCGTGGCGGACGAGATCGAACAGCCGTTCTGCGCGGTCATCATCGACAGCAAGCTCCAGATGCTCCGCCGCCAGCCGGTTAACCAGCGGCATTGCGCCTTCGAGATCGTCGACAACAACAATCGCACCGAAGTCCGCCCAGCTTTGCCGCGCAACCGCGCCTGTTGAAAGCGTGGCAATCTGCACGTCGACTGCCGCAGATACTTGGTCTGCGAAGTGGGCGTCGTCAGTGAACAGGATAGACTGGCTTGTCGGATCATGCTCGGCTTGGCTCAACAAATCGGCGGCAATCCATTCGGGGTCATTTTGGGCATCGGCAACTACCACGATTTCCGAAGGCCCAGCGACCATGTCGATACCGACCACACCATAAAGCTGCCGCTTCGCCTCTGCGACCCACGCATTGCCGGGGCCAGTGATCACGTCGACTGGGCGGATCCGCTCGGTTCCATAAGCCAGCGCCGCAATCGCCTGCGCACCGCCCACGCGCCAGATTTCGTCGACTCCTGCCAAATGCGCGGCGGCCATCACGGTCTGGTTCGTTTCACCGCCCGGCGTTGGTGTGACCATAACAATACGCTCGACCCCTGCCACCTTGGCTGGGATGGCGTTCATCAACACAGATGACGGATAAGCCGCGCGGCCACCGGGTACATAGACCCCTGCGGCATCAACCGCCGACCAACGCGCACCAAGTCGTACATTGTCGCTGTCGCGATAGTCGCGGTTTTCGGGCAATTGCGCCTTGTGGTAAGCCTCAATTCGCTTTGCCGCGAGCGTCAGCGCATCGCGTAATTCAGGCGCAAGCGCATCATATGCCGCTTTGCACTGCGCCGCGTCAATCTGCCAACCCGCTTCGTTCAAGTCAAAGCGGTCAAAGCGCTGAGTCATTTCCGCAAGCGTTGCATCGCCATTTGAGCGGACATCGCGGATAGTTTGCACGACAGCGCTCGACACGTCGGCGTCCGCCTCGCGCCGACCATCGACCAGCGCGTCAAATGCTTCTGGAAAGCCAGCGTCGGATGAATCAAGCCGCTGCACGTGCCGCCGTCAATTCTCTAAAGCGTTGCACCATCGCCGGGATCGTCCCGCTCATCATTTTGTACGCCGCGCGATTCACAATCAGCCGCGCTGATACTTGGCTGATGACAGCGGTTTCAACCAAGCCATTTTCGGCTAGCGTCTTGCCCGAAGACACAAGATCGACAATCCGGCCCGACAGCCCAAGCGAAGGCGCCAATTCCATAGCGCCATTAAGCTTCACGCATTCCGCTTGGATTCCGCGGGCGTGATAATAACGGCTGGTCGTACCGGGATATTTGGTAGCAACGCGAATGTGCCCGCCCGTGGCGTCGTCGGAGGCGCCATGTGGCATCGCTACCGATATGCGGCAGCGACCAATGCCTAGATCAACAGGTGCATAAAGCTCCGAATAATCGAACTCGTCGATAACGTCCGACCCGACAATGCCGATCTGCGCCGCGCCATGGGCGACAAAGGTCGCAACATCGAATGCGCGCACGCGAATGATGCTGATCGCTGGATCATTGGTGGCGAACAAAAGTGCACGGCTGCTGTCGTCGAAAAACGCAGCTTCAGGCTCTATACCCGCCGCTTGCATTAACGGCAAAGCCTCGTCGAGAATCCGTCCCTTGGGGATTGCAAAGATGATTGGTTCAGTCACAATGGCCGCGCTTTACGGGTCGCGGGCGGAAAGGGCAATATGGCAGAAACTATAGTGTCAGACAATTTTGGACGCGGCGTGATGGATGATGCCCGCATATCAGAGGGCATCAAGGTTCAGGCCGAACATTGCCGTCGCAACGATGCGCCCGTCACAGCACGGATCGTGGAGGCGCAGCTTGCGCTGATGCAAGGCGATACAAAATGTGGCCAGCGGATCGCAAGTTGGCCCGGACTGCCGCTGGAGGATGCCCTGCCCTTGCGGCTTGCAGGCGGGTTCCACCATTTGCACCTGATTAGAGAGGATGACCGCTTAGGACCCATCTATTGGGGAGAAGTGACCGAGCAAGCGGAAGTTGATGCAGTCATCACTGCGATTACCCATGACCATGACGCGCGATTATTGCCTTGGCTCGATGGTCCGCCGCAAACCAATGAAGCGGGGCGGTCAGCGAGTTTTATGGCTGCCCTGCTTTGGTTGTCGCCGAGAACTGGATCGCAATTTGAGATCAACGAGCTTGGCGCAAGCGCTGGTATCAATACCATGATGGAGCGATATCATTATGATCTGGGCGGCGTCACCGTTGGTCCAGAGGCTTCCCTGATGCGCATCAAACCCGAATGGCGCGGGCTGCTGCCACCGTGCTCGACTGTAACGATCACCAGCATAAGCGGGTGTGATCAGGCCCCCGTAGATTTGTCTGACTACGAAGCCGCCCTGCGCGTAAAAAGCTATGTCTGGCCCGAAAATAGTGAGCGGCTCGCACGCATGGACGCAGCGATTGCGATTGCCGCCGTGAAACCGCCCCATGTTGTGAAGGCCGATGCGTTCGACTGGGTACTCATCCGTCTATCTGCGCCACAAGACCCACATGTCGTGCGCATATTCAATCATTCGATTGTCTGGCAATATATCCCTGAAAACGGTCGGCAGAAAATCCGCACGGCCATTGAATCCGCAGGACAAAACGCAACGCCCGAACGTCCGCTTGCCTGGATCATGCTCGAAACCAATCGCGAAACCTTCAAGCATGAACTGTCGGTCAAATATTGGCCCGGTCCCGACAAATGGCATTTGCTGGCGGAAGCACATGCCCATGGTGCGTGGATAGGCTGGCGCGGCGATTAGGCCAAAAATCTGTCCATCGCGGCGTTCACCGCATCAGGTTGTTCCCAAATCACGAAGTGGCCGCAATCGTCAACTGGAGCGATAGTTACATTTGGCACAAGTTCCTCCATACCGTCGATATTGCTGGGCGGCAGCGCAAGGTCGCTCATGGCCCAAATGACCAGGGTCGGGATCATCAGCTTCGGAAATGCACCAGCCGCAAAGGCAGGAATGTCGGCCTCCTCATCCATCGCTGGCACATAGAGCGAAGATGCACGGTACCAGTTGAGCATGCCGAAGCAGGCGTCGCGATCAGTCCAATCGGCCAGCAACGCTGCGCGCTCCTCGGGCTCCATCGCGCTTGGTTTGTCCCATTTAATGGTCTTCAGCAACAATCCGGTCAGGCCCTGTTCCTGCACCACAGCATCATTCGCGGGATCGCGGAAGGCGCGGATATATTGGCTGGATTCGCGCTGGTTAAGGTCGGTGATCAGCAGCCGCTGGAAAAGAAAAGGATGCGGCGCGTTGGCGATAATCGCACGTGGCACGCGGCCAGCCCATGCTGGGTTAAAGCCGCCCGGCTGACCATTCAACGCAACACTCCACGCAATCGCGCCGCCCCAATCATGACCAGCGATAACAAACTCGTGCACGTCAAGCGCGTCCGCCAGCGCAAAAATGTCGGCAGTCAGCTTATCCGCAGTGTAAGCATCGACGTCCTGCGGTTTTGACGTCCCGCGATAGCCACGCTGGTCGGGGGCTATGCAATAGAAGCGATCAGCAAAATGCGCGATCTGATGCCGCCAAGTGCGGTGTGATTCCGGAAAGCCATGCAGGAATATGATCGCCGGGCTCGTGGGGTCGCCAGCGGTAAACACGTCCATGTCTATCCCCGTCGACAGCGACAGGCGGTGCGGGGAAAGTTCGGTCATGTCATTCTGCCTCAGTTGACTCGCTTCACGCGGATACCAGTGTTGTTGATAACCAGCATATAGCTTCCCAAGGCACCCCGCTTAATTTTGAACTTCTTTCCATTTTTCAAGATGGTCGAAATACCTTGCGTGGTCTGCCATGTACCAGCGTCTGTGACTGTGAACTGGTACTTACCATAGGGTAGTGCCTGAACGCCAGTCAGCTCCCCTTCGACCTGCTTGAATTCTTCGTCCTGTTCATCGTCGCTTTCGCCGAAAAACGGAATTTTGGGCAGGGAGAAACCGAACAATGATCTTTTGGTTTTGCGCACTTCGCCTTGATCAAGCATCACGATCTGGCGGTTCTCGGCTGCATCTTCGAACGCCTTGGCTGCTGCGTCAAAGCATTGCAGCCGCGCCGCGCCATCCACCAATGCACGACACGCAACAATGTCCGAATATACCTTTGGCCGGTTGATCTCTTTGTCGGCAGCATGTGCAGACGAACCGCATAAAGCAGTTACAAGAACAGCGTAAGTCATCTTAAGCATGGGTTTATCTCCGCTTTGGGCCGTTTTTCTGATATCGTGGAATAGCTAAACATCGCCTGGCGCACTAGCCTTGATCGCCAGCGCATGGACGCGCGTTCCGGGGATGTCCCCCAGCGCCTTGTTCACCATACGCTGACGCATCAGCCGTGCTACGCCGGCAAACGCGGCACTTTCGATTTCGATAGTGAAGTGGGATTCACCCGATCCGTCATCGCCGCTGTGACCGTGATGATTAGCGCTGTCATTGATGACAGCCAGGCGTGTTGGGGCAAACGCTGTTTCGAGCAGCATTTCCATTTCAATTTGCGCAGGACCTTTTTTCATGGGCTGCTCTTCCCATATGGCAGGTTTTTCGCCAAGGAAAATCATGGCATCCGAGCGCTCCACTGACCGATTTCACGGCCGCATTCGCGGTGCAGGGCGGCAATGCGCCTATCCGCGCTGCCGCGAGGCGGGCGAGTTTCGCGCCCCTGATCCACAGGGTCAGGCGGCATCGACAAATGGACCAGGCGATTATCAATATCTCTGCCTTGACCATGTGCGTCAGTTTAATGCAGGCTACAACTGGTTCGCTGGCATGACCGCTGACGAGATTTCGATGGCGCAAAGCCCGATATATGTCTGGCCAAGCGAAACGCGCGCATTTCGCGCAGACGGCAATGTCGATTCGCCGCCGAAATGGGCGGACTTTAAAGACCCGCTGGATGCCATCTCTACTCGCTTCCGCTCGCGGTTACCCAAAGAGCGTGCTGATGGCCATTTTCTCTCGCTGGAAGACCGCAAAGCACTCCGGACGCTAGGGCTTGGCGAGGATGCCGACCGGCGCGCGTTGCGCAGCGCCTATTCGGCCAAGGTCCGCGCATATCATCCGGACAAAAATGGCGGCAACCGGTCCTATGAAAAGGCTTTGCAAGATGTGATTGCTGCTTATACGCACCTTAAGACATCTCCCGCCTTTATTTGACGAGAATAACATGACCGACATTCCAAACATCCAGCCCGATAGCCGCGACGCGACCATCCTCGCTGCCCCTGACAAGACTATCAGCGTGCGCGAATTGTTCGGGATCGATGTCGATATGGAATGCCCTGCCTTTTCGATTGCCGATGAACGTGTGCCCGACACCGACGACAGCTATGTCTTTGACCCCGACACCACGCTTGCGATCCTTGCCGGCTTTGCCTATAATCGACGTGTGATGGTGCAAGGCTATCACGGCACTGGCAAATCCACGCATATTGAACAAGTTGCAGCACGGCTGAAATGGCCATGCATTCGCATCAATCTGGACGCCCATATCAGCCGTATCGACCTTATCGGCCGCGACGCCATCGTCTTGCGCGATGGCCAGCAAGTCACCGAGTTCCGCGAAGGCCTTTTGCCCTGGGCGTTGCAGACACCAACAGCTTTAGTTTTCGACGAATATGACGCTGGCCGACCTGACGTCATGTTTGTCATCCAGCGCGTGCTTGAAACCGAAGGCAAGTTGACCCTGCTCGACCAAAACCGAGTCATTCGTCCCAACCCTTTCTTCCGCCTGTTTGCAACCGCCAACACCGTCGGCTTGGGCGACACAAGCGGGCTGTATCACGGCACGCAAGCTATCAACCAGGGCCAGATGGACCGTTGGAACATCGTCGTTGGCTTGAACTATCTGCCTGCGCAGGTCGAAAGCGAAATCGTTTTGGCCAAGGCATCAGGCACCGATGCGGCGACCGTTGCCAACATGGTCAAGGTTGCTGAAATGACTCGCCAAGGCTTCATCAACGGCGACATTTCTACCGTGATGAGCCCGCGTACGGTCATCACATGGGCACAGAATACTGCTATTTTCAAAAATGTCGGCTTTGCGTTCCGTCTGTCGTTCCTGAACAAATGTGATGACGCAGAACGCGCCTTGGTTGCCGAATATTATCAGCGCGTTTTTGGACAGGATCTGCCTGAAAGTGTCGTTGGCAAATCGAAGTAAGTACCGGCCATTTCGCCGCAAAAAGTTGAAAGGATGTTACATGCGCCGCATCGCAATTGCTCTCGCGCTCATACTCTCCACTTCGCCGGCATTTGCCGCGTTGAAACCCGGAACACGTGCAACTGACTTCACGACCCAAGCTGTTTTGGCTGGCGAAGCATATAGCTATAACCTCAACAAGGCGCTAAAACGCGGGCCTGTTGTGCTGTACTTCTATCCAAAGGCATTCACTTCAGGCTGCACGGTTGAGGCGCATGAATTTTCCGAAGCCGCCGATGATTTTGCCGCTTATGGCGCATCGATCGTTGGCATGTCGGCGGACAATCTGGATACGTTGAAGCGGTTTTCAGTGGAGGCATGCCGCAACAAATTCACCGTCGGCATTGCGACGAAGCCAATGATCAAAAATTATAAAGTCAGCTTACCGATGATGGGTGGCACCAATCGCACTACTTATGTGATCGCGCCCGATGGCAAGGTGCTATTTGCCTATTCGCAATTGGGCGTAAAGGGCCATGTCTCCGGCGCCTTGAATGCAGTGAAGGCATGGCGTGCGGCGAACCCCAAGCAAAAATAATGCGTAAGATCGCTTTCTCGTTTCTGCCATTGTTGCTCTCTAGCTGCACCGTTGCCGTCGAATATGGCGATGTTCCCCACAGCACGCTGGCGGAAAATCCGCGCTGCAACCCTGTTCAGAACGACAGTGCTGCCATTGCGGGCAAGGACCATTTCATCGTCACAAGCCGCCTGCCCGACTGCCGCGGCGATAATATCCAGCTAACCAATCACCGAGGCGAACGCGTGCGCTACGCCCGCTTTTCGCCGCCACAAAAAATCAAGCCCGCCAAGGGCGATGCGCAAATGATTGTCCCATTGGGCTTCCAGCCTGAGGCTGATTGGTGGGCTGGCCTGCGCGACGCCGCCAACCTGCGCAAAGGGCGCGTCTTGTTGTATGTCCACGGTTATCGCGAAACATTGCAGACAACTGCCCGCGACGCCGTGCAAATTGGTGCGATGAGTAATTTCGATGGTCCAATCGTGCATTATAGCTGGCCATCACAAGGCAATTTGCTCAGCTACGCCGTTGATGAAACCAACATGTATTGGGACGAACGGAATTTCCGCAATTTCCTGACCAAATTGGCACGCACCGAATGGGTCAAGGAAATCGTCATAGTATCGCATTCGCTTGGCGCGCGGCTTGTCATTCCGGCTGTCGAATATGTTGATCGGACATCGACCAACGCAGATTCAAGTAATATTTCCAATATTATATTGGCATCACCTGATGTCGACCGTGAAGATTTCGAACGCGATATTGCCGAAGAAGTTCTCGCCGCACGGCGCGTCAATAATGACCGGCGCGTCACGGTCTATGCATCGATGAGTGACCGAGCGCTTGCCGTTTCGCGCGCGGTGCATGGCTATCCGCGTTTAGGCTCGCCTTATTGTTTCAACCCGTTTGAGGCGCAGGATTTGAAGGCGAAAGGCTTGCCGCAACGTTGTTTTGCGACAAAGACGAAATACCAGACCGAGCCTGCCAAGACAGGCTTCACCATCATTGATACGACAGACGTATCCGGCGGTGGCGCGGGCCATAGTGATTATTTGCGCAGCCCTGCGGTATGTAAGGATTTTGCTGCCGTGGTGAACGGCGCACGGACGACCGAGGACCGCGTGGCGACCAAGCAGGCACATGTTTTTACGCTGCGCGCGCCAGACAAACCGTCCAAAGAACAGATCAGCGCCGTTTGCAAAAGAGTGCCTGACTGATGGCGCATGAATCGCCTCTTGAACAGTTCAAGCAAGTCTTGACCGGCACCGCCCGCGCGCTCGCACATGAGCCGGAGGTGGAATTGGCCTTCACTGCTGACGCGCCAAGCCAAGCAGGCAAGAATTTCAAGGTTCCGATGCCGGGCCGCCTGCTTCCCCCCGATCAAGTGGCCGAAGCGCGTGGTTTTGCCGACAGCTTTGCGTTGAAGTTGAAGCACCACAACCCGGCGCGGCATGCCGCCCTGCGACCTGCGGAGGTCATTGCTGGCGCGGCCTTTGACGCCGTGGAGAATGCGCGCGTAGAGGCACTTGGATCGCGCAATATGGCGGGCATTGCCGCAAACCTTGGCCATGCACTCGAGCTAAAAATGCGCACCGACCCCATCAGCCGTGCCCAAGCCGCTGACGAAGTGCCGATTTCCACGGCGTTGTCCCTGATCGTGCGCGAACGCCTGACTGGCGCGCCCGTACCCGCCGGAGCCGCCGCTGGAGTCGATATGCTGCGCGGTTGGATTGAAGAAAATGCTGGCAGCGACCTTGATGCGCTTGCTCTTGCGCTCGATGACCAAACGGCCTTTGCCGCGCTAACGCAGTCCATGCTCGAACATCTGAACCTCACCGAAGGTGATGTTGATCCGTCAGACGCCGACGAAGGCGGCGATGATGCCGAAGACAGCCAAGACCAAGATGGCGACAGCGATGATGACGGCGAAGGCGAAGCTGGCCAAGCCGAAGCCCGCGCGGAGCCACAGCAGGGCGAAGGTGAAGAGACTGAGGCCGATTACGACGGCGAGGACATGGATGATCAGGATGGTGCCGACGGCGAAATGGGCGACGACGGCATGCAACCCGTCACTCCGCAACGCCGAAACTGGGACCATTTGCCGCAGAGCGACTATAAAATCTGGTCGACCAAATTTGACGAAACGATCACCGCGACCGAGCTTGCCGACGAAGAAGAACTGAACAGGCTCCGCGCCTATCTCGATCAGCAGTTATCGAGCCTGCAATCGGTGGTCACAAAACTTGCCAACCGGTTGCAACGCCGCCTGATGGCGCAACAGAACCGCAGTTGGGATTTTGATCAGGAAGAAGGCATGCTTGACGCAGCGCGCTTGGCGCGGGTGATTGTGTCGCCGGGTAGCTCGCTTTCCTACAAGATCGAACGCGAAACCGACTTCCGTGATACCGTGGTGACGTTGCTCATCGACAATTCAGGCTCCATGCGCGGACGGCCCATCAGCATCGCTGCAATCAGCGCCGATATATTGGCGCGCACCTTAGAACGTTGCGGCGTCAAAACCGAAATACTGGGCTTTACGACACGCGCATGGAAAGGCGGCCAAGCTCGTGAAGACTGGCTATCCGCCGGACGTCCGCCAATGCCCGGCCGCCTCAATGACTTGCGTCACATCATCTACAAAAAAGCCGACGAGCCCTGGCGTCACGCCAAACGCAATCTTGGCCTGATGATGCGCGAAGGTCTGCTCAAGGAAAATATCGACGGAGAGGCGCTACTTTGGGCGCACAATCGCCTGATCGCTCGCGCCGAGGACCGCCGCATATTGATGGTCATATCGGACGGCGCTCCCGTCGACGACAGCACCTTGTCGGTGAACCATGGTGGCTATCTGGAACAGCATCTGCGCAAGGTCATAGAAATGATCGAAACGCGCAGTCCCGTTCAGCTTGTCGCCATCGGCATCGGCCATGACGTCACACGTTACTACAAACGCGCGGTCACCATTATGGATGTCGAACAGCTTGGCGGAACGATGATCGAGCAACTCGCCGGATTGTTTGACGAGGAATAGGCTTGCCTTTCGCACCCCGCATAATATGAGTTAATCGGACGATTAAATTTTGCGGGGGAAGATACATGAATGTCACCGAAGCCGTCGCCTCACGGCGCTCAATCCGCCAGTTTCTCGACAAGCCAGTTGATAAGGCGATCCTACAACGCGTGCTCGCCAAGGCGCAACGCTCGCCATCGGGCGGCAATACGCAGCCTTGGAATGCCGTTGTGCTGACTGGCCAACCCCTCGCGGAACTTACAGCCAAGATCAAGGCCAAGGCCGCCTCTGCGCCGATGGGCGACGGGCATGAATATGACATCTACCCCAAGGGCCTTGAGGGTCGTTATGAAGACCAGCGCCGCGGCGTCGGCAAGGCAATGTTCGACGCGCTTGGCCTGGCTCGCGAAGATGGCGCAGGCCGCGTTGCGCAAATGATGAAGAACTGGGACAGCTTTGACGCGCCGGTGCAATTGTTCACTTACACCCGCAAATATATGGGCCCGCCGCAATGGTCGGACATGGGCATGTGGCTGCAAACCGTCATGCTGTTGTTGCGCGAAGAGGGCCTCGATAGCTGCGCGCAAGAAATCTGGGCAATGTACGGCACATATATGCGCGAACTGCTGAACATTGATGATGAGCATATCTTCTTCTGCGGCATGGCGATTGGCTATCGCGACCCGGATGCGGCGGTGAACAACTTCACTGTCCCGCGCGTGGAGATTGACCAAGCGATACGCTGGGACGGGTTTTCGTAAAACCTCAGATACCTTAGCCGTCATGCTGAACTTGTTTCAGCATCTTAATTTCTCAAACGGATGCGAACTGAGTAAGACGCTGGAGCCGAAGGCGTGCAGCGCACAAACAGGCTAAGGGTGACGGTTGGAGGTGACTTGACCTCAGCACCCATTTCCAGCATCGCCCAAACCATGACCGAACTGCGCCTCTTCAACAGCCTCACACGGCAACTTGAAACCTTCATCCCCGTCCATGCGGGCGAGGCGCGCGTCTATACCTGCGGGCCGACGGTGTATAATTACCCGCATATCGGCAACATGCGCGCATATGTTTTTGCTGACACACTTGGCCGAGTGCTGTCGTATAAGGGCTACAAGCTTACCCATGTGATCAACATCACAGATGTCGGCCATCTGACCGACGACGCCGACGCCGGCGAAGACAAGATGGAAAAGGTGGCGGCCGAAAAGGCGCAGTCGATCTGGGACATCGCTAGGCATTATACCGAAGCTTATTGGGCAGATATCAAGGCGCTCAACATCCGTCAGCCAGCGCATTGGTCGATCGCCACGGACTATGTGCCGGCGATGATTGAATACGCGACCAGCATCGCTGACAAGCATTGCTACGAACTCGACAGCGGCCTGTATTTCGATACCTCGACCGTTGCCAATTATGGCGCATTGGCCCGCGCGAAGACCGAAGACGGGGAAGGCCGGATTGAAGAGGTCGAAGGCAAACGCCACGCCGCCGACTTTGCCATCTGGCGCAAGACACCAGCGGGTGAAACGCGGCAAATGGAGTGGGACAGCCCATGGGGCAAAGGCGCGCCGGGCTGGCATCTAGAATGCTCGGTCATGTCGGAAGCGTTGCTTGGCCTGCCATTCGACATCCACACCGGCGGGATTGACCATCGCGAAATACACCACCCCAATGAAATCGCGCAAAATCAGGCGCGCTGCAACAGCGACCACAGCGGCGCACGGTTCTGGATGCACAACAACTTCCTGATCGAACGCAGCGGCAAGATGTCCAAATCGTCAGGCGAATTCCTGCGTGTGCAGTTGCTGATCGACAAAGGCTTCCACCCCCTCGCCTACCGCCTGATGTGCCTGCAGGCACATTATCGCAGCGAATTGGAGTTTTCATGGGAGGGTTTGCAGGCCGCCTTGGTGCGGTTGAAACGGATGGTGATGATGATTGAGCGACTCCGCAGCAGGGCTGACGCAGAACCCATGGGCCAAGCTGATATGACCATCAGCCAAGTCGACGAAGCATTGTCGGATGACCTCAATACTCCACGTGTCCTTGATATCGCTTTTTCTATTTCTGACGAAAAAGGATATGCATCGGATCGGCTAGACGCGATTTTCGAGTGCGACAAAGTGCTTGGTCTTAACCTTGCAACTTTGACCCGCACCGACCTCCGCGTCCGCCCCAAATCCGCGATCATTACCGAAGCCGCAATCGAAGCCGCCCTTGCCGCGCGCAAGGAGGCCCGCGCTGCCAAGGATTTCGCTAAATCGGATGCGATCCGCGATGACCTCATCGCCAAGGGCGTCGAAGTGATGGACGGCGATCTGCTTGGTTGGGATTGGAAGTTGGATGTTTAACGCGTCCCTCATCGTTCGTGTCGACCACAGTCGAGACATGATCGACAGCGCACGACTTCAACACATCTCGAATGGGCTCGATGCGCAAGGATATAGGGAGGAAAACAAATGACCAAAACCAAACTCGTAATGTCCGGCCTTGTCCGACCGTTGATCGAACCACGGCTCCCAGACTGGATCGACCCCCAGTTCTTTATGTCTAAGGAAGAAGCGCTAACGCTCGCCCCTCAAGCCGAAATTGGCTGGTTCGACATGTATGACAAGGGCGATATGGCGACAGTCATTGGTGCAGCCAGCAATATGAAATGGCTCAACAGCATCTACGC
>Ga0136636_10000396_pt1 | contig 21553 bp, 18 predicted proteins | sample AntDrymUQ8522106_2_FD_104653 | JGI IMG/M metagenome (GOLD analysis project Ga0136636, IMG submission 104653) | Polar desert sand microbial communities from Dry Valleys, Antarctica - metaG UQ852 (21.06) | ecosystem: Environmental > Terrestrial > Soil > Desert | place: Antarctica: Dry Valley... | reverse complement strand
CTCTATCTGAAGTGAATCAACTTCTGGAGCAACCAACGCAAACCAATATTCGCAAACTTGATATTGAAATGCCGGGAGGATTTACCTTGCGCAATACTAACAGTGACGACGATATGAACCGTGCGGTCCATATCCTGCAAACCCTGAATCTGTCCGTTGATTCAATGGCAAAACTGCTGGCCGGCCCGAATCCAACACCGATTGTTCCCGTCGCTCAAGCCCCAGTCCAGAAGACAGAAGAAGGGGGAACCACCATTCAGGAAATGGTGCCAAGGTACGCTACCCGCAAACGCGACAAGCTTGCCGTAAAGACGCTCTATGAATACGGCAACTATCATCGGAAGTTTGTGGAATGGCTGGAGCTTCGGAAGAAGAAAAAACACATTGCCGACCATCTTTTTACTGCAGGTCATACCAGACTCCACGCCCACTGCCATGCCTGGTTCAGGCTTCCATGTTCAGTTAGACTCCTGAAATGCTGCTTCAAGGTATTTCGGCTCGCGCCAGTGAGTTTGATAGCATCTGCCATCGTGACCCGACCATGCTCCCGAGCGAACTCAACGATTGTGAGTGACAACTCGGGCAGAGCAGCCAGCACAATCTTTTCCCGTTCAACCTTCTTCTCCAACCGACGTACCTGCTCGGACAAGGAGCGAAGGAAAAACACCAACCACGGTTGCCAGTTCGGCGTTTCCGTGCGGATGCTTCCCTGCGTCTGTCGCAACGCGAGGTAATACGCTTCTTTGTTGACTTCAATGACGCTTTCCGACGAGCTATAGGGCACGTAGGAGTACCCATTCTGCATCAGTAGCAAGGTGGTCAGTACGCGGCTCAAGCGGCCATTGCCATCTTGGAACGGATGAATTTCGAGGAACACCACCACAAAGGTCGAAATGATCAGCAGCGGGTGAATTTGCGCCTTGTCGCGCTCTTCGGTTACCCAGCCGACCAGATGGTGGCAACTCGGCGCAGCGCCGACAAACAATCTGGAGCAAGCGTACCCAAGGCGCGCCAAGCACCTTTGAACTCGTCAATGCGGGCGATCAGGCGCAGGATTTCTGGCGTGATTTGAAGAGTGTCGGTGCGTAACATGCACCAATAGTACGCCCATTTTCACCCAATATGCCAGTGCTATGTTGGCGCTGGCATATTGTGATGCTGATCAACTGATCAACTGATCAACTGATCAACTGATCAACTGATCAACTGATCAACTGATCAACTGGTCAACAACCGTTTTACAAGGATAGTGGGGTAGTCCTGCCGATGCCCTGCAATGAGGTACACATAGATATCGTTGCCGATCCGCCGGTAGACCAATTTGTGGTGCGAGGTGTAGACATTCTGGTAGTCCAATATGCCCACCGATGCCAGTTCCTGGACGGGTGTTCCGTTGAAAACGCCAGCGTTAATTTTCTCCAGCTTGTCAAAAATCTCGTCTTCGGCTTTCAGCCATGCGGCTTCGCCCCATTTGTCGAGCATGTAGTCCTGAAGCGAAAGCAAGTCCGCCTGGGCGTCGGGAAGAACGATCACCGCCATTATTTGCGGCTTTGGCGAGCAGCCAGCAGTTGTGCCCGTGATTCAGCGACGGAAATACCTTTCCCTTGGTTGCGGTCTTTCTCGCCCAGGGCAATGATTTTCAGAGCGGCAATTAGCGCTTCCTTTTCCTGAAACTGCTTGACGCCCTCAATCACCATGCTGGCCTCACCATTCTGGGTGATGACAAACGGATTGCCGTTCATTTCCAGATCTTCGGAAATCTGCGCCGCATGGCTTTTCAGGTAGGAAATGGACTTGATGTTGGCGATGGACTGCATGTTGCCTCCTAGAATTCACTAGGTCTAAATTTAGTCCCGAATTTAGTTGGCGTCAATCATTGACGTGTCCCCGTCTTATTGGAACAATGCTAGGTGTCACATATCGGGGTACCGGTTTTTTTGGGACACTTTCACACAACAAGAAAAAATGTCGCTTGTATTCATTGGGTTAGTGCTACGGTCTGGACAATCCCACCCTTCCTGCCAAACTTTTACATATAAGTAATTGATTTTACTGGATTTTTGTTTTTTGCGTCATTGTGACCCATCACGGCTGGAAATTCTGTATGCGTTTTCATCGCTTAAATCGCCGCCTATTTTTTGGTTTTTTGATGCTGATTGGGAGTGTTGTAAATGCTGAGAGTTTGGGGGGCGACGCCTTGAAACCGAGCTATGGAATATTCCCAGCCGAAAATTTTCAGACAACGACTGGTCAATGTCCGGATTGTTCGGCGATTTCTCAGGCGCTTTGGTATTTTCGTGATGAAACAATCGCCGTGCCTAAAAATGGTCAGCCGCTGGCCGGTTTCGAGCGCGCCATGTCGATTCAGGATGATCTGGCCGCGTGGGCTAAAGCGACGCCGGTCGGCAGCGCGGCAGATTATCCGCCGCTGGTCTGGATTGCTGCGCCGGATGTGCTGCGCAATGCCCGGATTACACCGGATGGCCAATCGATCAAGACAGCAAATAGCAATTTGGCCTTAAAGTTAGTGCCCAAGCTGCCTTTGAATGGCTCATATTTTGATGAGCACAGCCTGGATTTTTTCCAAGGTAAATCGCTCAAGCTACGTGGCACGCAAAAAGGTAACGATTTTGTGGCGCAGGTGATTTGGCTAGAAAACTTCCGTTTACCGCAGCAACCGACTAACCAGGCGATCAAGCCTGATCCCGCTGCATTTCGAGATTGGATTCGAGCCATGCCCCAAGGCGGGGCGCAAAGTCCGTTTCAGGTTGAGTCCGTCTGGCGACGGGCCGAAAGTACTCGGCCGCGTGATGGTCAGCCAATCATCGGTCTGATGCTGAATGGTTCGCAAGGCGATGACGACGAGGCGCAGGGTGGCCATTTCGGCATCATGGCCGGGCGCATTGGGGCTAACGGGGCAATGGATGATTGGCTGGTCAATAATATTTACTCACTCGATTCGATCAGTGAGAAAGGCATCATCGCCGCTGCTGTGCCGCTGGATAACTATCTGGGTGATTTGAACAGCGGTCAGGCTTGGTATCGGCCTTCGTACATGCTGGTCGCTACCTTGAAAGATGCCCGGACGGCGACGCACTTTCAGTCAGCCTTCGGCCGCGTCTTCAACCAGTTTTACCGTCACCAATTTGATTATCAGCATGCGCGAGCTAATTGTGCCGGAACGAGCGTGTTGACTGCGCGTGCGCTCGGCTGGCAGGTGCCGGTGCGTGGCGCCGAAGGCTGGCTGAAAGCCGTATTTGCCCTGCCTTACGTGGGGATCACCGAGCGCAGCCTGAGCAAGGGCAAGGCAGTTTTTGACTATATGACCGAAGATCAGACCAAGCTTTCGCCGGGTGTGGCTTTCGCTGAAATGGGGGCGGATCTGATGAAACTGGCGGCCGGGCAGAGCGGGCGTAGTTTGAGTCAGTTCGAGCGCTTGCTGGCTGAAGATGTCGAGGAAATCTTGCTGGTCCGCGTGCCGCAATTGCCGTCGAGCCGGGCCTGGGGTAATTTTCCGGTGGAAAATACCGGCGAGTTCATGGCGCGCCTGCCGAAAGATCCGGCTGAGCAGAAAATCATTCCGGTGCCGCCGCGCCTGTTTCCCGCTGAATTGCGCGATGCCAAGTCGCCGTCCGAGCCGTTCTTGCATTCCGATTACGCAGTGATTGGCTGGGTCTTAGCGATTCTTGCACTGTTTGCGCTCATTTTGCGGCGGGTCTTGGCATAATCCGTCTGTGCTTGCCTACATTGTTCGTCGCCTTCTTTACGCCATCCCGATTCTTATCGGGGTGAATCTCATCACCTTTGCCTTGTTTTTCGTCGTTAATACGCCGGATGACATGGCGCGCATGCAGCTTGGCGTCAAGCGGGTGACGCCGGAAGCGATTGAGAAATGGAAGGTTGAGCGCGGCTACAACAAGCCCTTGCTGATCAACACAGCGGCAAGTGGCTTGGCGACGGTCACTGATACTGTGTTCTTTCAGAAATCAGCCCGCATGTTTGTCGGTGATTTCGGCCGGGCCGAAGATGGCCGCGACATCGCCCGCGAAATCAGCGCCCGGATGGTGCCATCGCTGGCAATTGCGCTGCCCACTTTTATTCTCGGCTTGTTGGTGACGATCACCTTCGCGCTGACGCTGGCCTTCTTCCGCGCCAGCGCTTTTGATTTCTGGGGCGTCGTTTTGTGCGTCGCGATGATGTCGATTTCCGGCTTGTTCTACATCATTGGCGGGCAATACCTGATCAGCAAAGTCTGGCGCCTGGTACCGATTTCCGGTTTTGGTGACGGGCTGGATGCTTGGCGATTTTTGGTTCTGCCGGTGCTGATCGGCGTCGTTTCCGGAATTGGTGCATCGGCCCGCTGGTATCGCACGATCTTCCTTGAGGAAGTTAGCAAGGATTACGTTCGCACTGCGCGCGCCAAAGGCTTACCGGAAACCGTGGTTTTCTTTCGCCATGTTCTGCGTAACGCGCTGATTCCGATTCTCACCGGCGTTGTCGTGGTTATTCCGCTGCTCTTCATGGGTTCGCTGCTGACTGAGTCCTTCTTCGGCATTCCCGGTCTGGGCAGTTATACGATAGATGCGATCAACGCGCAGGATTTCGCCGTAGTGCGTTCCATGGTGTTCATCGGTTCGCTGCTTTACATCATCGGGCTGATCCTGACTGATATTTCCTACACGCTGGTTGATCCACGGATCCGCTTCGAATGATCGATTTTCAGATCATCGTGCTCTGGTCGGATGTGCTGATCTGGCTTCTGGTCGCCGCCGGCATTGGCGTCGGCGTGCTGATCGCCAAAAGCCCGCCGTTGCTCGCCGCCTGGCGGCGGGTAGGGGCAAACCGGGTCGGCATGGCGGCGGCGACGGTGCTGCTCGTCTTCATCCTGATTGGCCTGCTCGATTCCATGCATTACCGGGTGCAGTTGGAAGGCAAGGCAGGGCAAAAGCCGGTGTATGCCGTCGAGGTGCTGTCGCTGCTCGATGCGCTGGCCACACCGCTGCGCAGCCGCAATGAAAAAACCTACTCTGAACCCTTCGCGACCCGCCTTTACGCCAAGGAAACCATTGATCTGCCGGGGCAGGGTTCGGTGCGTGATTATCCCCGCCTGAAACATGGTGGCAGCCATCTTGGCGAGCGTGAGGCGGAAGTCCTTGCCGACGTGACGGTCACCGTTTCACGCGCCTGTTCGCTGGCCTTTGTCATCTGGCTGGCGGTGGTTGCGGTGGTAACGCTGAGTGTTAATCGGCAAAGTGCTGCGGTCGACCTCTCTGGATGGCAAAAAATCTGGTCCGGCGAAACTGTTTTTGCCTGGAATGCGGTGTTGATCACCCTGGGTTTGATCCTGCTTTTTGTCGTGCCGCTATTCTGGCTATCCAGCCAATATCATGTTTTCGGTACCGACAAGGTGGGGCAAGACGTGCTCTATCAAATCCTGAAAAGTGTGCGGACCGGTTTGATTATTGGCTTGGTGACGACGCTGGTCATGCTGCCGATGGCGGTGCTACTTGGTATCGTCGCCGGCTATTTTCGCGGTTGGGTCGATGATGTCATCCAGTATGTCTATACCGTACTCAACTCGATTCCCGGCGTACTGCTGATCGCTGCGGCGGTGCTGATGATGCAGGTGGTGATCGACACCCATCCGCAATGGTTTTCCACCGCTGCCGAGCGCGCCGACCTTCGTCTACTGGCTCTTTGCTTCATTCTTGGTATCACCAGTTGGACTGGCTTGTGCCGCCTGTTGCGCGGTGAAACGCTGAAGCTGCGCGAGCTGGAATACATTCAGGCGGCGCAGGCTTTTGGTGTCTCCAACTGGCGCATTATTGTTCGCCACATTCTGCCCAACCTGATGCACATCGTGATCATCGCTCTGGTGATGGATTTCTCCGGGCTGGTGCTGGCTGAGGCGGTGCTGTCTTATGTCGGCATAGGAGTCGATCCGAGCATGACGAGCTTTGGCACGATGATCAACAGCGCACGGATGGAACTGGGCCGCGAGCCGGTCGTCTGGTGGTCGCTGGCGGCAGCCTTTTCGGCAATGTTCATTCTTGTGCTGGCGGCCAATATTTTTGCCGATGCGGTGCGTGATGCTTTTGATCCGAGGGCGGCATGAATAACTTGATTCGACGCGGCGGCGCAAAGGTGCAGAGCAACTCAGCAAATCAAATAGTTTTCTCTGAGCAATCGCGCCTTCGCGGTGCAAAAAACCATGTCTGATCACCTTCTTTCGGTCACCGACCTTCGCATTGGCTTCACCGCCGGCCGCCAGTCACTTGCTGCGGTCGACGGCATTTCCTTGGCTATTTCTGCTGGCGAGACTTTCGCATTGCTGGGTGAATCCGGCTGCGGCAAATCGGTCACGGCGCAAGGCATCATGCGTCTGCTACCGGCGGCCGGTCACATTCTCGGCGGCAGCATTCAGCTGCATGGCGAGGAACTGCTGACGCTGCCGGAAGTCGATATGCGCCGTATTCGCGGCGGCCAGATGGCGATGATTTTCCAGGAGCCGGCAACCAGTCTCAACCCGGTGCTGACCGTAGGCCGGCAGATTGGCGAAGTGCTGGAACGCCATCGCAATTTGCGCGATGAGGCGGCAACCGGGCGCATGCTTGAGTTGCTGCGCCAGGTGGGCATTGCTGACCCCGAGCGGCGGCTGAACGAATTTCCTTTCCAGCTTTCCGGCGGCATGAAGCAGCGGGTGATGATCGCCATCGCGCTCGCCGGGGAGCCTAAACTGCTGATCGCAGACGAGCCAACGACGGCGCTTGATGTCACGGTTCAGGCGCAAATTCTTGATCTGCTCGCCGGCTTGCAGGCCGAGCGCGGCATGGGCATGCTGCTGATTACCCATGACCTTGGCGTTGTGGCCCGCATGGCACAGCGCATCGGCGTGATGTATGCCGGTGAATTGGTTGAAGTAGCCAGCCGTGAGGAATTTTTCAAGCGGCCGCAACATCCTTATACGCAGGCGCTGTTTGCCGCCTTGCCGGAAGTTTCGCGGCGCGGCCTGAAGCTGACGACAATTCCTGGCCAAGTGCCGGCGCTGTCGGCAATGCCGTCTGGCTGTCGTTTCGCCGATCGCTGCGCGCAGGTGATGGCGCAATGTCGAACGGTTTCACCAGAGTGGCGTGAGGCGGGTAACGGACATCTTGTCCGCTGTCACTGGCAGGGTGAGGCCCAAGCGCTGGAAATTCCTCGTCATGCCATCACCGAACTCAACATTGAACCAAGCCGACCTTTCCTCGATATTGCCGACCTGAAAGTGCATTTTCCGATTCGTCATGGCCTGTTGCAGCGGACGATCGGCCATGTTCGTGCGGTCGACGGCGTTTCTCTGGCCATTTCAGCTGGTCGAACACTTGCCTTGGTCGGTGAATCGGGCTGTGGCAAGACAACAGTCGGCAAGGCGCTGTTGCAACTAATTAAACCAACAGCCGGCAGTGTCAAACTCGGTGGCAATGAACTGGTTGGCATGAAGCCAAAACGCCTGCGCGCTGCACGTCGCCACATGCAAATGGTGTTTCAGGATCCTTTTGCATCATTGAATCCACGCCTGCGGGTTGGTGAAATTATTGCCGAAGGCATGACTGTGCTGGCGCTGAAAGCCGATGCCGTTGCGCAGAGCGAAGCAGTGTCTGCCTTGCTCAAGCAAGTGGGCTTGCCCGACGAGGCGGCTGGGCGTTATCCGCACGAATTTTCCGGCGGCCAGCGTCAGCGCATCGCCATCGCTCGCGCTTTGGCTGTGCAACCTGAACTCTTGATTTGTGACGAACCAACTTCGGCGCTCGACGTTTCAGTCCAGGCACAAATTCTCAATCTGCTAAAAAAACTACAGGAGGAACTCGGCGTCGCCTATCTGTTCATCACCCATAACTTTGCCGTGGTTGAGTATCTGGCACACGACGTGGCGGTGATGTACCTCGGCCGGATTGTTGAGCAGGGTCGGGCGGAAGAAGTATTGCGTTCGCCGAAGCACCCCTACACGCAAGCTCTGTTATCGGCGGTGCCGGCACCCCGGCTTGACGCCCATACGGCAGTGATTCGCCTGCCGGGAGAAACGCCATCGCCAGCTAATCCACCATCCGGCTGCCACTTTCACCCGCGTTGCCCGCAGGCGATGGATGTTTGCCGGCAGGGCTACCCGACGATAAGTCAGGTTTCAGCGACGCATACGGTCAACTGTCATTTGATTTAAAAAATCAGGGGATTTACCGTTGAGATGCTGAGTCAAAGCGGCGATTTTTCTTACGCTTTGATTGCACTGTTCCTCAACGTCTCGGCGATGCAAACGAGGAAATTAGCCGCGCCGGCCATTGCCTGATTTGGCTACCTTGGCAGGCGGCGATGCCTTGCTGCTGGCGTGTTTCGACTTACTGTCAACATTGGCTTTAGCTGATTTTCCACTCGATTTAGGGGCCGCCGCATGTTTGCTCGTCGACTTTGCCTCTTTAGCGATTAATTTGGATTCTGCCTTGCTGCCGTGCTTGCCTGGCGCATTGGCGTATTTACCATCCTTGCCGGTTTTTTCGCGGGCCGCATAGCGCCCGTGCGGCTTGGTGACGGGTTCCGGTTCGATGATCTGCGGCAGAGAGGGGTTATTGTTCAACTTGCCCAGGTCATCGGCCCCGTCGCCGGCGGGGACCAGCAAGGTCGAGCCGGCACCAAGGCGGATCTTGCCACTCAAACTATTGACGCGCAGCAGTTCAGGCAGGGCAATGCCAAAGCGCGGCGCCAGCTTGTTGAGCTTTTCGCCATTTTTCAGGGTGTAGGTTTGCCATTCGGTAAGCGGTGCGGAGTTTTTTTCCAAGTTGCTGCGGAAGATGTCCATCTTGTCGGTCGGCAATACCACCGAACTTGACCCTTGAATAACCGGACGATTATGCGAAGGGTTGAGCGCCATAAATTCAGTAACTGGCATATTGGCCAGACGGGCGGCGGTTTTGACGTCCATCGGTCGGGCCGTGTCGATGGTGGCAAAGTAAGGGCGGTTGATAATCCCCGGCAAGCCGAGTTGAACCATCAGTGCCGGATTGCCGAAGATGTTTTTCAGGGCTTGCAGTTTGGGCACGTAATGCCGAGTCTCGTTCGGCATCTTAAGGCTGGCGTAATCGGTCGGCAGGCCCTGTGCGATATTTTTTTCCACGGCGCGTTTGACGGCGCCTTCACCCCAGTTGTAGGAAGCAAGTGCCAGATGCCAGTCGCCATGCATGTCATAGATGGTTTGCAGGTAGTCGAGTGCCGCATTGGTTGAAGCGACGATGTCGCGACGCTCATCTTTCCACCAGTTTTGTTCCAGCTTGAAGCGTTTGCCGGTAGCCGGGATAAATTGCCACAGGCCGGAGGCGTGCGAACGTGAATAGGCCATCGGATTGAACGAGCTTTCCACCATGGGGAGCAAAGCCAGTTCGGTCGGCATGCCGCGCGCTTCGAGTTCTTGCACAATGTGGTGGAGATAGGGCCGGCTGCGTTCAACCATGCGGCGCAAAGCGTCCGGGTGGTTTTGATACCACTGCTGGTGATCCAGCGTCATCTCATCGTTGAGATTGGTCATTGCAAAACCGTTACGAATGCGATCCCAAAGATTGTCCGAGGGGGTGGTTAGGTCAATGCTGCTCGGCGGTTGCAGTGCCGCGTTAACTTCGTGAATGGTGAGCGCATCTTCTAGGCTTACCGGGGCGGCGTCGCCAAGGGTGCGGGAGAGCAGGGAAATCAGGGGAAAACTATCGTTTGTATCGGCGACGGCCGGGACGGCCAGGGCGAGCGTGATCGCTCCAAGCCCGGCGCCGGCAATGCGGCGGATCAGCGACAGAACGTTGCGGTCTTGCATAGGGTAGGGCTCCTGGCGCGAACGGGGTCGACTAAAAGCGGCATTATACCCGAGGCTTGAGTGATTTTTGCCTTCTTGCTTTATTCACGGAGTGTTGAGATGGCTACTTGATCCCTGAAATTAGCTCATTTTTCGCCGTTGACCGCAGCATTCTGTAAATCTCGGTGGGAGCGGTTAAACTCGCACAATTGCGTGTCTTGCAGACGATAAACTGGCTGAAATGAACCAAATAAAAGTGGATGGAAGCCGTATTCCGAGCGGTGTCTGGGTGCTCGGTTTTGTCAGCATGCTGATGGATATTTCTTCTGAAATGATCCATAGCTTGTTGCCCTTGTTCATGGTCACAACAATGGGGGCTAGCGCCTCGCTGGTCGGGCTGGTTGAGGGGCTGGCCGAAGCAACTGCACTGATCGTCAAGGTGTTTTCCGGCGCGCTCAGTGATTATCTCGGCAAGCGCAAAGGTCTGGCGCTCTTCGGCTATGCCTTGGGCGCCTTGACCAAGCCCCTGTTTGCGCTGGCGCCGACAATGGGTGTCGTGCTTGGCGCGCGCTTGCTCGACCGTGTCGGCAAAGGGATTCGCGGCGCACCGCGAGATGCACTGGTTGCCGACATCACGCCGGCACACTTGCGAGGCGCGGCGTTTGGCTTGCGCCAATCACTCGATACGGTCGGCGCTTTTCTCGGCCCGCTACTCGCCGTTGGCCTGATGCTGGTCTGGGCCAACGATTTTCGCGCTGTTTTCTGGGTCGCGGTGATTCCGGGCTTGCTGGCGGTGGCCTTGCTGCTCGTCGGTATTCGTGAGCCCGAGGTGCATTCTGGCGCTAAACGCAGCAATCCAATCAGTCGCGAGAACTTGCGTCGCCTGAGTCCGGCTTACTGGTGGGTGGTCGGCATCGGTACCTTCTTTACGCTGGCCCGTTTCAGTGAAGCGTTTCTCGTCTTGCGGGCTGAGCAAAGTGGCATTCCGCTTGCTTTGGTGCCCTTGGTCATGGTCGCCATGAACCTGGTGTACGCTGCTTCGGCCTATCCTTTTGGTAAGTTGGCAGACCGTATGAACCACACGCGTTTGCTGATCATTGGCCTGATTATTCTCGTTGCTGCCGACCTGGTGCTGGCCAGCAGCAATCACTGGTCCGTTGTCTTGCTCGGTGTTGGCCTGTGGGGCGTGCATATGGGCATGACTCAAGGTTTGTTGGCGACGATGGTGGCCGATACAGCACCGGCTGATCTGCGTGGCACAGCCTTTGGCTTCTTTAATTTAGCGAGCGGTATCGCCATGCTTCTGGCCAGCGTCACCGCCGGGCTGCTTTGGGATGCGTTCGGGGCGGCATATACTTTTTACGCTGGGGCGGCCTTTTGCCTGCTGACCTTGGCCGGGCTGGCGCTGCGTTCGCGGCGGAATTGAAATTTGCCTGTTTTTGCCGGTCGACCGTAGCAATCAGCTAATAAAGGGCAATTGCAGGGTATCGGTGCCCAGTGCCGAACCAGTGGTTTCACGACAGAGCGCGAGAAAAGTCTGCTCCGCCGGGCTGACATGGCGTTGGCGGTGGCGGGCGAAATAGAAGCGGCGACTCAGATCAAATTGCGGCGTTTTGATCTCGACCAAGCTGCCTCGGCGAAATGCCTCGCGCAGCGCCAACCGCGAAAGGCAGCCAATGCCCAGCCCGGATTCCACAGCGCGCTTGATCGCTTCAGTGTGTTCCAGTTCGAGCTGAATATGCATCTCGGGCAGGGCCTGGGCAATCACTCGGTCAAACAGGGCGCGGGTGCCGGAACCGCGTTCGCGGACGATCCATTTTTGTTTGACGAGCTGCGCCGAGCTGACTTCTGCCAGCAAGGCCAAGGCGTGATGCGGTGCGCAAAAGACGACCAAGGCATCATCCAGCCAGGGTTCGAGCAATAAATCTGGATCATTGGCTTCGCCTTCAATCAGGCCGATATCGAGTTCATAGCGGTTTAATTGCGCAACAATGCTATGCGTGTTGGCAACGTGCAACTGGATTTTCGAAGCCGGATGACGGCGCAGGTATTCGGCCACCACCAGCGTCGCCAGGTAATTGCCAATGGTCAGCGTCGCCCCCACGGCCAGTGGCCCAAGCACGCCGCCGGCGAGATAGCCTTCAATGTCAGTCGCCCGCGCCAGCATGTCTTCGGCCTGCGGCAACAAGCCGCGCCCGGTACTGTTCAGGCGTAACGATTTACCGATACGGTCGAACAGCGGGCAATCGAATTGCCGCTCCAGTTCAACCAGAGCGCTACTTGCCGCCGATTGTGACATCGCCAAGGCTTCGGCAGCGCGCGAAACATTTTCGCTACGGGCAATCGCAGCAAAGACTTCAATTTGGCGCAGTGTGAGTCGCATATCGATAAAATAGGTAAGAGATAGAGAAATTATCCGCTTAAATTAATATGCTGCACAGACTATGCTGTAAAGCGTACCCAATCAACGCCGAGAGTTTCTGCTATGAGCGCACTTGCCAGTCAAAAAATCATTTCCGTCCATCACTGGAATGACACCCTGTTTTCCTTCCGGACAACGCGTGATCCGGGCCTGCGTTTCATTAATGGCCAGTTCGTGATGATCGGACTGGAAGTCAACGGCAAGCCATTGACTCGCGCCTACAGCATCGCTAGCGCCAATCACGAAGAGTATCTTGAGTTTTTCAGCATCAAGGTGGCGGATGGCCCATTGACTTCGCGCCTGCAACACCTGCAGCCGGGTGATCCGATCATTGTCAGCAAAAAGCCAACAGGCACGCTGGTTCTACATGACCTCAAGCCGGGCAAGCGGCTCTTTATGTTCGCTACTGGTACCGGGCTGGCGCCTTTCATGAGCCTAATCCACGATCCCGAAGTCTATGAAAAATTTGAGAAGATTATTCTTATTCATGGCGTTCGCTGGACCAATGAACTGGCCTATCACGACTACATTGAGCACGAATTATCGACGCACGAATTTTTTGGTGATTCGGTGCGGGAAAAACTTATTTACTACCCAACCGTGACACGTGAATCATTCCGTAACGAAGGGCGCTTGACCGATCTGATCGAGTCCGGCCAGTTGTTTGCCGATATTGGCCAAGCCCCGCTTGATCCGGCGACTGATCGCGCCATGATCTGCGGTAGCCCGGCAATGTTGACCGATACCGCCGCCATGCTCGATGCCCGTGGTTTCAAGGTGGGTCATCACTATACTGGGGTGCTTGGTGATTACGTTATTGAGCGAGCCTTCGTCGAAAAGTAAAGATGCAGCGAGGGTGCCTGGGTGATTGATTCGGGTTGCCATCGGAAGCGTTGGATGTACGCCGGAGCCTGAAAGCCGGATAGAGAAAAGCCCATTGCAGCGAATCGATGCAATGGGCTTGTTCTTGTCTGGCAGGTCGGTCAGTGGGCTGGGCGATTTGTGCCGGTTTTTCCGAAAACAGAGAATCAGTTGGAACTCAGGGGCGACGACAGGCGGCGGAAAAGTCCATTTTTTCCTCGTAGACCGCAGTCTTTACATCCAGCATGCCGAGCACGGTATGGAACAGGTGGTCATGTGCCACCGGCGATTTCGCCCGTTCGGTAATGCAACCCGGGTTAAGTGAGAAACTGCTGGCATAGCCGGGTGAGAGCCACATTACCATCGGCACCCTGGTTTGTACTTCCGGCGCAATGGCGTAAGGAATGCCGTGCAGGAACAAGCCATTTTCACCCAGCGACTCGCCATGATCAGAAACGTAAATCAGGGCATTGTCGTGCGTGCTGTCTTTACCCAAATATCGGATGACATTGGCAACGACATGGTCGGTGTAGCGAATCGCATTGTCGTAAGCATTGACGATGGTTTCAATCTTGCAATGCGCCAAGTCGGCATCTTCGCAGGCCGGGGTGTAGTGCTTGAACGCATCAGGATAGCGTTTGAAATAGGCCGGACCGTGATTGCCCAATTGGTGCATGACTACCAACAGGTTGCCGGGCGTGCTGGCGACTATTCCCTCCAGTGTTTTCAGCATGGCTTCGTCAAGGCAGCGCTCACCGTCACACAATGTCGGCATGTCAGCGGCCTTCGGGCGAGTTTCCTCAACGCCTTTGCAGACATTTTTGCAGCCGGACTGGTTGTCAATCCAGACGACACGAAAGCCGGCGCGGGCCGCGACGTCAAGCAGCGACTCGCTGCCACGAATTAGTTTTTCATCGTACTGCCGGCGTCCCCAGGGCGAAAACATGCAAGGCAGCGAGACTTCCGTATTGCTGCCACAACTGGTCACTGTGGCGAAATTGATCACCCCGAGTTCGGCCAGTTCCGGCGTTGTTTGCCTAGCGTAGCCGGACAGCCCCCAATTAGCGGCGCGGGCGGTTTCGCCGACGATTAGGACGAGTAGCGCCGGTTTCTTGCGTGCCGCCCAGCTGCTGCCTTGCGTGGCATCTGTGCCCATGGGCAAACGTGCAGTTTCACTACTTTTAACCTCGCCACGAAGGGCACTTCCGAGCGAGTAGAGATAGTTGCTGGGTGTTATCAGGTAGCGCAACTCCTTGTGGTTGCGCATTTGCGAGGCCATATCCTGAAAGATCAGCAAGGTGGCACCGCCACCGAGCAGGATTGCCAGCAGCAGGGCGCCCAGGCGGCGGGGGATGGCTCGGCGCAATGGTTCGCGGATCAACTGGACGCGACTAAGCAACCAGATCGGCACGCCGGCAAAAAGCAAAACATGCGGAATAACCGCCCAGGTCATCAAGTCACTGGCTTCATGAAGGTCGGTCGCCAGGACGTTACGGAGCATGTCCGGATCAAGATAGACGTGGTAGCGGTTCATGTAATAAACCGCAAAGGCTGTGGTCAGTAGTAACAGCGCAAGTAAAGGCTTGGCCGTCCAGCGGTTAAGCAAAATACCCAGCAGCAGGAAGTTCGACGTCGTCAGAATGACAAACAGCGCCGCGACGACCAGCCAACTTGCCGGCTTGCTCAGGTCGTACCCGCCTAGCATCCCTTCGAGGAACAGGCGGTTGCAGAATAGGGTAAAAAACAGACTGGCGATTAAAGCCAGACTTTCAACTCGCAATGTCGGACGATGCAGCAGCGAGGAAATAAATGAAGAAAGGCGGGAGTAGGGCATGCGGATTTTCAAGAAATATGGTTATTCAGCATTTTGCCTGAGTAGTTGTGAAAAAAAACCGTGAAGCTTGCTGAGGCTTGGTTTTTAGCCGGCCTTAAGCTGAGGTTGCAACGACATGCATTTGGTGCGTCGTGTTTCGCTGGGGAAAAACAACAACCACTCAAGAAAAAAGGCCCTGATCGTTAAATCAGGGCCTTCAGTATCCTGGCGGAGCAGGAGGGATTCGAACCCTCGGTGGGATATTATCCCACACACGCTTTCCAGGCGTGCGATTTTTTAAAAATTAACTTAGTATCCACGGGGCTTTGCAGGCAGAATTAAAGTTTATAGCATGGTTTCCGGGACAAAATGGAGACACAACCAGTTTTAAGGGGTCAAGAATGGCGACATTCGAGCAAAGAGATTCGGGGTACTGGCAAGCAAAAATTCGACGCAAGGGTTGGCCGAAGAGCTCAAAAACGTTTCGCACCAAAGCTGAAGCCGAAGCGTGGGCACGAGACATCGAAAGCTCAATGGATAAAGGAACATTTCAGTCCGCGATTGAAGCTGAACGGACTACTTTTTCGGATTTGCTGAAGCGCTTCAAGGCAGATTTCGCGCCTCATCACTACCGTATTCGCGAGGACGCAAAGGAGGCTTGGCGGTTTCAGTGCGACCGTCTTAATGAGTTTTTCGGGGAATACACCTTGGTTGCGATTGATCAGCGCCTTGTCGCCCGCTTTCGTGATGAAAGAATTACTCCACCGCCGGGCAGCAAGCGAAAAGCAGTAGGTGAGAGCACAACTCGGAAAGAGATTTTTATGCTTTCCAAGATACTTGGGTTTGCTGAAGTCGAGTGCGACATTGCTTTGCCACGCGGCAATCCTGTTAATCGAATCCGCAAGCCAAAGGATGGAAAAGACAGAGAACGGCGACTTACTTTAAACGAATGGACAGCATTGGAGCGTGAGATCAAAAAAAGCAGAAATACCAACCTATGGCCAGCGCTCTCGTTCGCCCTAGAAACTGCCATGCGTCAAGGTGAACTTTTATCTTTAACATGGAACATGATCGACAAGAAGCGCCGACTAGCACTGTTGCTGGATCCAGAAAAAATTAAGACTAAAGAGCCCCGTGCAGTACCCCTGACAAGCGTGGCAATGGCTGTACTGGACTCCTTGCCATGCCCGATTGAGGCCGGCCTAATTTTTCCGGTCGAACGATTGACGTTGTACCACGCATTTATTGCTGCTTGTAAGCGGGCGAAAATAGAAAATTACACTTGGCATGATTTACGCCACGAAGCGCTATCACGTCTTGCTGAACGCGGAGACCTTAGCGTGCTGGAAATGGCCGCAGTCAGCGGGCACAAAACGTTACAGATGCTGAAGCGGTACACTCATTTACAAGCTGAAACTCTCGCTAAAAAACTTGGTTAATATTCGTTAATTAGGACTATGTGACCGTATCCTGTTGAACCCCATCTATACCTAAGGAAACGCTGATTTACCCTAATTGGCACGGCCGGCAGGGTCGGTGATATATTTCCGGCAGAAGCTTTGTAACTAAAGTTTCGGGGTTCATTTTGACAGCCAAGGAGTGCGTAAGCCCTTGAATTACCCGCCCTCCCGACGTAATTGCCGGGGGTTAAATTGCAAGGCTTGCACAAAAAAGCGTTGCACGTGCAGATCAATCGTTTGCATCACCCTGTTTACGTTGTCGCCCAGCATCGGCTTGAGCTCATCAAGGGCACCGGCCAGCAACGCGCGAAAGCTCCCCCATAACCTGGCGGCTAAATCGATCTGGGTGACATTGCCCACAATGTTCTGCCGCATCTGCGCCACCCCGCTGGCACCCTGCTGCTGGCGGACAGTGACAAGTAAGCAAAACCGTATCGCTGTCAAATGTATGGAGGCGACATAACAGGCATAGTGGCGCGCCTGCTCCTGCAGAAACCCCAGGTGCTGCTTGGATTCCTTGAAACACACCTCGATGGCCCAGCGCATGGCATAGAGTTCGAGCATCCTCTGAGGATCAAGATTGACATCGGTGGTCAGAAACACGCACCAGTCATGTTTGCCTGGCTGTGCCTTATCTGAGTCGCTCATGCCCCGCACAAACAGAAGACGCACTTTGATCCAGCGCGCCTGCGCATCTTTGGGGTCGTTCAAATTGAGATCAACCACCACGGTCTTGGATTGATAAGGCTGGGCGGGTATTTTTTCCCATTGTCCGCGCACCGCAGACTGGTACAGGGCACGTACATCCATCTCGGTGCAGACCACCTTGTCAGGCAGGCGCAGACTGTGGCGGTATTTCATCGTGTTCTTCTTCATGCGCACAATAGGCGTGAGCAGCGCGTTTTCAGCCATGGCAATCATGGGCTTGGTGCCAAACCACGCATCGGCCAACAAATACGGGGCTGTAATGCCGGCGCGCTGTGCCCGCGCAATCATGGCGCGAGCCATCTCTGGCTTGGTTTGACTCAAAGCTGCCCGGTGGCGAAGAGCGGCGATGCTGCGCCCATCTTTAAAGGGTGCTGGCTAGGCCAGCAAACCGTTCGAGCAAACTGGCCGGAAAGGCATCGGTCGCCACCGGCGGCATGAAGCGGGCGCAGGTCGCCTGCCAGAGCGGGGTCAGTGGAAAGTCCTCTCGCCACCAGTGCCGCCAACGCGCCAACGTCCGAACCGGAACATTGAGTGCCTCGGAAAGCAGCGCCGCCGCTGGCATCTGCCCGGTATGCCGGGCAGATGCCAGCACCACCGTCAGCGCAAGGTACACGCGCCGGCCCAGAAAACGAACGGATATTGACGTTGTCCGTCGGCGGCAACGATTGCAGCAAAAGCTGAAACGCGACCCGTATGCCACACGAAGCTCATTCAGGCAACCGCGCGGCTTGCGGGGATAGTTGGCTCGATGTAGAACGCCGCCACAGGGGCATCCGCCCCTTTTTGCTTCGCCGGCAAGCTCTTCATCAACGCGCAGCAGTAATCGGAAAAAGTTGGGGTCTTGCAGTTGAGCGTGGCACACTTGGATGGTCTCTTCTCTTGGTCGAAAGAGACTCCCCCAAAGGCTTCGTTTGTTCAAGTTCCCTGAGGGGGGTCACCCCATCAACATCACGCTGCTTGACCAAAAAAACAGCAAACACCATCGCGATCAGTGACCCTACTCAAAATGAGTTGTGTGTAACGGCATGCCCTTAACCCTGAGTCTCCCGATAAATCCAATCAGCGACTAAAGCCCGCTTGGCTTCTTCTGCTGAACTGACATCTCCCGAGGCAATCTCTGTTTCACCCCGCCTCACGCTCCACCAAATACCATATGAGCTATCCCCATGCCGGTAGTCCAGACCACCATCCGTAAAATAATCGTTAGTCAGCAATTCTGCCGTTTCCGGATAATGCCGCCAAAAAATCCGTTCCAGCCGCTGTGAAATGGCTGCGGATTCAATAAGCGTTTCACGGGTGCGCAGGGAATCCACCCCAGCAACACCGCTGACTGTCAGTTCAGCCAATTTCAATGAAATATCGACAGGGGCACGCGCCGCTAGTGCAGCAATTACATTGTCGCGATGATTCACCCGATAGCCACGCTCATCGAGGGTATTGGTAGCAAAAGCAAGCATTGCTTGATTCGCAACCAGGCCGGACATCGGCTCGGCCATGCCGCGACTAGCTAGGATCAGTGCTAGCAACAATGCTGTACGATTTTTGCCAGTCTTTCGCGCATTCTCGACTTCGATCCATAGAACTTTATCATCCCAGACGGCGAGTCCGTCTGGAAATTTTGTGGCGTTGTTCTCCCGCCGCAATTGTCGTTCGGGAATCACTTGCCAACCTTCACGCTTCAACTGGGCCATCAGGCCCAAAGTCATCAGTTCATGTTTCCAAGTTAAAGGCGCATGCCATTTGCCATGATGGGTTTCGCCCCAGTCCTTCCCTGTCTGCGCATCGCTGCAGCCTTGTTCCCTTAAATACGCTGCGCCCGCCGTCGATAGAACCAATCCCTTGCCGGTGCCGGACGGCAACGCTCGCTCCAGTACCCATTTCTCCCGGCGCCATTTGCTGATTAATTCAGATGCATTGACTGCCGAGCGCAGTGATTTAGGCCATAGCATCATCCCGAGTTCCTTCGCACGCATCCAGCTGAATAGATGTACGAGCCGTAGCCCCTCGAAATCATGCCACTCGCCGATTAGTCGCTTGTCCATCGCTTTTCCCTTTGCTAGTTAGGGGGTATAGCGATCGTCTGCTGTGATTTGTCGCCGATTTGGTGGCTGCTGCCTGAATGCCTTGCTGAATTGCATCTTGATTTGCCGTGTCGGCTGATTCAGGATGCAATTCAGCAAGGATCTTCGCCCTGGGTCGCTGCGCTCTTGGCCGGGCTGCGCGGGGCTGGGTCGCGATGCTCCTTGCCGCCCCTTACCTTCAGCGGCTGCGCCGCGCCAGCGGGCGATGCCCTCGGGGCCGCCCCCTGGCCGTTGGCCACCCCTGCCGGGGCCGCTGCGCGGGCGGGCAAGTGCGTTTCTAGGCTCCCTGACAGAGACCTTGCTGCGCGGTCTCTGTCAGGTCGGGGTTGCACCCTCTCGCGATGCTCGACCGCCTGACCTGCGGTCCGGCCCCCGCTCAGGCGGGGTTGAAACGCACTTACCCGCCCGCTTCGCGGTTGGGGGCGGTGGCTTTGCCCCCAACATCCAAGGTCGGCCCTCTCGCCATGCTCGCAATAGGCCGACCTTGGATGTTGGCTCCCCCAGCAGGCGGCTGCCTGCACCGGGCTCTGCCCCAATCCATTGACGCTGCCGGCCTTCTCGCTTCGCTCGCAGATGGCCGGCAGCGTTAATGGATCGGCTCCCTTTCGGCTGACTATTGGGTCAGCCGCGTCGTGGGGTCAGGCGCAGTGGTACTTACGCCGCCTGGCTGCGACGGCGTTTAGCAATTTGTGCCGCCTTAGTGGGTCGTCCACGGCGAGGGAGATTTTCTATTGGCGGTACGCTAACGAGGCTGGGTCGTTCATAGTGTTGTTGCAGCCAAAGGAGGATATCGTCAGGGTCGAAGCGTAAACGTCGACCGAGGTTGATGCAGCGAGGTAGTGAACCGCCATTGGCATGGCGGTTGTAGATGGTTTGTAGGGCCAGTCCGGTAATATCAGATAGACCTTGGGCGGTGAGGAGTTTTTTCATAGGATTCATCGGTAGCGCCGGTACATGCCGGAATCACGTATAGCGACTTCACAGTGATTTATGCGCGGCCTGCTGATACAGGCTGATACTTGCCGTCCCCTGGGGCATCGAGCGGTAACCCTGTCAGTTGCTTGAATAATGCAGGATCAGCTACTAAACGCCAGGGGGTGGCCGCATTGCCATCCTCCTGGCTTGCCCAAATATGAACCATTACGTCCCGGTAGCCCGCCTCACAATTTCAACAAGTTCTTCGTCTTTAGGGTTGTAGTAGCGCATGGCCATTTGCAGTGACTTCCAGCCCATGACTTTCGCCAATGTTTGTGCTGGCATGTGCGGCGCCAGTCGTGAGGCAGCTTCGTGTCGAAGGTCGTGAAAATGTAGGTCGTTGATGTTGGCCGCCTTACAAAGTAGTTTGAAGGCGCGATCAAGTCCTGAGGTGTCGTGAAAGTTTGGGATTGCTCGACCGCCGATATGACGAGGTAATTCGGTTAGGACTCGAACGGCTTCTAGCGAGAGGGGCACACTTCTGGTGGTGCCATTTTTGGTGCGATTTAGGCGAATGATGCTGTCGTTCAGGCGGAGTTGCGACCATTCGAGGGTGAGAATTTCGCTTGCACGCATGCCGGTTTCAATCGCCAGTCTTATGCAGGCACCCAGCCAGATTTGGGCGCCCCGACCCGTTGGGCGGCCGAGTGCTTCATGCAGGTTTTTTTCTTCGCCGTCTTGCAAACGGCGTTCTCGGGCAGGACCGGGCGCTGGCTTTTTGACAGATTTAAGAGCGTGTTCGAGTGGTAGGCTCCATTCCTCAATGGCGATAGTGTAGAGGTGGGAGAGTATGGCAAGTTCGAGACGGGTGGTATTTGCGGATACGAGTTGCAATCGCTTGTCACGATAGGCGGCAAAGTCTTTGGCTTGCAGGGTGTCGAGGGTTCGGGCTGCAAGAGGATGAGCTTGTAGTTGTCGGATGCGATTGCCCTCTGCAACGTGTCCGCGTTTGTGGATGCTGACGTTTTGCAGGTAGCGCTCCAGAGCTTCTTTGAGCGTTGTGCCTTCGATTTCACGGCGGTCTTTGAAATGTCCACGGTCTTGCTGGGACTCAATGTCACGCGCCCAAGCTTCTGCATCCTTCTTGGTTTCGAAGGTCTTAGTTTGGGTGGGGTAGCCTTTGCGGCGAATGATCGCCTGATACTGGTAATTTCCACGCTTTGAAATGGTTGCCATTGCTTTCTCCTGAAAGGAGGTATAGCAATGCCGCATGCAACTTTGCAGCGGAGTGCAGCAAAATTGCAGCAATTAATCCCTGAAAAGCAAAAAACCCACTAAAGTAGTGGGCTAAGTACTTGATTCTCTTGGTGGGGCGTGACAGATTCGAACTGTCGACCTACGGATTAAGAGTCCGCTGCTCTACCAACTGAGCTAACGCCCCTTTTTTTATAAATACTGGTGGGTCGGCCGAGATTCGAACTCGGG
>Ga0136636_10000395_pt1 | contig 21599 bp, 21 predicted proteins | sample AntDrymUQ8522106_2_FD_104653 | JGI IMG/M metagenome (GOLD analysis project Ga0136636, IMG submission 104653) | Polar desert sand microbial communities from Dry Valleys, Antarctica - metaG UQ852 (21.06) | ecosystem: Environmental > Terrestrial > Soil > Desert | place: Antarctica: Dry Valley... | reverse complement strand
TTTCTTCATTCCTTCATAAATTCCCTCTTCAGAATTTTCTACAATTAAGCCCAATTCTCCCTCTTCCAACATTTCCCGAACACCCGAAACATCGGTGGCGATGATGTTCTTTTTTAAAGTAATTGCCTCAAACAAAACCGTGGGAAAACCTTCATATCTGGAACTTAAGATATAAAAATCTGCATTTTTAATCAATGGATAGGGATTATCGGTAAAACCAAAAAGCGTAGAAGTTTCTGTTACCCGTAAATCTTCCTGCAATTTTTTTATAGTTGAAAAATCATAACCATCGCCAAGAATTAGAATTTTGTGCAAAAAACCTTCCTCCAAAAGTCGTTTGTGAACTTTTAGCAATCGATCAAAACCTTTTTGCGGAAAAACAGTTCCCACGGAAACGAAGGTTGGTTGAGAGTTGAGAGTTGAGAGTTGAGAGTTGTCGGCTTTTAGATCTTGCTTCTTGAATCTTGAATCTCGACTCTTTTCTAAAATTTCCTCCGTATCCAAAGGATTGTAAATTCTTACAATTTTATCTTTTTCAGCTTGATTTCGGGTTAAATTTTCAAAATCCTGTTGAATTTTTTCAGAAATGACCATGATTTTATCGTAGCCAAAAAATTTTCGAAGCTCATCATCGGTATAATTGTGAAATTCTGTTTTCTTTAAATCATTGTGAATCCAGATGATTTTTTTGGATGATTTCTGAGGTGAATTTAAAATTTCGTCCCGAAATCCATGAATCGCGGCAAACTCGACATCATATTTTTTACCTTTTAAAATAAATTGATAAAGCAAAGCTGGAAACATTTTCAAAACTTTTTGATAAATCACTCGAAATGCCTTTGTCGGTAAATCTTGGAGGCGATTTGTAGTGATCATTTCGCCTTTGTTCAGATAAAAAACATTGATCCAGTCAGGAACTTCTGCTAAATATTTCCCGGAATATAAATTCAGTAAAAGATCAATTTCATATTTATCTTTGGGTAAATTTTTCAGAAAAGTCACCAAAACTTTTTCCGCGCCACCATGACGCAGCGAACCAATTCTGAGGAGGATTTTCTTTTTTGTTCCCATAATTTGAAGAGATTTACTTTGTCAAAGTTCAAAACCTTTAACAAAGTTTATTTTACAGGTTTGTAAGTATGGGGCAAATTTTCTCTGATATAAGCATCTAATTTCGGACGAATATCTTCCAATTCTCGTGGATAAAGAATATTATTTTTCAGCGCCTTATCACCATATTCTTCTATTGTACAAATAAATTTAGCAGGAACTCCGGCAAAAACAGAATTCGATGGAGTGGAAGAATTTAAGACTGAACCAGCTCCCAAAATACAGTTATCGCCCATTTCTACTCCGGGAAGAATGGTGCAATTATTTCCGATAAAGCAATTTTTACCAATTTTTATACGTCCGAAATTTCGGGCATCTGCGTATTTTTCCATGGAGCGAATCGTGTACATTGCACCATCATGATTGATAAAAGTGCAGTTTGCGGTAATTTTTGTTCGGTCACCAATTTCTATTAGATAAGGTTCGGAGCCAAATTTTGGTGCTTCAATAAAAATCACGCCTTTTCCTACTTTTAAACCGCGGGATTTACAGATTTCGATATAAGCTTTGTCGCGGAGTTCGGTACAAATGGTATGAATTTTTAAAATGATTCGGTAGAGAAAATTCATTGTTCAGTTTTTGCTAAATTAGTAATGATTTCTTCAATTTCATGAAATATTTTTTGATTGTCGAAACCTTTTTCAATGTCTTTCAAATTTTCTTTCACCTCTAAAATCAAGGATTTATTGGTGAGAAATTCTTTCATTGCGAAATAAATTTCTTCCGTATGATAATTGATCAAATATCCAGTTTCTCCCTCTTTTATCATCGTTTCTACATCGCCAACTTTGGTTGCAATAATCGGCTTTTGTAGAATTAATGCTTCTGCAATGACTAAAGGCCATGCTTCAGATTCCGATGGCATAATGAAGAAATCGGCATTTTTTAGATACGGATATGGATTCATTTTATTTCCGGCGAAAATAAAAGTTTTTTCTACGCCCAACTTTTTTTGTTGTGCCAATAAATTAGGTAATTCCTCTCCATCTCCGATGATGACGACAGAATGATCAAAACCTTCTTTCAAAAGTTGCGAATGTGCATCCATCAATTTATGATAACCTTTTCTGGTGTGCAATCTTCCTACAGAAACAAAAACGGGACTTCTTGGTAAATCATTAATTTTTTCCTCGGCCTTTTTTTTAATTTCCTCGATGGGAATTGCGTTGATAATAACGCTTTCTGGAGGATATTGAAGGCTCGGATAAACTTCGTGCATGATTTTCTGAATTTTTTCTGAACAGTAAATCATGTGGTCAAATTTTGGAAAATGCGCTAAAATTCCAGGAACTAAAGGCTGCAATTTTGGTAAATTGATCTCTGAATGAAACCATCCAATTTTTTTTGAGTTCTTATTGGTAGAATTTAAAACTGATTCAAAGTCATTGTAAGTCATTGCGATTTCGATGTCGTATTCTTCTTTTAAATACTCTTTATCAATGATTTGTGGGTTTTTTTGAAGATGTTCGAGTTTGTTTTTTCTTTGGAAAAGTTGAAATTTTTGAAACAAAATATATTTAGAAAAATCTTCTTTACCATTTGTTAAATAGACTTTTCTCACGTGAGAAGGAAATTCGTTTCTCAATTCGCCTTGGTTCAAATTTAAAAGAACCGTCATTTCAAATTTTTCCTGATCCAAATTGTTTAGAACACTCAACATCACCTTTTCTACGCCGCCCATTTCCATGGAACGGTGGCGAAATAATATCTTTATTTTTTTGGAAGAATCAGTCATTTAAATTTTAAAATAGAGATTGACAAAGAATTTTTAGTTTCTTTTTAATTCGATAAGGAATTGAATTCTGATATTCTAATAAATCGAAAATCTCGTTGGATGACGTGAATTCTGTTGGGATTTCTTTTCCGTTAATGGTTTTCAATTTTCGTCTTTGCATGGCATTCCAAATTACTTTTGCCCAATATTCGTAGGATTTTTTCTTGTTTTCATTTTGTGAAATTCCACCCGAATGAGTTCGGTACAAATAATTGGTTTCATCAATGAAAATTACTTTTCCTTTTTCATATAACTTTAAATAGAGATCTTGATCTTCGGAAATCTTCAATTCTGTATTCATCTTTTCGGTAGTCAAATAAATTTCTTTTCTAAAACACACGAAATGCGCAATCTGGACGGGAAAATTAAAGAAATGAGGATCGTTATTTTGAACTTGCTGAGGCGACTTAAATTTAGATATTGGTTTTAAATTTTCATCACAAGACATAAAACGGGAATAGGTAAGAACCACTTTTTTATCTTTTTTAAACACGGCAACACTTTTTTCAATGGCGGTCGGGAGAATTGCATCATCTGGATCTACGTAACCTACAATTTCTCCAGTTGCCAATTCAATGAGTTTATTTTTGGTGTAGCCAACTCCTTGATTTTTAGTATTTTCAAAATATCTGAAACGATCATCTCCTTCAATTATTTTTTTAATTAGAATCTTTTCGTTCTCGTCCGAAGCGTCATCCAAAATAATGGCTTCCCAATTTTGATAGGTTTGCTGAAGTAAAGAATGGTAACATTCCTTAAAATATTCCGCATTATTGTAATGAGCAATGAGTACAGAAAATTTCATCTTAATTTGTTTTGATGGTCAAATCTTGTTGATTAACTACCGTGGAATTTGCCGGAATATCTTTGTGAATCACGCAACCTGATCCGATTATGCAATTGTTGCCGATAGAAACTCCTTTTAAAACTACCACGTTGCTTCCAAGCCAGCAATTTTTACCAATAATGATCGGAGCAGTCTTAAATTCTGAAGGGGAAACTTGTAATCCATCTTCATTTCTTTCGTAAGAATGATTGTGATCGTACAATTTTACATTTTCGCCAAAGAGTGTATTTTCGCCGATAGAAATAGATTCCAAACAATTGACGGAGCAATTATTATTAAAAAAAACGTGATCTCCAATTTCTAAAAATGCTCCATTTTGCACGATGATATGAATGTAATTTCGAAAAGAAACAGCGTTACCAAGAATACATTTTTTAATTTTCGGATAAAGAATAAAATGATTGTTAATTCCTAATTTTAATCCATTTCCAACGGTCACTTGCGAGTGGTCATTTAAGATCTTTCTTTCTTTTTTACGTTGAAATTTTTCAATAATAGTCGTAATCATCAGAGTTTTTTTGAAGCTATTACAAATATACAGCGATTTTTAATAGTAAGGGAATTTTGCCTATTTTTGCGCAATAATAAAACACAGTGAGCGAAGTAAAAAGAGTCTTGAAAACCTTCATTGGTTATGCAAAACGACCAGATTTGTATCCCGAATTAGGTAGAAAAATAGTCAAAAATATATTTAACCGTAAAAGTGCTTTTCGTGGAAAGGAAAAAACCATAGAATGGGCAAAATCGAAAGCAGTTTCTCAAGCAGTTGCGATCGAAAAACTTTTCGGTGTCCCGATGCAAAGTTTTGCCCAATTATTTCCCGCAGAATTACAATCCAGTTTACTAAAAGAAAAAGAATGTCCCATAAAAATGGGTGGAGCCGGAGCTTTGGAATTAATTTTTCATGCCTGTGAATTTACGCAAGCAAAAAATGCCGTAGAAACTGGCGTTGCTTACGGATGGTCTTCTTTGGCGGCCTTGCTTTCTTTGCAAAAGAGAAACGGAACTTTGTACAGTTCAGACATGCCGTATTTAGGGAGTGATGGCGATCAATATGTGGGTTGTATTGTTCCAGAAAATTTAAAATCGCACTGGAAATTATTTCGCCACGCCGACAAAGAATCTTTGCCTAAAATTTTCGGTAAAGAAGATTTAACGGATGTTGTGCACTATGATTCAGATAAAAGTTATGAAGGTAGAACCTGGGCTTATAACGAATTGTACAAGTATCTTCGGAAAGGTGGCGTTTTTATGAGCGATGATATTGGGGACAATTCTGCGTATCAGGATTTCTGTGAAAAACTCAATATTGATTCTACCGTGGTGGAATTTGAAGGGAAGTTCGTTGGGGTTTTTATAAAGTAGAAAATCGGAATTTATGAGAAAAATTTACATTATAATTTCTGCATTCAATGAACAGGAAAATATTCCATTGTTAACTTCTGAATTGGGGCAAAATTTTCAAAATATTTCCTTTGATAATTATGAACTTGTTTTTGTAAATGATGGTTCAAAGGATCAAACTCTTCCCGTTCTTTTAGATTTGCAAAAAACCAATAATCGGATTGTGATCATTAATCAAAGCAAAAATTTCGGGCATGAAATTGCGATGACCGCTGGTTTAAATTACGTTGCGCACCAAAAAAATTCTACTGCGGATTATGCACTTATTTTTATGGATGCCGATTTACAACATCCTCCAGAAATTGCCGCAGAAATGGTTCAATTATGGGAAAATGGGCAAAAATTAATCCTCACCCAACGAACCGATAATGAAGATAAAGGGTTGCGGTATCGTATTTTGGGAAATACCTACTATTGGATTTTAAATGCACTCTCTGAGGTGAAAATCCCGAGAAATATGCCAGATTTTCGATTGTTGGACAAAAAATATGTGCTTTGGATCAATAGTTTAAACGAAACAGATCGCATGTTCCGCGGAATGTTGTCGTTAGTAGGTTTGCAAGATGCGCATGTAATTCCATTTGCTGCGCCGAAAAGAAATGCGGGGGAAACCAAATACAATTTTTGGAAATTATACAAATTAGCAATCGATAGCGTCATTCAGTTTTCTATAAAACCCTTAAGAGTTGCAACTTTTATTGGGATTTTGGGATGTATATTTTCTATGTTTTTCTTAGCATTTTCTATTTATACAAGCTGGGTTAATCATGAACCGAAAACTGGATTTTTAACACTTTTGTCGGTCTTGATTTTTTTCTGTTCCCTCATTATATTTTTTCTCGGGATTATTGGGGAATATATTGGCAGAATTCATATAGAAGTTAAAAATCGCCCTCTGTATTTTAATGAAGTTTTTAAGAATGAAAAAGAGTAATTTTCCTTATCTCGTTTTTGTTCTCATCAATGTTGCAATCGCTTTGAGTTGTTATTTTTACCCGGTTTCCAGAGACGAATTTTATTACCTAAACAAATCTGAAATTACATCGGTTTTCAGTGAATATTATCAATCTTACCTTTTCATAAATCCAAGAATCGGCCAGTTTTTTTCTAACCTTGTTTCCCGAAATATCTTGATAGAAGTTGTTTTCGGAGTATTGTTATTCAACGCTTATATTGCTGTACTTTTTTTGAATATTTACCGCAAATTGCCCAACTTTCGGAAAGGGGAAGAAATAAGAAGGTTTTTGTGGTTGGCTGCTTTTTTTATCTTGCTGATCAACTATTTTGGCGAGATGTTTTATTACACACCATACAGCGGCAATTATACCCTTACTCATGTTTTTTATTTATATTTTGTGTTTGTCAGCAGCGAATTTTATTTTAGAGATAATGAAAAAGTTCTGAAAAAAATGCCCTATTTATTTTTGGTAATTTTAGGTATATTTATAGGAATGTCCAATGAACATGTTCCGCCAGTTTTAGTAGGAATATCTTTTTTACTAGCGGTCATTTATTTTATTAAAAATAGAAAATCACCTACCCTTAAAATAATTTTATTTCCGATTTTTATAACTGTTGGATACGCCTTTTTATTTTTTGCTCCGGCGAATAAAATTAAGCAAGCCAACGTCGGAAAATCGGTTTTGGATATTGGGTGGAGCGATTATCTTTCCAATTGGGTCCAAATTCTCAAGACTTATTTTTATTATAATGCAGAATTGATTTTGATATCAATCATATTGGTTTTATCACTTTTGATATGGAATAAAAAATCAAAGAAAGAGCCATTTTTGCGAGAAGAAATTTTATTTTGGAGTGCATTATTTTTAATCCCTTTAATGATTGTCGCGGTTTCTCCTTTGATAGGAACCAGATTGCTTTTCTTTTCAAATAGTATTTTAATCATCGTTCTCTTTCGAATAATTTTGGCTTTAGTAGAATTGAAAAAATTCAAAATGAGCAATGTTTTGGTTTACGGTTTTCTACTTCTATTTTTTGGAATGAGTGTGATCATGACATTTCGGGCAAATCAAAATTATAAAATGTTGACTTCGGAAATAGAGCAAAAGAAAAAAGAAACGAAAGACATAGAATTAGATCATCAATTAAATTACTTCACTTTGGATATTGGGAACTATCTCAACAGGAAAATATTTTTAGAATCTGGGGAAGATTATATTGATAAGGATGCTTCACAGGATAATTCTATGGAATTTAATCTTAAAAAGTATTTTCAACTTCAATCCCTAAAAGAAAAATAATGGTAAAGAAACTCATCCTCAATGCCGATGATCTTGGTTTTTCCCTGGGATTTAATTTTGCTATTTTAAGGGCAAATACAGAAGGTTTCCTTTCGCATGCAAGTTTAATGGCGAACACAGAATATTTTCAGCACGCCATTGATGAGGTGATCCCAAAATCAAGTTTAAAAATTGGGGTTCATGCTAATTTAACCTGCGGAACTGCCTTGTTTTCTGAAAATGTTTTAGCGGAAAAAGGAAAACTGGACAAGGATTTTGTGCAATTGCTCTTTAAAAGAAAGACCAAAAAAGTGTTGGCTTCGATTGAGAAAGAATTAGAATTGCAAATTTTAAGAATTAAAAATGCCGGGATCGAAATTTCTCATATTGATGGAAATGAGCATGTTCATATCATCCCGTCCATCAATAAAATCGTGAGAAAACTAGCAAAGAAACATTCAATTCCGAGAGTGAGGGAAATTAATGAAAATATTTTTGAAAGTTGGAAATACAATGGCGGAACAGCAAAAATAAGTACGGTAATCAAACTTTTATTATTAAGGTTTCTTTCTCTGTTTAATAAAAATGATAAGAAAGTTGGTTTTTACTCGATGTTAAATACGTGTGAAATAAATGGTAAAAATCTTTTTCCATTTTTAAAAAATAGCAAGAGTTACGATACGGTGGAAGTGATGCTTCATCCCGCTTATGTCGATTTAGATTTTGCTTATTATTCCAAAGATATAAACCCAAGATACATCGAGTTTCTGACAAGTTCGCACCGGATTTCGGAGCTTGAATTATGTTTTGATAAAAATTTCGAGGAATACGAGATCGCAAAGTAAAATTTTAAAATAAATCCTTCCGGAAATTAATATTGTACAATCCAGAACGGATACTTCGAAAATCTGTTACTATATAATTTAAGATCATTCCCCATTTTTTGAGGAACGGCGCATTTGCAATTTTGAAGCTGCGATGCATTCTTTTGATGTGAATTTGAATATCTTCCGGAACTGAACCTTCACTTTCTGCCCATTTTTCAACTTCTTCCCAAAGTAGAACTTTTGATTTTGCAGGTTTCACTTTTCCGCTGTCAACCTGCGTAATTCTGTTGCTTTCATGAACGCCGCGATTCGCTACAGCCTCGTCAAGAATTCCTGGATATAAATTCAAATAATAGGATAGCCGGAAAAGGAATTCCGTGTCCTGATGAAGTCTCAAATGCGTTTTCATCAGGGGTGAAAGTTTTTGATCCAAAGCAGATTTTCTAATAGTTAATCCATCAATACTAAACAATCCGAAACTTCCCAACATTCCCAATTGTCCACGGAAAACTTCTTTGGGCGAATGTTTTTGATAAACCGTTGTTAGTCGATCTCCGAAAAGTGAATAAAATTGCTCTTTGGCTTTTTCCGAATAATAATGAACGCCAATTGCACCATAAACTCCTTCTACTTCTGGGTTTTCGAATAATTCTTTTTCTGCCTCGAAACGGTTCGGTAAATAGTAATCATCTGCATCTAAAAACGCAATGAAATCTCCAGTAGCTTTTGCTAAACCCACATTTCTGCTCGCTCCAGCTCCGTGATTTCCTTTGTCTGGATGCTGAAATAATTTGACGCGATCATATTTTTCCGCTAATTTTTTGCAAACTTCCAAAGCATGATCTGGAGATTGATCTTCGACCAAAATCACTTCATAAACCTCGTCGAACTGCAAAGCAGATTCTACCGCTTTTTCAAGATATTTTTCAGCGTTGTAAACTGGCGTGATTACGGAGATTTTCATTTGACTTTTTTACTTTTAAGACGATTAAATTAGCTCATTAATTGAGTTTTCTATATTTCAAATCTATCCAGAAATGTATTTCCCAACGATGGGGATTTTCGATAATAGAAAAGTTAACAACAATGAGATTCCAAGAACACAAAAAGCAATCAATGGAATACTTATCCACGGATTAAATAAAGTATAATCAAATTCAATTTTCGCAAAACCAATTAAAATTAAGATATGAGAAAGATAAATTCCATAACTATATTTACTAATTGTACCGACAGCTTTTTTGAAAAATTTATTTTTGACCACCATATCTTTGCATAATAAAAAGACACCGATTGAAGCAATGACTACATTAAAACCTAAAAAATCATAAAATCTCCCATCAAAACTATTTGACTTTAAGGATAAAAAATAGGTTACAAAAATAGTTATTAAACCTCCGAAAAGAAATAGTAAAAAACCCAGCCATCTTAATTTTTTATGAATAAATCGGTGTAGAAAAGTTCCTAAAACCAAATAACCCATATATCCTGTAAAATATCTGAAGTCAATTTTAGTGTATATTTTATTGAAAATGGGTAAACTGACGAGAATAACAAAAGCCCAAATACTCAAAAAATAAATCATTTCTTTTTTTGGAGCGTTCACCGTCCATTTACTTAAAATTGGGATGAACAAATACAAACCGATCAACATGTAAATGTACCAAAGGTGAAATTCGGTTCCTATTTTTAGTTGTTTTAAGGAATATAAAACCAACTCTTTAATTTGCAGATTATAGTCCATTTTTAGAAATAGATACACGAAACTCCAAAAAATAAATGGAAACAGTAATCTGGAAAATCTCTTTCGTAAAAAAAGCGTTAATTCCTCATTTTTGTTTAGCAAAAGAACGCCAGAGACCATTACAAAAACTGGAACAGAAAACCGCACAAAACTCTCATAAAAATTAGCAGCTTGCCAAGTTGATTGGTTTTCAAAATGATATACAACCGGGACGCAAACGTGCAAAATAATTACCGCAAATGCCGCAATCGCTTTGATGAAATCAACCCAAAAGTAATTTTTCTCCATATTTTAATTATTACTGTTTTGCCTATTTTTTCAGGCAATAAACCAGCGTTAATATTGATGTTTTCATTTTTAAAGTTTCAAATAAGTAAAACGGTATCGCGTTTTTAAGATATTGACATTTCGAAATATTGAAATCAAAAGCAGCCTTATTTTTTTCAATCCCTTCGCACGAGAAATTTCTAATGAATTGTTTTTCAGATAAATATGTTGACGTTCATAATTTGGCAGTTCATGTGTTTTTGACCATTCATAAACCGAGTCCCACAAAAGAAACTGCCTTTCATTATATTCATCAGAATATAGTTTTATTTTCGTAATCCTATTGTCATCATGAACTCCACGAATTGCAATTGCTTCATCAATAATTCCACTTTTTAAATGGCAATAATAAGACAATTTGATAATGAAATCTGAATCTTGATGAACCCTTAATTTTTCATTAAATTTAAGGTTGTTTTTTTCTAAACTTTTTCTACGAACCGTCAAACCATTCAAATGAAAAAAAGTTCCAATGGTAGCGTCTAAACCAATTAATCCACGAAAGATTTCTTTTCCTTCACAAGGTTTTTTCAAGGTGGTTAATTCTACATTTTTAAATTTTTCCTGAAATTCTTTTTTTCCTTTTTCCGAAAGAAATTCAGTTTCAATTGCGCCAAAAACACCTTCAATTTCTTCCTTTTTAAAGAGCTCTTTTTCTGCCTCAAAACGATTGGGTAAATAATAATCATCAGCATCAAGAAAAGCAATATATTCTTCCGAAACTTTTTCTAAACCTAAATTTCGGGAAGCTGCAGCGCCATGATTTCCTTTGTCTGAGTGTTGAATTAATTTAAGTCTAGAATTTTCTGCAACCAGTTTTTCACACAATTTTAAAGAATTGTCGCTCGAACAATCTTCAATGAGCAGAATTTCTTTTACTTCCGAAAATTGCAAGGCTGAATTCACGGCTTTTTCCAAAAAAGCTGCTGCATTGTAGACCGGAATAATCACTGAAATTGGTAACATCATCTTTTATCCAATCCTTCAAGGATTTTAAATCCTTGAAGGATTATTTCATTTAAATAAATTTTTTATAATTTTCTGCCCACAAAGCCAATTGAAGCAGATTCCAGTGTTTTTTATCTTGATTTAAAAATTTCTGAGAAGCTTGGAAGTCAATCAATTCAAACACTTTACTTTCTTTGTTTTTTAATAAATCATTGGACAGCTGGATCAAATTTTCTTCTTCAAACCAAGTTTCTACGGAAGAACCAAAACCTTGTTTGCCCCGATTCCGGATGCTTTCTGTCCAATAATTTTGCATGCTTTCCCGCAAAATAATTTTGTCCGTTTCAGAATTAATTTTTAAGTTTTCTGGCAGTTGAATACAAAATTCTGCAAAATTTTTGTCTAAAAATGGAGTTCGTACTTCCAGAGAATTTGCCATCGCCATTCGGTCCGATTTTACGAGCATATTACCCGGAACATATTTTTCTAGATCGGTTCTCATAATGTCATTCAAAGAATTTGGATCTGCCGAAAAACTGTATTCTTGCTGAAATCTGGATTTTATTCCCAGAGAAGCCATTTCCTTTGCCGAAAAATAATTTCGGACTTTATTTTGATGAAAATCGAGGATGTTTTTATAAATAATATTTTGTTTCGTAACAAAAGAGGTTTCCTTCAATTTCCCGAATTGTTTTAAACCAAATTTCACCAAAATATTATTGTAGCTGAAATGATCTCTCAGTTGCTGTTCGACCCTATAAAATTGGTAACCTCCAAACAATTCATCACCAACATCGCCTCCCAAAGCGACCTTTAAATGACGTGCTGCAGCTTGGCAAATTTTGAATTGCGGCGTATAACTCATATCGGAAAAAGGTTCATCAAAAAAGGGAGATATTTTTAATAGATCTGTGGCAATATCACCTCGATTTTCGTGAATTTCAATATGATTGGTATTGTACTTTTTCGCAATTTCTTCCGCAAATTTCAGTTCGCTATTTTCTCCGGAATACCCAAAACTGAGGGTCGTTTGTTTGGGTTTAAATTCAGAAACCATCGCTACAATCGTGGAAGAATCTAAACCGCCACTTAAAAAACTCCCAACTTCCACATCTGCGATCAGCTGTTTTTCTACGGCATTTTTTAACAAAAGCGTGAATTCTTCTTTTGCCTCAGATAGATTGATCTGTGAATCATTTTTCGGAATGTTGTAATATCTTTCCTGCTGAATTTTGCCGTCTTTGAATAATAAAAAATGTGCAGGAGGAAGCGTGAAAATATTTGAATAGATCGTTTGTTGAGCACTTACATATCCATATTGCAGGAAATGATAAAGCGCATCTTGATTCACTTTTGGAGTGATTAATCCTGATTCTAAAATTGCTTTAATTTCCGAAGCGAAGATCAATTCACCATTTTTTCCGAAAGCGTAAAACAAGGGTTTTTCCCCGAAACGATCTCTTGCGCAAAATAATTCCTGTTTATTTTCGTCCCAAATTGCAAACGCAAACATACCCGGAAGTTCATTTAATAATTCCTTTCCTTTTGCTTGGTACATTGCTAAAATAACTTCAGTATCGGAAGTTCCACGATATGGATAATCGGAATATTTTTTCTTTAAATCTAAATAGCCATAAATTTCTCCATTCAAGACGATACATTCGTTTTTGGTAGAAGAAAACATGGGTTGTTTTCCAGTTTCGGATAAATCGACAATGGATAATCTGCGATGACCCAGAGCGGCACTTTCATAAAATTCATGATGCTCAGAATCCGGACCGCGATGCGCAATAGCATCGGTCATTTTTTGTAATTCCTTCGAATAATTCCTGGCGTTTGGAGTAATGATTCCGGCAATTCCGCACATATATTATTTCTTAATTTTCAGTCAATAAAAACATTTTTGAACAAATCCATTACGGAATGGGGCAAAAATTTTTGATAATTTTCCCTGGCAGTAATTTTTAAATCCGAATCTAAAATAATATCTTTTAGTTCATTTTTATTTCGGTAATAATAAGCACGCTCTTTCAATTCCATGACATGGGCTTTTTCCGGAGAATCTGCGAAGGTAATGATTGGTTTGTTTTTTAGGGCAAATTCTGCAACGGTAATTCCAAAAGTTTCTCCACGTTCTCTTGCATGCAAAAGCGCATCGCAGGTGTTGATGAATTTTAATTTTTGAATTATATCCGCACTTGGCTCTAGAAAAATAATATTTTTCAGCGTAGATTTCCACCATTTTTCCTGTACAAAAGAAGTTACTCCCATGAAAATAAAGTAATAATCTTTATGTTTCCGTGCAATCTCCTCAATGGTTTTTTGAGCAAATACAATATTAAAACTTGTTGCACCACCATAATATCCGAAAACTTTTGCGTTTTTTGGAATGTTCAGCTCTGCTCTTAAATTTTCATTGGTTTCATCTGTAAAATTTACCATGTGTGGAACATATGGATATTTAGATTGCGTCATTTCTTCAGCCAACCATTGCGAAACATAAGCATAAACATCGCCATGAGGTTCATAATGTTTAAAGACAGCATGAATTGCAGTTTTACATTCTCTCGTTTCTACACCATCTTTATCTCCGTTTTTTATGGCATAAAATAAGTCGATATTGTTTTTTGTAATGAGAGAATTTACTTCTTTAAAGTCCGAATATTCTAAAACCTCAAATCTTTTTTTAAACTTTTCAATTCCTAACGGATGATTGGTTTTGCAGGTTTTATCGTAAATAATAATAGATTCATTTCCCAAATATTTTTCATTGAAATCCGCGTAGTCAAAAAGTGCAATGGAAGTGCCTCTGTAATTGAGTTCGTTTTCGTGGAAAAGAATTTTCATCGTCCGAAGGTTTTTAGTAATTTTCTCTTCATTCTTTTTAATAATTGAATTGCGTAAGAATCTCTGCCGTGTTTTTGCAAATCGTTGTGCGTAAATAAACCTTCACCCTGTGCGATTTTAAAATCTTGCTTCACCCACCAAGATGCGATATTTTTTTCAAATTGTACCGATTCTCCAGCAAAAGGTGTGATTTTATCTAAATAGAAGTCCTTCTTGACCAAAAAAGGATTATTCGTCCAGTTCGCCCATCGACTCGACGTAATAAAAAATCCTCGTTCTTTTTGAATTTTATCAGGAAATTCTACGGCCGGATCTAACCAGTGCAGGGATTCCAGTAAATGCGGCGAAGTAACTTGATGCCAATCATCAAAATAATTGAGTTCGTTTCCTTTGTGTACCAAAGAATGCAAAGGAAATCCGGGATTTTTGCGACTGCGATAACGAACAACTGAAAAATCTTTATTCAAGAAATCGAGTCCAGAATTTAGTTGAGCATAAACCGTTTCTTTATTTTCTACGAGTTCCCAATCGTGCTCCAAAAAAAGAATTTCATTATATTTTGCATTTTCCGCCAGTTTGATGAAACCTTTGCCGATTCCAATATTTTCTTCTAGACCTATATATTTGACTTGATATTTCTCTGCTAATTTTTTATCCGCAGCAGAAACTTCCTGAAACAAAATGGTAATATCTTCTACCAAATCCAGCAAGCCATTTTTGCGGTAAGATTTTAAAGTATTGCTTAAAGTCTTGGTGCTGTTCCAAGCCAAAATTCCAATGCTGATAGGAAGTTTTTCCATAAAATTAAATTTTTTCTGATAAATTTAAAAATGGATGTTTTCCCGAAACTGCGGTTTTTCGTAAGGATTCAATATTCTCAAAGCGTTTCGAAAAGTATTGATATTGCTTCAAATAATATTTGGATTCATTGAATTTTCCCTTTAATGCTAGTTTTATAATATTAGAATAAAATTCCTTTTTTTCTCTTTTAATTTGAAAATCAAAATTAGGGTTGAGATATCTTGTTTCCCTTTGCATTCTGAGAGATGTTCTGTGTTCTTGCAAGGCATTTTTTCCTGGTTTTGCCAGGTGGTAATCTTGTACAGCATCGTGAACGACTTTACTTTTTGTGCAGACCAAAATCTTTTTTCCCTGGAAAGTAACTCTGTTGACATAATCATAATCTTCGCCACCATGAAAATAAAAAGGTGAAAATCCACCAACGTCTTCAATGGTTTTTCTGGGCAGCATCCAATGAGCTGCGTTGATGAAATCAATTTCGTAAAAAGGTTTTGCTTCCTCGAAATAAATATTAGAAAGCAATCGATTGATTTGGGTATTTCGTGATAAATAGACTTCAAAATGACGATCCAGTAATTTTTCACTTCCATCTAAATGCATCGGACTTAGAATTCCTATTTCTTCTTTTTTGGGATGCTTTTCGTAAACGTCAATTAATTTTTGCATAGAATCTTCGAAAATCCAGGCATCTTGATTCATCAAATAAAAAAAATCTGCACCATTTTGATACGCTTTTTCTATGGCTAAATTGTTGGCTTTCCCGAAACCTAAATTTTCTTGACTTTGAATAAAATCAACTTCGGGGAAGTTTTCTTTTATAAAATCTTGGGTACCATCTGTAGAACCGTTATCTACCACAATTGTTTGAATCGGCAAAGATGATTTTCGCAAACTGGAAAAGCACGTTGAAGCCCATTTCATGGCATTGTAAGTAACGATGATGACGTAAATTTGTGGCATTTTTTTAAAAATGAATGATTTTGTAATAAAATTTATTCTTCAGATGAAATAGGAGTCGGGAAAAGAAGGGAATTTCTTTCAGCATGGTTGCGTATTTTTCTTTGACTTCTTTTCTATACTGCTCTGCAATACTTTCATTTAAACTGAAAATTTCAACATATTTTTTAATTTGCCTATAATGTTGAGAGAATAAATGAACTTTTGTCTGATTATTAATTTCTGGTTTCTTTCCTTCCTTGTAGCCAATGGATTGAGCATCATGCTGCCTGTATATTCCCAAAACTTTGTCCATAATGCCAAATTTCTCATCCCGCAGGGATTTTACAATCATTTCGAAATCATGAATCATTACTGAATCTACTTTTTGCAAAGGCAAATATTGCAGCAGAAGTTCTTTCTTAATCGCGAGAGACATTCCTGGAAAAACGTTTCCTGTAATCAAAAGCTGGTCTAGCAATTTTTTTTTATAAAGTGTTTTTTCCGGAGGTTTGAAACTTTTTAAATCCCAAAAAGTTTTGTATTTTGATGGGTCACTCAATTCCAAATTATGTGCAACGAGACCAATATCTGAATTTTTTTCAAAAAACTGAAGCGTTTCTAAAACCTTATTTGAATACCAAATATCATCTTGATCACAGAGAAAAATAACATCGCCTTTACAATGTGAAAGTGCTTTCTCAAAATTCAGAACATATCCCAAATTTTCCCTGCCCGCAAAAATTTGGATAGTTTCTGGATGTTTTTTTTTATATTTTTCTAAAATCACCCAAGTGTCATCGCTCGAAGCATCATCGCAAATAATAATTTCATCCACGGAAATTTCCTGGGACAGAATGCTATGTAACTGTTCCTCGATAAATTTTTCTCCGTTAAAGGTGCACAATGCGACAGAAGTGGTCATTATCTTTGATTAAATTTCAATAAGGTGAATTTTGGCTTTTGAAATTGGAGGCTTACTAACTTAATTTTTTAGATTTAAAAATTGGCACTACTGCATCTGCGATTTTCTGTATAAAATTTCTTTGGGAATAATCTTCTACATGAACCATTTTTTTATGTTTGTAGTCCTGAAAAGTTCGGTAATATTCCTGATGTTTTTTAGATTTTTTGGTAACGATTACACAATTTTGGCCCAAAGTCACCATTTCTATCTGTTGCAGCGCGGTGTATTCTAAATCACTTAAATGATGTTTTTCCTGTAAATTGTCTTCAATATATTCTGAATTAATAAACTTATTGATGAGGTTAATTTTATCGTAAATCGAGAAGGTTTTGGAATTAAATGCATAACCATATTGCCAAGATCTGCCCCAAAAATTAGTTTCTGTATCTTCTATAATGTAAACACCTCCATCTTCCAGAAGGTTTATAAATCGGATAAAAGTATTCCATTGGTGGGTGGGAATATGAGATGCATCATCAATTATAAAATGGTATTTTTCTGTATTGGATTGCACAAATAAATCCAGTTCTTCATTTTTATCCTGATTAACGTTGTAGAATTTATTTAGTCTCTCATCATTCGGGTTTTCTATGATGTCAATGGAATCAATAGCGGGATTTTTGAAATAATTTCTCCAAATTTCTATAGAAAATCCACTATCATATCCCAATTCCAACATTTTTAACTGGTCTATTTCCCTTAATGGTTCCAGGAAATAAGGATAAAATCTTTGATAGCCATGATGGAGAGTTTTATCAGATTGTTTATTGGCGATTTCAAAATCAGTGCTAAATTTTTGCATCATTTGTTTAGTTTTTTTTCAATTTCGAATAATAAATTTTTTTAAGCTTTAAATATTTTGAAATAAGTTTTTCTTCCTGTATTTTTTTAAGTTCTTTTTTTAGAGAAGACATATCTACTGTTCTTTTAAGAAGGAGTTTGTAACACAATTGATCGTGCAAAACTTCACCATATAAAATTTTTATTTTCGGCAGTACGATTAATTCCTGCTCCAAAATGTTATCTCTGTTTGATGATGCGGTTATCACAGATTCTTCTTTTCTGTAAATCGCCATAGGTTCGTCTACAAAGCCAACCCTGGGATTTTTATTAAAAATATGGAGCCACATTAACCAATCTTCAAAACAAAGCAAAGAAGTATCAAAAAGGAAATCTTTGATCAATTCCCGAGAAATTAAGGCAGTGTGAATAGGAATGGTAAATTGGGTGTTCCAATTCATTAAAATTTCGTGAAAATCGAAATATTCAATTTTCAATTTATTGTAGCCCGGATAAAATTTATTATTTGTCAGGATTTCAAATTCAGAAAAAATAAGATCACAACCGGTGGTATCTGCAAAACTTTTTTCGAACTTTTTTTCCTCTAGTAAATCGTCTCCATCCAAAAACTGGATAAAATCACCCGAAGCAGCCTTTAATCCTATATTTCGCGCATTAGAAACCCCTTTATTCGTACTGGAAAAATACTGGAATCTTTTGTCTTTTTCGACCCATTTTTTGCAAATTTCTTCAGTTTTATCCGTGCTTCCATCGTTGATGAGCAAACATTCCCAATTGGCATGTGTTTGATTTTGAACAGATTGCAGTGTTTCCTCAAGAAAAGATTCTTGATTATAGCAGGGAATGATGATGGAAACTAGTAAACTGCTCATTATAAATGTTCGTAGTTTTTAAATAGTCCTAATTTATAAAGTAATTTTAAAAGTCTGGATTTTTTTAAAAGCTCTATTTTTCGTTGTTCTTTTTTTAATTCATTTGCCATTTTCCCATTCAAAGAAAATTTCTCGAAAAAAGCATCTGATATGTCTATATTTCTTCTTTCGCCCATATTTATTAATGCTACAAAATGCCAAAATAGTGCTTTTTCAGCATTTTTATTGGTAGAAATCCCACCGCTATGAACTCTGTATAAATATAAAACCTCGTCTATATGCTTTGCGGGAGCTACTTCGCACATTTTAATATACCAGTCTTTATCTTCGGCAATCTTAAAGTAAGGATTTATACCAAAAGTAAGATTATAAATGGTTTTTTTAAAAGTTGCAAAATGAGAGATTTCTCCGTTTAAATTATAATAGCTATCATCTAATAGAGTAACCTGTTTTCCAATTTTAATTTTTTCCTGTACCAGATTTTCATCACACATTGCATAGTTGGAGTAAATTAAACCTGCATCTTTATAATCTGCATGAGCTTTTAGCATAATCTGCAGCGCATTTGGAAGTAGGGCATCATCTGGATCAATAAACCCTGCGATTTCTGAATTTGAAAGTTCTACCAATTTTTTCTTAGTGAATCCAACTCCTTCGTTTTTATCATTTTGAATAAACCTGAACCGGCTATCATCTTTTATAATGTCAAGAATTGTTGCAACAGAATCATCTGTGGAACAATCATCTAAAATAATAACTTCAAAATCGGCTGCAGTTTGTGCAGTGATGCTGGCAAAACATTCTTGAAAAAACCGACCGTTGTTATAATTGGCAACTAAAAGACTGAATGCAGGCATTACAATTTTGTTAATTTAAATTTCTTTAATAATTGAATGGCTCTGGAAGAATAGATTTTCTTTATGGCCATTTTTAACTGCATATTCGCGTCTGCTAAACGATTTAATTCTTCATTTATCAATGCAAATTCTGGATGGTTTTTATTTAAAAAATCCTGTCTTTCCTTTTTAAGTAGTTCCGGTTGTAGAGAACTAATTCCATCCAGCGTAAAATTAGAGGTTATTTCATCTAATTGCAGAAATTTTTTATTCTCTATATATCGATCGAAGAACCAAGCCCAATCTGAAATAATTTTGTAATCCATACGGTACAGATTCATTTTTAATAACTCAGTTCGAATCCTGCTTCCTTGATGATGAGGAGTATTGGTGAGCAAAAATTTCAGGGAACAATTTTCATGTTTTTTCACCTGATTTTTTCCATTTGGTAATACTAAATTTACATCGCCAGAAACTACATCATAACTTTCATCAATTACTGCAAGTTTAGAGAGAACATCCTTTGCATACAAACTATCTCCGCTGTTAATAAAAACAGTGAAAATACCCTTTGCCTGTGAGATACCTTTATTTAAAGCATCATATATTCCTTTGTCTGGTTCACTTATCCAATAAGTAATTTGATCCGTATATTTCTCTAATAATTCTTTACTTCCATCTTTGCTGCCTCCATCAATAACGATATATTCAAAATCTTTATAATCTTGGGTCGTTACACTTTCGAAGGTTTTTTCTAAGCCTGCTTTATTGTTGTAACTAATGGTAATGACAGATATTTTCGGATTCATTTTAAGCTAATTTTAAATCACTTTCCATCATTTCTTCTACCAAAGCGGGCAGATCATATTTCGGCATCCAATCTAATTGTGTGTTGGCTTTTGTGGGATCACCAATGAGCAAATCAACTTCCGTTGGTCTGTAATATTCTGGGTCTACTTTTACTACAGTTTGTCCAATTTCAAATTGAAAATCTTCATTGCTGCACGATTTTACCACGGCAATTTCGTTTGCATCTTTCCCTTGAAAATCTAATTCTACGCCAACTTTTGCAAAAGCCATGATTACAAAATCACGAACAGTAGTTGTTTTTCCGGTGGCAATGACGAAATCTTCTGGTTGGTTCTGTTGCAGCATTTTCCACATGGCTAAAACATAATCTTTTGCATGTCCCCAATCTCGTCTTGCGTTTAAATTTCCTAAATACAAAATATCCTGTTTCCCTTTTGCAATTGCAGCAACTGCCATGGTAATTTTACGGGTTACGAAAGTTTCGCCTCTTCTTGGTGATTCATGGTTAAATAGAATTCCGTTGCATGCATACATTCCATAAGCTTCCCGATAATTCACGGTAATCCAGTATGCATAAATTTTCGCAACACCATAAGGAGAACGCGGATAAAAAGGCGACTTTTCATCATAAAATCCTGCCGCATTTTTATTTTCTGCCAATCCTCCGTATAATTCCGAAGTTGAGGCTTGATAGATTCTTGTTTTATTTGTTAAACCCAAAATCCGAATAGCTTCCAAAATCCTTAAAGTTCCTATTGCGTCTACATTTGCCACGTATTCTGGAGAATCAAAACTCACTTTCACATGAGACATCGCGCCGAGATTGTAAATTTCGTCTGGCTGTATTTCCTGAATAATTCTGATGATGTTAGTAGAATCTGTAAGATCACCATAATGCAATTTAAAACGGACATTTTTTTCATGCAGATCCATATACAGATGATCTATTCTTTGGGTATTAAAGGAAGAGGCTCTTCTTTTGATCCCATGAACTTCATATCCTTTTTCCAGTAATAATTCTGCCAGGTAAGAACCGTCTTGTCCGGTAATTCCTGTAATTAGTGCTATTTTCATTTGGTCTTTTTATGATAAAAATTTTTCCTGATATACTTTTTTAATTCCTTCTTCTAAAGAAATCTTCGCTTTCCAGCCGAGCGCATTTATTTTAGAAACATCCATTAATTTTCTTGGAGTTCCATCTGGTTTTGTAGCGTCCCAAGAAATATTTCCAGAATGTCCTGCAATTTTCTGAATGAGTTCTGCTAATTCTTTGATGCTTAAATCTTCACCAATTCCGATGTTTACTTGTCCGTAATCATTAAAATTTTCCATTAAGAAAATACAAGCTTCTGCCAAATCATCTACATGTAAAAATTCTCTTTTTGGAGTTCCGCTTCCCCAAAGTACAACTTCTGTATTTCCTGCCAATTTCGCCTCGTGAAATTTACGAAGCATTGCGGGTAATACGTGAGAGTTTTTCAAATCATAATTGTCATTTGGACCATATA
>Ga0136636_10000394_pt1 | contig 21614 bp, 19 predicted proteins | sample AntDrymUQ8522106_2_FD_104653 | JGI IMG/M metagenome (GOLD analysis project Ga0136636, IMG submission 104653) | Polar desert sand microbial communities from Dry Valleys, Antarctica - metaG UQ852 (21.06) | ecosystem: Environmental > Terrestrial > Soil > Desert | place: Antarctica: Dry Valley... | reverse complement strand
TCCTGGACAGCCAGACGCTGCTGGTGGTCAACGACAACAACTTCCCCGGCGGTGGCGGCCGCAACCTGCTGTCGGACAACACCGAGTTCCTGAAGATCAGCCTGGCAGCGCCGGTGCCCGAGCCTGGCGCCTGGGCGCTGATGGCCGCCGGCCTGGGCCTGCTGGCCGTGCGCCGGCGCAGCGCCAAGGCGGCCTGAGCCACCGCCGCCAGGACGCACCCGCACCAGCCCCGCACCAGCACCCTCACCAGCACCAGCACCAGCACCACGCTGGCAGCGCAGATTGCCATCGGCGCCGCCGCAGCAAACAGCAACAGGCACAGCGCAAGCCGGACCGCACAGCGGCTGCACTCACCGCCCGCACCCGGTCGGCTGGCGGTGCCGGGCACCGCCGTGCGGTCGGGTGACAGTGGCGCCGGTGCATGGGCTGCCGGCTGGGCTGGGCGGTGTGGCTGCGCTCGGGCGAGGTTCTGCGTGCGGCGATGCTGCGCGCGGGCGTGTCCGCCGCATGACCCCGGCCTGTCAGCCCGATGATGGACCGCGCGGCTGGTGGCTGCGCAGAACTGGGGATGGCGCCCGCCGTGCCGATGCCTAAGCTCGGGGGTGCATGGACATCTTCATCAGCTACCGCCGCGACGACAGCGGCATCGCCGCACGCTGGCTGCACCAGGAGCTGGCCGCGCGCTGGGGCGTTGACGCCGTGTTCATGGACATCGACGACGTCGGCTATGGCGACGACTTCGCCGCCGTCATCGACGCCAGCCTGGCGCGGGCCGATGTCGTGCTGGTGGTGGTGGGCCCACGCTGGCACGGCCTGATCGAGCAACGCCTGCGGGGCGACGACTGGGTGCGGCACGAGGTGGCGCAGGCGCTGGCGCTGCGCCAGGCCAGCGGCGGCCGGCGGCCCCGGGTGCTGCCGGTGCTGCTGGACGGCGCGCCCTGGCCCGGCCCGGCGCTGCCGCCCGACATCGCGCCGCTGCAGCGGCTGAACGCGCCCAGACTGCGGCAGGCGCAGCTGAAGTCCGATCTCAACGAGCTGCTGCAGGCGGTGCAGGGCAGCAGCTTCGAGGACATCGCCGGCGAGTTCAGGGCCAAGTTGTTGACCCTCGGCTGGACTGGCCTGGTGGCCCCGCTGGCGGCTTTGCTGGTGTTCTTCGCCGCCTGGCTGGCGCTCTTCGATCTGTTGACGTTCGACACCCTGGCCGCCGGCGCCACGGTGGCGCTGGTGCGCCCGCCGGCAGTCGGCGGGCCGTCCGAGGTGGTGCTGGTCGCCATCGACCAGGCCACCGTGGCGGCGCAGGGCCAGCCCTACGGCCCGGCCTGGCGGGCGCTGCATGCGCAGGTGGTGCAGCGCGCTGCGGCTGCCGGCGCCCGGGCGCTGGCATTCGACCTGTTCATGCCCACGCCGGCTGATCCCGCCGCCGACCGCGCGCTGCAACAGGCGCTCGCGGCGGTGCAGGGGCGCATGCCGGTGGTGCTGGCCTACGACAGCCTGGATGGTGACAAGCCGGCCATCGCGCCGGCATTGGCGGCGCTGACCCGGCCTGGGCTGGCCTGCGTCGGCACGCGGCTGGGCCGCGCGGCACTGGTACCGCTGGCGGTGCAGCCCGCCGTGGCTCTGGCACCAGCGGCTGGGTCGGTGCCAGGAACTGCGGCTGGAACCGCGGCCAGATCTGCACCGGCCGCGCCACCCCGGCTGCTGCAGTCGCTGGCCTTGGCGGCGTATGCGGGCAACGCCGGCGCGACAGAGATCGATGCGGTCGATCTGCGCGTCGAAGTGCCTGTGCCGCCGGGTTCGCCGCCGGGGCGCAATCGCCCTTGGGTCGACTACTTCAGCCACGAGACAGTGCGCGCGGTGCAGTCTGGCTGCCCGGCGCTGCAGCCTGGCGATGCCGTGGCCAACCAGTGGGTCGACCCGCAACCCTGGCTGCGCGGTGGCCAAGGTGTGCTGCGCATCGCCTACCAGGATGTGCTGGCCGGGCAGCCGGCCGCGTTGCAGGCACTGGCCGGCCGCACGGTGCTGGTGGGTGTGCAGTTGCCGCGTGCCGACCAGTTCGCACTGGCTGCCGCAGGCCAGGTGGTGTGGGGCAGCGAGCTGCTGGCGGCGCAGATCGACACGCTGCACCGTGGCAGCGCGATCCGCCCGCTGGGCGCCGTGGCGCAGTGGGCGGCGATGACGGCGTCGGCGCTGGCCGGCGCCGGGCTGGCGCTGTGGCTGCGCAGCCGGCCGACGTGGCTGCGCAGGCTCGCCTGGGCCGCAGCAGCTGCGCTGGTGGTGGCTGTCAGCCTGCTCTGGTACCGGGTGGAAGGGCAGGTGGTGGCCGCACACCACCTGCTGGTGGCACTGGGCTGCGGCGGTGGCGTGGCTGCATGGCTGGCGCGACAGCTGCGCCGCCGCGCCGCATTGGTGCCGCTGCCGGTGCGGCGAACAACAGGAGCGACAGGATGAACCACTGGCGTGCGGTCTGGATGCGGCAGCCGGTGCTGGGCCTGCTGCTGGTGGCCCTGCTGCTGCCGACGCTGGTGGGTTGCGCCAGCAAACCGGCACGGCCGGCGGCGCCGGTCCTGGCGGCCATCGTGGTCGATGGCACGCGGCTGGCCGCGCCGGGTGAGCCGGGGCTGGTCAGCGTCTGGCGCGACGGCCGCCGCCTGGAAGGCACGGCCGGCATGGCGCTGCGCACGGGCGACCGCATCGACACCGGGCCGGCGGCCACTGCAGTGCTGCACTGGCCGGACGGCAATGCGCTGTATGTGCGGCCCAACAGCAGCGGTGTCATGGGCTCGTTCACCAAGGCGATCGGCGTGATGTTTGCCAAGGTGCGCAGCGCCTTCGCTGTCGAGACACAGTACGTGCGCGCCGGCACGCTGAGCACGCAGTACCTGGTGCGCACCGGCGCCGGCGGGGCCACCACGGTGCTGGTGCTCGAAGGCCGGGTGCAGGTGTCGTCGCTGTTCGGCGCCTGGGCGCCGGTGGTGGTGGAAACCGGCACCGGCGTGGTGGCCCATCCGCAGGCGCCGCAAGCGCTGCGCGGCAGCGCCGAGGAGATCGCACGCACCCGGGACTGGGTGCAGCAGGTCGAACGCCTGGTGCCCGAGCCGGCGCCCACCCGCACCGGCAGCAGCACCAGCAGCAGCACCGGCAAGGCACTGGCCATCGGCGCCGCCGCTGTCGCCGCTGCGCTGATCCTGGCCAGCCGCGACCGCGACAAGCCGGCCACTGCACCTGCGGCCAGCGGCACGGCAGCCACCCCGCCGGTGCAGGGCACATCGGGCGCTGACCGGCCCGCCGGCAGCGGCGCGCAGTCCGGCACAGGCACGGGCAGAGCGGCCTTGCCAGCTGGACAGGTGGCACAAGCCACGCCGCCGACGCGCGCGGCGCTGCTGATCGCGCCCACCGGCACCCGGCCCGGCACCGTCGACGAACGCAACGCACCCGCCCTGGTGTGCCGCGATGCGCTGCAGCTGGACTGGTCACCGGTGGCCGGCGCCCGCGACTACCTGGCCGTGGTGGAACTGCGCAATGCGCGCGGTGCCTGGGTGGGCATCGGCCAGACCAGCAACGCCAGCACCCGGGCCAGCACGCCAGCACGCCTGGACGGGCTGCTGCGCTGGCGGGTCCAGGCCCGCCAGGGCGATGCCGCAGGGCCGTTTTCGCCCTGGCTGCACATCAGCTGCGCGCAATCGCGGCTGCGCTGACCTGGCCTGGCGCCGCTGCTTGCGGCGCGGTGTCGGTCGCCCAGGCCCGGCCCAGGGCCAGGCCCTTGCCCAGGCTCAGGCTCAGGTTCAGGCTTCCAGCATGCCGGCCTGGCGCATCAACTCGGCCAGGAAGCTGTCTTCGAGCGCATAGACGCCACGGGCGGCCTTCCACACCAAGGCCTTGTCCTGCAGCGCCGAAAGTGCCTGCTGCACGTTGCTGATCTCCGGCTCGACCTTGGCGTCTGGCGCGATGGCGGCCAGCGTGGCGCGGTAGCGCGCCAATGTCAGGGTCTCGAAGGGCGCGTACCCCGCACCGGCCTGGGCCAGCACCCGCAGCACCGCCGACTGCAGCGGCGTCAGGCTGTGCACCACCCGCAGGGCCTCGTCATTGCTGGCCTGCACCTGCTGCTGCACCAGCGCCTGCAACCGGGCGGCGTACTGGCCCGGTTGCACATCGAGGTCGAAGACCAGGGCGTCGATCGCGCCGCCCAGGATTTCTGGCCGGAACGCGGCCTCGGCGAAGCACTGGTAGACCTGCTCGACATCCAGCTCCTGCCGGAACGGCAGCTGCGCGGTGAACCAGGCGATGTAGTCCCTGGACAAGGCCGGAAAGTTGACCAGCGGCGCACCGAAGAAGGCCTGGTCCTTGCTGTTGCGCAGCATCGCGAGCTTGTCGCGGTTGGACCCGGTGGCGACGATGCGCAGGCCATGGTGGGCGCTGGAATTGAGCTCATCCCGCGCCGCCTTCAACGCAAACAGCGCGTTCTGGCCTGATTCGCTGGTGATGGCGTGTTGGGCCTCGTCGATGATGAGCACCGTCATCGCCTCGGTGTCGTCCGACAGGGCAGCCAGGGCGGACGACAGGCTGATGCCCTGCGCCAGGCCGACCTTGTCCAGGGCGAAGGACAGCCCGCCGACGGTGAGTGTGTCGAGGCCGCTGCTGCGTGCCAGGCGCGCCACGAACCCATCGCGGCGGGCCAGCACCTCGCGAATGGCAGCGACGATGACATCACCCGGGTCGGCGGTGCGGTCCGCCCAGAGGTCGGCGTAAATCACCACAGCGCCGTGCCGCTGCAGCGCCGGCCGCAGGTCTTCGCGCAGAAAGGTGCTCTTGCCGGTGCGGCGCGGCGCGGCCAGGAACAGGCCGGAGCCGGAGGCCGAGGTGGTGGGCACCGCCAGCAGGCGGGCTGCCAGGTCATCGGCCAGGGCCTTGCGGTGGAAGATGGCCATGCTGCGCTCCTGCAAAGGCTGAATATAGTGAACTATAGTCAACTATAGATCGATATAGACCAGCCCCACACGCGTGGGCGCTGCGGCAATCAGGCCAGCAGGCTCTTCAGCGCCACCGTCGGGTCACAGGCCACCGCCGGCGCCGGGTGGATGCCGGCTTCCAGCAGCTTGCGCGACATCACATGGTCCATCGGCGCGTTGGCCGATTCCACGCAGCGCAGGTGTTCGCCCACGTAGTGCAGCAGCGAGAAGCTGCCGGCATTGGCGCCCGGGCGGCGGTGGGTGCTGGCGCCCGTGGTGCCAGCGGGCGGCAGCAGCCCGGCCATCTGCAGACGCAGGCTGCCTTGTTCCGACCAGAACCAGGGCAGGGCGGCATACACCGGGTGCTGGCCCTGCAGCGTCAGCGCGGCGCAGCGGGCCTGGTCGGTGGCGTTCTGCACTGATTCCAGCCGCGCGCGGGTACCCGCTTGCCCCCACACCGGCGCCCAGGCCGGCGCCACCGGAAAGTTGGCCACGTCGCCGATGGCCAGGATGGCCGGGTCGCTGGTGTGCAGCGACGCATCGACCACCACGCCGTTGCTGCAAGCCAGCCCGGCAGCGCGGGCCAGCGTGTCTTCGGGCTCGGCGCCGATGCCCAGCAGCAGCAGGTCCACCGCCTGGCGCTGGCCGTTCACCGTGATGGCGTGCAGGCGCTGGCCATCGTGCTCGAAGCCATCGAGCGTGGCGCCCGGCAGCACCTCGATGCCGGCGGCGCGGTGGGTGGCCAGCACATGGGCCGACAGGTCGGCCGAGACCGACCGGCCCAGCAGCCGCAGCGCCACCTCGATCACCTGCACCGCCAGCCCCTGCGCGCGGGCGGTGGCCGCCACCTCCAGGCCGATGAAGCCGCCACCGACGACAGTGAGCGACCGGGCCGTGCCCAGCAGCGCGCGCAGCGCGTCGGCGTCACCGGCATGGCGCAACACCGCCACATTCGCCAGCGTGGCCGGCAGCTGCGGCAGGCGGCGCGCCCGGGTGCCGGTGGCCAGCACCAACTGGCCGTAGGGCAGGCTGGCACCGGACTGCAGTTGCACGGTGCGCGCGCTGCGGTCGATGGCCACCGCCGGGTCGGCCCGGTGCAGGGTGATGCCGGCCTGGGCATACCAGGCCTCGGCGCGGTGCGCCTGCAGTGTCTCGGCCGGGTTCTTCAGATAGGCCTTGGACAGCGGCGGGCGCTGGTAGGGCAGGTGCGGCTCGGCACACACCAGATGCACCTGGGCGCCCAGGCCGGCCTCGGCCAGCGCAGCGCACAGCGGGGGGGCGGCATGGCCGCCGCCGATGATGACGATGGGGTTCATGGGCGAATTGTCGGCCAGCGCCTGCGGCTCACACCTGGAAGGCGGGCAGGCGCACCACCAGGCCCTGCAGCGCCGGCGTCAGCCGGATCTGGCAGCTCAGGCGGCTGCCGGGGCCGGCCGGCACGGCGGTGGTCTCCAGCACCAGGCGCTCCACCGCCTCGGGCGGCGGCAGGCGGCCCGCCCAGGCCGGGTCGACGATCACATGGCAGGTGCCGCAGCTGGCCGAGCCACCGCAGTCGGCCAGGATGCCGGGCACGCCGAAGCCGGTGGCGGCCTGCATCAGGCTGACGCCATCGGGCGCCTCGAAGCCGTGTTCGGTGCCGTCGTGGGCGATCAGGGTGATGTCGGGCATGGCGCGGTCGGGCAATGGCGGGGCGCCCATCATGCCTGCGGCCGGCCGGCCAGAATCGGGTGATGGACACCATGATCGACACACCCGGCGACACACCCGGCGACACCGCCATCCACACCACACCCAGCGACACCACCGCCTTCGACACCGTGGTCGTCGGCGCCGGCATCGCCGGTGCCGCGCTGGCCTGGCAACTGCTGCAGGATGCACCGCAGCACCGCGTGCTGCTGCTGGAGCGCGAGGCCCAGCCCGGCATGCACAGCACCGGCCGCTCGGCAGCGATGTGGATGCCCAGCTACGGCCCGCCCGCCGTGCGCGCGCTGACCCGCGCCAGCGGCCCGTTCTACGCCGCGCCGCCGCCGGGCTTCAGCGATGTGCCGCTGCTGCCGCCGCGTGGCGTGCTGTACGTGGCCGCGCCCGGCCAGCAGGCCACGCTGGACGCACTGCAGGCCGAGCTGGCGCCGGCCTGCCCCGGCCTGCAGCGGCTGGACGCCGCCGCCACGCTGGCGCGCGCGCCCTGGCTGCGGGCCGATCAACTGCTGGGCAGCCTGTGGGACGCGCAATCCACCGACATCGACGTGCATGCGCTGCACCAGGGTTTTCTGCGTGGCTTCCGGCGCGAAGGCGGCCTGCTGCGCTGCGGTGCCGAGTTGCTGTCGGCGCAGTGGCACGCCGGCCAGGGCTGGCAGATCGCGCTGGCCGGCGGCAGCACGCTGCAGGCCACCAGGCTGGTGAATGCCGCCGGCGCCTGGGGCGACATGCTGGCGGCGCGCTGCGGCGTGGCGCCGGTGGGCCTGGTGCCGCGCCGGCGCAGCGCCTTCACCTTCCGCGCGCCCGCCGGCGTGGCCACCGGCAACTGGCCGCTGGTGGCATCGGTCGACGCCGAGGGCGAGGGCTGGTACCTCAAGCCCGATGCCGGCCAGCTGCTGGGCTCACCGGCCAATGCCGACGCCACCCACCCGCAGGACGTGCAGCCCGAAGAGCTGGACATCGCGCTGGCCATCCACCGCATCGAGGCCGCCACCACGCTGCATGTCGGCCGGCCCACCGCCACCTGGGCGGGGCTGCGCAGCTTCGTCGCCGACGGCGAGCTGGTGATCGGCTTCGACGATGCCTGCCCGGGCTTCTTCTGGCTGGTGGGGCAGGGCGGCTACGGCATCCAGAGCGCCGCCGGCGCCGCAGCCCTGGCGGCCGCACTGGTGTGCGGCCGGCCGCTGCCTGACGCGCTGCGGGCCGAGGGCCTGGACCCGGCGGCCGTGGCGGTGCAGCGGCTGCGCCAGGGCGGGCATGCAAGCCCGGCGTGTCGCCTGGGCGATGCAGCGCCCGGGCAGGGCTGACTACGATGCGCTCCCCGCACCGCGACCCCCCTCTGCCATGACCGAGACCACCGCCACCCCCCGCGCCGGCCTGCGCTATGCCTTCCTGCACGCCAGCTGGCATGCCGGCATCGTCGAGCGCGGCCGCGACGCCTTTCTGGCCGAGATGGCGCGCCAGGGCGTGCCGGCCAGCCAGATCGACGTGATTGCGCTGCCGGGCGCATTCGAGATCCCGCTGCATGCACAGGTGCTGGCGCGTGCCGGCCGGCATGCGGCCATCGTGGCCTGCGGCCTGGTCGTCGACGGTGGCATCTACCGCCATGACTTCGTCGCCGACGCGGTGATCAGCGCGCTCATGCGGGTGCAGCTCGACACCGGCGTGCCGGTGTTCTCGGCGGTGCTCACGCCGCACCACTTCCATGAGCATGCCGAGCACCAGCGCTACTTCGCCGAGCACTTCGTCGTCAAGGGCACCGAAGTGGCCCAGGCCTGCCTGCGCACCCTGGCCAGCCTGCAGCAGTTGCAGCGCTGACAAGCTGCGCGCCCGCAGCGCCGCGCGCACTGCAATGGCTTGACATCTGGCCGACAGAAGATGACATTTGTCAGCATGACAAGTGCACGCCGCAACCCCACCCAGCCGGCCGCCGGCGCCCTGGTGGCGCAAGAACAGACTGCCCGTTGGCAGGCAGGTGATGCGCCCGTAGCGACCAGTGCAGCGCCCGGTGCAGCGGTCAGCGCCGGGGCCATGGTGCTGCTGGGTGGGCGCCGGGCCTTCAAGCAATGGCCGCAAAGCCGGGCCGAGATCCACGGCGCCCTGGTGCAGGGGCTGCCCAGCGCGGTGCTGGTCAGCCTGCTCGATCAACTCGACCTGCTCGCGGCCGATGACGTGGCCGCCGCGCTGGGGCTGAGCAGCCGCACCCTGCGCCGCCTGCGCGACCAGCCTGCCCGTCCCCTGCCGGCCGATCTGGCCAGCAAGGCCTGGCAGCTGGCCGAAACCCTGGCCAAGGCCGGCGTGGTGTTCGGCGATGCAGCGGCCGCGCAGCGCTGGCTGGCGGCCCCCGCCATGGGGCTGGACGGCGCCCGGCCGATCGACCTGCTGCGCACGCTGCAGGGCGGCGAGCTGGTCACCGAGTTCCTCGGCCGGCTGGAGCTGGGGGTCTACAACTGACGCCGCTGCCCGCCGCGCTGGGCGGCAGCGGCCCGCTGCTGGCCTGGCGCATCGATGCCCGGGTGCATGCCGGTACCTGTGGCAGCGGCATCGGCGCCGAGCTGTTCGGCGGCCGCTGGAACCCCAAGGGCCAGCGTGCGGTGTATTGCAGCCTCGACCCGGCCACCTGCATCGTGGAGGCCGCCGTGCACCGCGGTTTTGCGGTGCTCGACACGCAGCCCCATGTGCTCAGCTGTCTGCAGCTCGACGCCACCGGTGTGGCGGTGCTGGCGCCAGATGCGCTGCCCAACCCGGCCTGGCTGCACGGCGGCGTGCCCAGCGCGGGCCAGCAGCAGTTCGGTGCCGGCCTGCTGGCCGCCCACGGCATCGTGGTGCTGCCCAGCGCGGTCAGCAAGCTGAGCTGGAACCTGGTCTTTGCGCCGGGTGTGGCGGCCGGCCGCTGGCAGTTGCTGCACCAGCAGCCGCTGGTGCTCGACACGCGGCTGAATCCGCCGCGCGGCTGAGCATGAGCGCGCGCCAGGCCCCCCGCGGGGCACTCAGCCAGCCGGCCCTTCGGCCTCCAGCGCGGTGCGCAATTGCGCCTTGGCGATCTTCTCCAGCGTGCTGCGCGGCAGGCTGTCGACCAGCCGCACTTCATGCGGGCGCTTGAAGTCGGCCAGCTGCGTTCGGCAGGCCGCGCGCACCCGTTCTGCCAGGTCGGCGCCGGCCTCGGGGTTGCCACGCATTGCGTCCACCGGCAGCACGTAAACCACCGGCACCTCGTCGAGCATGCGGTGCTTGCGCGCCACCACCGCGCATTCATGCACGCCGGGCACGGTGGCGATGACACGCTCGATCTCGCTGGCGGCCACGTTCTCGCCGCCCACCTTCAGCATGTCCTTGGTGCGGTCGCCGAAGCGGATCGAGCCATCGGCCAGCAGGTCGACCCGGTCACCGGTGCGGAACCAGCCGTCGGCGGTGTAGCTGCCTTCGGTGGCGGCGGCATTGCCCAGGTACTCGGCGAACAGGCTCAGGCCGCGGCTGCCGCGCACCAGCAGCTGGCCAGATTCACCGGGCTGCGCGGCGCGGGCCTCGGCCACCGGCCGCGCGTCGTCGTCGACGATGGCGATGCCGTATTCAGGCGCCGGCCGGCCGATGGACAGCGGCGCGCTGGGCACATGGCGGCAGCTGACGATGCCGTGGGTGATGGTCTCGGTCATGCCCCACCAGCCCATGGTCTGCACGCGGAAGTGCGGGTCGGTGGGCAGGTCACAGGCGGCCGCGCCCCACAGCCGGTAGTGGTGGGCCGGCACCTCGTGCGCCATCAACGCCTTGATGCAGAACGGGATCATCGACACCCAGGTGCAGCGGTGCTTCAGACTGATCGGCCAGAAGCGGCTGGCCGAAAAGCGCGGCAGCACCACCGCCGTGCCGCCGGCCCACAGCGTGGCCAGCACTGAATAGGCCTGGGCATTGGTGTGGAACAGCGGCAGGTGCACCAGGTGCACGTCCGATGCCTGCAGGTCTTCATGCACCGCGTTGATGCGCGCACCCCACAGCGCGTTGGCATGCGTCCACAGCACGGCCTTGGGCCGGCTGGTGGTGCCGCTGGTGTACTGCACGCTGCAGGGCGCCAGCGGGTCGGGTGCGCGGCGCGGCGGCGGCTCGGCGTCCAGCGTGGCAAAGCGCTGGTCGGCCGGCACGGCCTGCGCCGGCGGCGTGCCGTTGTCGGTGTCGGTGACCACCTGCCAGCGGATGTGGCGGCAGTTGCGCGCCACCGCATCGGCAAACCTCGGCTGGGTGATGGCGGCCACCGCGCCGCAGTGCTCGGCGTAGTAGGCCAGCTCGTCGTCGGCGGCGCGGGCGTTGGTGGTGACGGCCACCGCACCCACCCAGCCGCAGGCATACCAGGCCAGCAGGGTCTCGGGGCAGTTATCCAGGTGGATCAGCACCCGGTCGCCGGCCTGCACGCCGCGCCGCGCCAGGCCGCCGGCGATGCGGCCCACGGCGGCATGGAACTGGCCGTAGGTCCAGGCCTGGCCGGGGCCGTCGAACGGCTCCCAGACGATGAACGGGTGGTCGCGCCGCCGCTGGGCCCGGTCGGCCAGCAGGCTGGGCACGTCCAGGCGGGTGAAGGGGTGCAGGTCGGTGGGGCGCAGCAGTGGTGGCATCGGCGTGGGCGGCATGGGCGGCGTGGGATGAGCCTGCCATCCTGCCTGCACCAGCGCAGCGTGACAGCAAGGGAAACCCGGGCTGGCGCCGGCTGCTGCGGCGCTTCAGCCGACCTGCACCACCACGCTGCCCCGCTTGCGGCCGCTGCCGGCCCGGGCGTGGGCCGCCGGCAGGTCGGCAAACGGCCAGGTCGAGTCGATCACCGGCACCAGGCTGCCGCTGGCAGCCAGATCCAGCACCTGCTGCAAGGCCTGGGTGCTTTCTGCAGCCGGGCCACCGAGGCTGCGCCGCCCCTGGCGCGGGCGCGCCAGCAGCGACGGCAGAGCACCGGCGATGTTCAGGTAGCGCCCGCCGGTGCGCAGCAGCGGCAGGCAGGCACCGAAGGACGTGGCCGCACAGGTGTCGGCCACCACGTCGAACAGGCCGCCGCCGAGGCTGTGCGGTGGGTGCAGGCGGTAGTCCAGGGCCAGGCTGGCGCCCAGCTGGCGGGCCAGGTCCAGGTTGGCGGCGCTGGCCAATGCGGTGACGGTGGCGCCACGGGCGTGCGCCAGCTGCACCAGCGCGCTGCCTACGGCACCGGTGGCGCCGATCACCAGCACCTGCGCCCCGGGTTGCAGCGCGGCCCGCTGCAGAAAGTGCAGCGCCGTCTGCCCGCCGAAGACCACCGCCACTGCATCGGCGGCGCTCATCCCGGCAGGCCGGCGCACGATGGGCCGGCCGGCTGGAACCAGGGCCAGGCTGGCATGCGCGCCGCCGCTTGCCCCTGTGGTGGCCACGACCGCATCGCCGGCCTTCCAGCCCTGCACACCGGGCCCCACCGCCACCACCGTGCCGGCCAGCACCGTGCCCAGCACCGGCTGCCGTGGGCGGCGCCAGCCGAACAGCAGCCGCCCGATCAGCCCGAAGCCGCGCGGCAGGGTTTGGCTGCGGATGCGCACGTCGGCGCTTTCTACCGTGGTGGCCTCCACCTGCACCAGCAACTGGCGGCGGCCAGGCGCCGCCAGTGGCTGCTGCTCCAGCGCCAGCTGGTCGGGCTGGCCGTAGGCGCGGCAGACCCAGGCTTGGCGGTGTCGGGGCAGGGCGGTTGGCGCCAGCGTGCGGGTGGGCATCATCGTGGTGGACATGGCGTCGAATACTTACACTGTATGTAGAGCCGCGATCATCCAACGTACGGTGTAAGTATGTCAACCCACCCCCCCAAGATCCCAGGTGCCGGCCGGGCCGCCGCGCCGCCGCCGGCACGCACGCCCTTGTCACGCCAGAAGGTGGTGGACGCCGCCATTGCACTGGCCGACACCGCCGGCATGGACGCGCTGTCGATGCGCCAGCTGGCGCAGCGCCTGGGGGTGGAAGCGATGTCGCTGTACAACCACGTGCCCAACAAAGACGCGCTGATCGATGCCATGGTCGATGACGTGGCCGGCCGCATCGCGTTGCCACGCCCGGGGCAGCCCTGGCGGGCCGAAATGGCGCAGCGCGCCCGCTCGGCCCATGCGCTGCTGCTGCAGCACCCCTGGTCGCCGCTGCCGATGATCTCGCGCATGAACGTGGGCCCCGGCATGCTGCGCTACGCCGATGCCACCCACGGCTGCCTGCTGGCGGCAGGCTTCGACCACGCCGCGGCCGACCATGCGCGGCATGCGATGGACAGCCACATCCATGGCTTCACGCTGCAAGAGCTGCACTTTCCGCTGGACCGCAGTGAATACGCCAGCGCCGCCGCCGCCTTCTTGCCGATGCTGCCCGCCGACCGCTATCCACACATGCATGCGCTGGCTGGCGAGGTGATCGCCGGGCGCTACAACGGCGTCAACGACTTCGACTTCGGCTTGCAGCTGGTGCTGGACGGATTGCAGCGTCTGCTGGCCGCGGCTGGCCGCGACTGACGGCAACCAGCGCCGCTGACGGCGACACCAGCGCCGGTGTGCTGGCAGTCACTCGATGACCAGATCGCCATACCAGGCCTCGGCCCGGCCCTTCAGGTCGTCGCTGTCGGTCAGCACGCCCACGCCCGTCAGGTGGCCCGGCGGCTCGCCGAACACACGCTGGAAATCGGCCACCACATTGCGCCGGTAGGCATGCCATTGGCCGGCGCCGGCGCTGCCGCTTTCCACCACCAGGTAGCGGATGCGGCTGCTGCGGGCATAGGGCAGCACGGTCTCGGGTGCGGCCTGGCCGTCCCACACGTAGCACAGCGTGGCGTAGGGCAGCGGCTCGCCGGTGAACAGCTCGACCTGGTCGGCAAACAGCCGGTCGCGCAGTGTCAGGCGGGACGGGTCGCCGGCAAAGCCCAGCACCAGGCGGGCCGGGCAGTCGTCCTGGTCGTCGTCGGCCACGGTGGCCTCGGCCGGGACATGGTCGACGCGCCATTCCCAGCGCAGCCAGGGCCGCCCGGCCAGGTCTATGTCGACATCGCAGCGCACGCCCGAGGTGCTGCCTTGCGACCGCGCATGCAATGCCACGCGGTCGTCCACGCGCTCCAGGCCGTAGCCGGTGATGGGCCGGTCGGGCCGGGTGACATGCAGGCGCCAGCCCTCGGGCAAGGCGCCGATGCGGTCACTGGTGGAGAACGGCACCACCGCGTCGCGCGCCGGCCCGCCGGGTGCGGTACTGGCACAGCCGGCACCGAGCAGACCGCCCGCGCCGGCGGCCGCTGCGGCACCCAGCAGTCGCCGCCGGCCGGGCAGCTGCAGGCCGTGCAGCGGCAAGGTGGGTGGCGGGGGTCGGCCCATGTGGTGCGAGGTTATCAGGCGCGCACGGCCGAGACCCCACACAGCAGAGCTTCAGGCTGCCCGCGAGGGCGATGTATAACCTGCCCATGATGTCTTCCGCCCAGTGCGCTTGCCGATGAAGAAGCGCTTGACCGCAGCCGCCATGGCGCTGTGCCTGATGGCACCGTTTGCCACCCGGGCACAAGACGGCGCGCCCCCTGCCGCGCCGCTGCCGGGCTGGGCCGAGCTCGAAGCCGCTGGTGCGCGCATCGGGGAGATCCGCATCTCCAGCGGCGAAATCTTCGACCTCACCAACCCCAAGGAAGACAAGTGGCTCTTCCGCCTGGCAAACCGGCTGCACATCCAGACGCGGCCGAACGTCATCGAGCGCCAGCTGCTCTTCAAGCCAGGCGACCGGGTGTCGGTCCGTGTGCTCGAGGAGACGGAACGCCTGCTGCGCAGCAACCGGTACCTGTACGACGTGCACTTCCGCGCCCTCGCCTGGCACGACGGTGTCGTCGATATCGAGGTCGCGACGCGCGACACCTGGACGCTCGACCTCGGCGCCAGCGTCGGGCGGGCGGGTGGCGCCACCACCAGCGGTATCCATCTGCGCGAGTACAACCTGCTCGGCACCGGCACCTCGGTGAGCTTCGGCCGCTCGAACCGCGTCGACCGATCGGGCAACGAGATCGAGTTCTCCAACGACCGCGCTTTCGGTACCGCTGCAGCGCTGCGCTACAGCCACGCGTCGAACACCGACGGCCGCAGTGACGCCATCTCGGCGCAACTGCCCTTCCGCTCGCTCGACACCCGCTGGGCGGCCGGGGTCTCGTTGTCCAACGACGACCGGATCGACGCGGTCTACAGCGGCGGCGACATCGTCAGCCAGTACCGCCGCCGCCAGAACCAGCGTGAGGTCTTCGGTGGCTGGTCGACGGGCCTGCAGGCCGGCTGGGTGCAGCGCTATTCGATCGGACTGCGCAGCGAGGAGGACGGCTACGCGGCCGAACCCGGGTTCACGCCACCGCCGCTGTTGCCCGACGATGACAAGCGGGTCGGTCCGTTCGTGCGCTACGACCTGATCGAGGACCGTTTCCAGAAAGAGCAGAACCGCAACCTGGTCGGACGACCGGAGTTCTTTGCGCTCGGCCTGGCGGCGTCCGTGCAGCTGGGCCGTGCCGCAACCGGGCTCGGCTCGACGCGCAACGGCTGGCAGTACGCCGCGTCGATCAGTCGCGGCTTCGAGCCCGTCGCAGGGCAACAGCTCATCGCTGCGGCCACCCTGTCGGGCCGCCGCAGCGACGGCCAGCCGCAGCGCATGGCAGCGGGGCTGCAGGCGCAGTACTACCTGCCGCAAGGCCCGCGCTGGTTGTTCTTCGCATCGGCCGCGACCGGCATGCTGAAGAACCCCGACCCGGCTGAGGCGCTGCAACTCGGCGGCGACACCGGTCTGCGCGGTTACCCGCAGCGCTACCAGAGCGGCACCCGCCGCGCGCTGTTCACGGTGGAAGAGCGTTTCTACACCGACATCTACCTCTGGCGGCTGTTCCGCATCGGCGGCGCTGCGTTCTTCGATGCCGGCCGCGCATGGGGCGGCGCCGGCACCAACCTGCAGGACGCGGGCTGGCTGCGCAACGCCGGCGTCGGCTTGCGCATCGTGAGCGCGCGCGCGGCTTTCAGCAACGTGCTGCACATCGATCTCGCGTTCCCGCTCGGCGCCCCGGCCGACATCAAGAAGGTGCAGTTCCTGGTCAAGACGAAGACCAGCTTCTGACGGCGGGTTGCATGGCGCCGACCGGCGGGCATCGGCCGGGCACGGCTGCGCGACCCGGGGCCTTCGACAGGGGTCCTGGGCACTGCCCGAACCGGGTGCGTCAGCGGTCGGGCACCCGCACACCCGCACGCCCGCACACATTCACGCCGGCCATTGCGCAAAGCGCGCCATCAGAAAAGAGCCCTGGTGTCTGGCAAGTTCGCCCGTGAAGCACCGGAGTGACGAAGTGATGACATGGCGCCTGGAGTCACCTGTCACCAGTTGCAGGTCGCCGGTCGCCAGTCGCCGGTCGCCGGTCGCCGATCGCGGATCGCGGATCGCCTTCAGCGTGCAGGTGCCAGGCGCGTGGCCAGGTCGGTCTGCGCCAGCAATTCGTCGCGCCAGACGCGGTAGCCGGCGTCGCTGGGGTGCAGGCCATCGGCCGCGTGCAGTTCCGGGCGCTGCACAAAGGGGTCCTGCGCGGCTTCCTGGTACAGGTTCACGTACACCAGGCCGTGGCGCGCGGCGGCGCTGCGCGCGGCAGCGTGCAGCTCACGGGCACGCTGGCTCATCAGCTGCGACAGGGGCGGCAGGAAGAACGCGGCGTTGCCGACATTGCCGGCCGGCTGCACGATCGCGACGCCACCTGGCCGCAGCCGGGCCTTGGCGGCGCTGAAGCTCCGGTCGAGCACCTGCGCCAATGCGGCAACGTCGGTGCCGCGGATGACGTCGTTGCCGCCGGCCTGGATCAGCACCACGTCGTAGCCCTGGTCCCCAGGGGCTGCCGCCAACTGGGCTGGCACCGCGTCGAAACGCGCGCCATCCGCAGCCTGGTTGTGCACCAGCAACCGCGGATAGGCGGTACCCAGCAGCCCGGCCACGCTGGCCGCAGGCCGGGTGGCGCCGGTGCCCACGCCCGTGCTGTCGCCGACCACCAGCAGGCGCAGCATTGGCGCTGCAGGCTCTTGCTGGAAGGCCGTGCTGGCGCGGGCCAGCGCCCGCGCTTCGCCGAGTCGCGACACCGTGCAACCGGCCAGTGTGGCCAGGGCGGCGACGCTGGCCGCCAGGGCCAGACGCCAGGCAACTCGACGGATGTGTTGTTTCATGGCGGCCATTGTGATGCGCGGCCAGGATGGCCGACGCCGGAAGCCCGTTCAGGCTCACACCACGTTGGAGAGGGCTGGTGGTGGTGTTTTTGCGCCCGATGGTGGACCATCAGGGCCTAGACACCAGGAGTTCGCTCACCATGACACAGCCTTCCACTGACAACTCCCTCACCCGCCTGGTCGATGAACAACTGGACCTGGCCGCGTCCATGCTGCCGGCGATGGAGCCCTCGGCGGTGCACCCGTCGCCGGTCGATCATGAAGAACGCCAGGATGCGCACCCGACACTCGAAGACGTGTTGCTGGGGCATGCGCAGCCCACGCCCGAGATGCTGCAGGAGCTCGCTGCGCTGGAGTCCGCACCGCCGCTGACCGATGAAGAGCTTGCACGCCAGGCGCTGGCCGATGGCGGCGCCGACAACGACCCGTCGACGCCGGAGTGAAGCAGGTTCTGTCGCAGCCAGCGCGTGGGGGCCTCACATGATCTGGTTGACCGCCCCGCCGTCGACACGCATTGCCGCGCCTGATGTGCCCGATGCCCCGGTGCCGCACAGGTACACCGCGAGATTGGCCACCTCGGTGGGCGTGGTGAAGCGCCGGATCAGCGAGGTCGGCCGGTAGACCTTGAAGAACTCCTGCTCGATCTCGTCCACCGTCTTGCCGGCTGCCAGTGCACGCGCTTCACGCAGTCTCAGGGTGTTTTCGGTGGTCGTGGGGCCTGGCAGCAGCGCGTTGACCGTGACGCCGGTGCCCGCCAGTTCCATGGCCAGACCATGGGACACCGTGAGCTGCGCCGTCTTGGTCATGCCGTAGTGGATCATCTCCTTCGGGATGTTCAGGGCCGACTCGCTCGAGACAAACAGGATGCGCCCCCAGCCCTTGGCTGCCATGGCCGGCGCGTAGTGGCGCGCAAAGCGCACGCCTGACAGCACGTTGGTCTCGAAGTAGCGCAGCCATTCGGCGTCGTCGATCTCGAAGAACGGCTTGCGGTCGTAGATGCCCAGGTTGTTGACGAGGATGTCCACCGCAGCCACCTGCTCGAACACCCGCTCGGCGCCGCTGGCGGTGGCACAGTCGGCGGCCACGCCGTGCACCACGGCTTGCGGAAATTCGGCGGTCAGCCGTGCCAGCGCGGCATCGACGGCGGCCTGCGTCCGGCCGGTGATCACCACCCCGGCGCCCTCGGCGGCCAGGCCGCGCGCGATGGCAAAGCCGATGCCGGCCGTCGAGCCGGTGATGAGTGCCTGCTTGCCTTCGAGTCCGAGATTCATGGGGTTGCTCCTGCGAGGATGGCGATGCGTTGGGATGAAGTGGAGGCGCCATGGTGCCGCATCACTGTCGATCGGACGTCGGCGGTGCCGATTGTCCAGTGCGCGCCCGCGCCGACCCGCAGTGCCGAAGTCGGCCCTGCTGGATGCGGAACCTGTCACCTTCAGGATGGACGCAGCAATGGTCAACGGCGACAAACCGCAGCAGGGCAAGCCACTCCAGGAGGCAGCGTGAAAGACTTCAAAGACAAGGTGGCCGTGGTCAGCGGCGCGGCCAGCGGCATCGGCCTGGCCTTGGCACGGCGCTTTGCGCAGGATGGCATGCACCTGGTGCTTGCCGACATCGAGGCCGCGCCGCTGGCGCAGGCCCGGGCCGAAATCCAGGCGCTGGGCGTGCAAGTGCTGGCGGTGCAGACCGACGTGTCCTCAGAAGCCCAGGTGTGGGCCCTGGCCGACGCGGCGTTCCAGCGTTTCGGCAACGTGCATGTGTTGTGCAACAACGCCGGCGTGGCGCTGCCGGGGCTGATGGCGCCAGGCTGGCAGTCGAGCGTCGCCGACTGGCGCTGGGTGCTGGATGTCAACCTGATGGGCGTGCTCTACGGCGTGCAGGCCTTCGTGCCGCGCATGCTGGCCGGCGGCGAGCAAGGGCATGTGGTCAACACCGCGTCGGTGGCCGGCCTGTTGACGGCGTCCAACCCGTACCACGTGTCGAAGCACGCCGTGGCCTGCATGACCGAAGGCCTGTACAAGGACTTCAAGCGCCTGGGTGCCCGGCTGTCGGCGTCGGTGCTCTGCCCGGGGCTGATCAACACCGCCATCATGCATGCCGAACGCAACCGCCCGCCCGAGCAGGGGCCGGCGACAGACCTGAGCCAACTGCCCGAGCCGGTGCAGCGGGCTGTCAGCCAATTCAGCCAGGCCCTGCTGGCCGGCTACGACCCGGCCGATGTGGCCCAGGCCGTGGCCGACGCGATCCGGGCCGACCAGTTCTATGTCGTTCCGGCGCAGCAGCCACTGCAAGCGCAGATCGACCTGCGCATGAACGACATCCTGCAGCGCCGCAACCCCACTCTGCCCAAGCCAATGTTTTCAGACGGGCAGGCCAAGGCCGACTGAATCGTGCAACCCAACCCCCAACCCCCCAGACGCCCATGAGCACAGCTGCCCCAAACCCGGCCCAAAACCCGGCCACCGCCCCGGCCACCGCCACCCACAGCGTGGTCGTCGAAGGCGACATCGGCATCGTCACGGTCGGCTATCCACCTGTCAACGCGCTGTCGCGGGCCATGCGGCAGGCCATCGTCGACGGCCTGCGCGAAGCCCAGGCCGACGCTGCGGTCCGGGCCATCGTCTTCATCTGCGACGGCCGCACCTTCCTGGCTGGCGCCGACATCACCGAGTTCGGCAAACCGCCCCAAGCGCCGTCGCTGTACGACGTGCAGGACATCATCGAGAACAGCGCCAAGCCGGTCATCGCGGCCATCCATGGCACCTCGCTCGGCGGTGGGCTGGAGGTGGCGCTGTGTTGTCACTACCGCGTGGCGGTTCCCAGCGCGAGGTGCGGGCTGCCCGAAGTGCACCTCGGGCTGCTGCCGGGCGCCGGCGGCACGCAGCGCCTGCCCCGCATCGTGGGTGCGGCCAAGGCGCTCGACTTCATCACCGGCGGCACCCATGTGCCGGCCCGGGAATGCCTGGCCATCGGCCTGGTGGACGAACTGGTGCCCGAGGGCCAATTGCGCGACGGGGCGGTTGCCTTTGCGCGCAAGGTGCTGGCGGAGGGCCGGCCGCTGCGCAAGGTGCGCGACCTGGACGACAAGATGATCGCCGCGCGCGGCCAGCCCGAACTCTTTGCCGATTTCCGCCAGGCCAATGCGCGCCGGTTCCGGGGTTTCCTGGCACCGGAGTCCAATATCCGCTGCATCGAGGCGGCCGTGCACCTGCCCTTCGATGAAGGCAAGGCGGTGGAGCGCAAGCTGTTCCTGGAGCTGGTGGGCGGCATCCAGTCGCAGGCCCAGCGTTACGCCTTCTTTGCAGAGCGCGCGGCCGCCAAGATCCCCGACGTGCCCAGCGACACACCCATCGTCAACGTGGCCAAGGTCGGCATCATCGGCGCGGGCACCATGGGCGGCGGCATCGCCATGAACTTCGCCAACGTCGGCATCCCCTGCGTGCTGGTAGAGACCGCCCAGGCCGCGCTGGACCGCGGCATGGCCGTCGTGCGCAAGAACTACGAAAACTCGGCCAGACGCGGCAAGCTCACGGCAGCGCAGGTCGAGCAGCGCATGGCCCTGCTCACCGGCTCGCTCGACATGAACGTGCTGGCCGATGTCGACCTGGTGATCGAGGCCGTGTTCGAGAACATGGCGATCAAGAAAGAGATCTTCGGCCAGCTCGACCGCATCTGCAAACCCGGCGCGGTGCTGGCCACCAACACCTCGGCACTGGACGTCAACGAAATCGCCAGCGCGGCCACGTCGCGGCCCGAGGCGGTGGTCGGCATGCACTTCTTCTCGCCCGCCAATGTGATGAAGCTGCTGGAGGTGGTGCGCGGTGCCAAGACATCCCACACCGCGCTGGCCACCGCCATGCAGGTCGGCAAGAAGATCGGCAAGGTGGCGGCGGTGTCGGGCGTGTGCCCGGGCTTCATCGGCAACCGCATGCTGCGCGCCCGTGGCGAGCAAGCACAGGCCATGGTGATGGAGGGCGCCATGCCCTGGGACATCGACCAGGTTCTGTACGACTTCGGCATGCCCATGGGCCCGTTTGCGATGAGCGACCTGGCCGGCCTGGACATCGGCTGGAGCAGAGAGACGAGCCAGGGCGCCACCATCCGCGAAGTGTTGTGCGAGATGGACCGCCGGGGCCAGAAGACCGGCGCGGGCTACTACGATTACGACGCCGCGCGCAACGCCAGGCCGTCCGAGGTGACGCGCCAGATCGTGCTCGATTTCATGGCCAGGCAGGGCAAGGTGGCGCGCGCCGTGTCGACAGAAGAGATCCTCGAACGCACGGTCTACGCCATGGTCAACGAAGGCGCCAAGATCCTGGAGGAAGGCATTGCGCAGCGGGCGTCGGACATCGACACCGTCTACATCAACGGCTACGGCTGGCCGGTGTACCGCGGCGGGCCGATGTTCTACGCCGACACCGTCGGCCTGCCCACCGTGGTGGCCAGGCTCCAGGCCTACGGGGACCGCATGGGCGCGGGCTTCCAGCTGTCACCGCTGCTGGAGCGGCTGGCCGCCGAAGGCAAGCACTTCACCCGCTGAGGCGCTGCAGGTCTGGGGGCACTCTCAGGCCCGCGCATCGAACTGCAGGATGGCGCGCGCCACCTGGCCGATCGGCATCACCTCGTCCACCGCGCCCAGGGCGATGGCCTCCTTGGGCATGCCGAAGACCACGCAGCTGGCTTCGTCCTGGGCGATGGTGCGCGCGCCCTGGTCGTGCAGCAGCTTCATCGCCTTGGCGCCGTCGTCGCCCATGCCGGTGAGCATGATGGCCAGCACGTCGCGGCCGGCGCATTC
>Ga0136636_10000392_pt1 | contig 21681 bp, 22 predicted proteins | sample AntDrymUQ8522106_2_FD_104653 | JGI IMG/M metagenome (GOLD analysis project Ga0136636, IMG submission 104653) | Polar desert sand microbial communities from Dry Valleys, Antarctica - metaG UQ852 (21.06) | ecosystem: Environmental > Terrestrial > Soil > Desert | place: Antarctica: Dry Valley... | reverse complement strand
GGATTGCAGCGATAGCCGGAAGCGTCCGGAGCGGTTCGTATAACATGATGCTTGCACAGACTGCGAGGAAGCGACTGGAAGCACATGGTGCCCTCGTGACGTGGATTGATCTCGCCAGCTTCGATCTGCCGCTCTATTCGACAGCAATCGAAGGTGAGCGGTTTCCCGTCGACGCTCAACGGCTCAAGGCACTGCTGGTTGAACAGGACGGAGTGTTGTTCACATCTCCGGAATATAATGGGTCGGTGTCGCCGCTTCTGAAAAACGCCCTTGACTGGGCCTCACGCCCCACTGGGGAAGAGGGGATGGTGGCGCTAACGGCCTATCGGGGCAAGGCCGCGGCAATCATGTCGGCTTCACTCAGCCCGTTCGGAGGACTGCGCGGACTGATGCATCTGCGCCAGATCCTGACAACGGTGCAGATGCTCGTGATACCAGACCAAGTTGTTGTGCCCTCCGCCCATTTGGCGTTTGATGACAATGGCAATCTAAAGGACAGCCTTCCAGCGTCGCTTGTGGATTCGACAGCCGCGCGACTGGTCAAGGTGGCCGGCGCGCTGGCTTCTTAGCGAAGAGCTCGCACGTTCTCCGGCTCGAGATTGGCGCCCCAGTCGGCCTGGAGTGCGACAAGCATCGTCTCGAACCTGTCCTGCCCGATTTTCTCGGCTATCTGTGTCGACAGAGCATCCATGGCCAGTTGGGCATCCTGACGCATGCGCGCGCCCCGATCGGTGAGCGACACGATCAGATGGCGGCGATCGTGCAGGTCGACGTCCAGGATGATCATGCCGAGCTCGACCATCTGCGCGAGCGTGCTGTGGATGGCCTGGCGGGAAATTCCCAAGTTTCGCGCGATTTCCGCCGGGCGAACGGTGCCGCTGACGACATTTGTCATCACCATTGACTGCGTCCGGTTGACAGCGGGCCAGCCCTTGTCGCGCAACCGGGCCTGGAGACCTTCATCCAGCCAGCAAAAGCGCTGAAACAGGTCGATGATAAGCTGGTCCGAGCGCATTGGGATAGGGTGACCTCTCCTTGCCTGTCCTGCCGTCTATGGGCACCAGCAAGGCGCTAGAAGTTGCTTATTGCGAAAGCAAGGCGCGGCGGCGTTGTAAGACTCATTTACTTAGCATACTATCCTTTACGGCTCGATATCATAGAGGATCGCAGGAAGGATGCGTTTGCCGACATGAAGGGACTGATGCAGGATGCACCGCTTACGGTGGACCGGATTCTCGACCATGCTGCTACTTGGCATGGTGCCCGCGAGGTGGTCTCGTGCGATGCAGCAGGCAAGGTTTCCCGTTCTTCATATGCCCGGATTCATTCCGAAGCGAAGCGCGTGTCCAACGCTCTGGCTGAAGCCGGGATGCAACCGGGAGACCGGGTTGCGACACTGGCCTGGAACAGCGGCCGACACCTTGCCGCCTGGTACGGAGCAGCCGGCATGGGGCTGGTGCTTCACACGTTAAACCCGCGGCTTTATCTCGACCAGATTGCCTATATCGCAAACCATGCCGGTGATCGGCTACTGTTGGCTGATCCAGCCTGCGCCGAAATCGTATCCGCACTGATTGAACAGGTTCCTTCAATCGAGCGTGTAATCTTTTTCTGCAACCATGCGGACTTGCCGCAAACACCTTTTCCCGCGATTGCGTTCGACGACTGGATTGCCGGCCATCCTGCAGATTATCGCTGGGGCGGCTTTGACGAAAAGACGGCCTGTGGGTTGTGCTACACATCCGGCACAACGGGCGATCCAAAGGGAGTGCTTTACTCGCACCGATCAAATACGTTGCACGCCCTGATGACCCTGCAACGTGACGCTCTGGCGTTGTCCGCGCGCGACACGGTCCTGCTCGTTGTTCCAATGTACCATGCCAATGCCTGGGGCGTTGTCTATTCCGCGCCGGCGGCCGGCGCGAAACTGGTGCTTCCAGGGCAAAGAATGGACGGCAAATCGATCTACGATCTGATCGAGTCAGAATCGGTCACCTATTCTGCAGCCGTGCCGACGGTCTGGCAGATGCTGTTGCAGCATATACAAGCAAACAATCTGCGCTTTTCGACCTTGGAGCGCGTCACAATCGGCGGCTCGGCCTGCCCTGAGTCGATCATCCGCACCTTCCGCGACGATTATGGCGTCGATGTCGTCCAGGGCTGGGGAATGACGGAAACCTCGCCGCTGGCCACGGTGTCCGTCCCCAACGCTTCAGTCGCTGCAAGATCGGACGAGGATCAGATTGGCTACAAGCTGAAGCAGGGCCGCCTGCTGTGCGGACTTGAATTGAAGCTGGTCGATGATTCCGGAAACCGCCTGCCATACGACGGCAAGACGCCAGGCCGGTTGATGATCAAGGGGCCGACGATTGCATCCGCCTACTTTGGTGGAGAGGAGGGCGACTTGCTGGATGAGGAGGGCTTCTTCGATACCGGTGACGTCTCCACCATCGACAGCGAAGGCTATATGCAGATTACCGATCGAGCCAAGGATGTGGTGAAGTCGGGCGGTGAATGGATCAGTTCCATCGAGATTGAGAATATTGCGATGGGCCACCCAGCCGTTGCGATTGCCGCAGTGGTCGGTGTTGCCCACCCCAAGTGGGACGAAAGACCAATCCTGCTTTGCCAGCTTAGACCGGGAATGACTGCGCAAGCGATTGACCTGACGAGCTTTTTAGAAGGCCGCATTGCCAACTGGTGGATGCCGGACGACATCCTGTTCGTCAGCGAGATTCCGCTGGGCCCGACAGGCAAAATCGACAAACGCGCAATCCGAGCGAGCCTGAAAGGCTATGCGCTGCCATTTGCAGCGGCCAACTGACAAGCAACAGGTAACCAGCCGCCAAGGGGAGACGATGATGGATCCGCACGGGATCGAAGGACTGAACGCGCACTTCATCGGCCGGGCGTCACCCACCGCTCCGCGCATCATGGCGGGAGGACACCCCTGTCAGGGCATTTACTGGACGCAAAGCGGCAAGCGTCCAAAGGTTGCGATCATCGCCGCACACTATAATGTCGATTTCTCGGAACATTATATCGCGCCCCATTTTGCACGGCAGGGGTTTGGGTTTCTCGGCTGGAACACGCGGTATCGCGGTGTCGAGGACCAGTTTCTGCTGGAGCACGCCATCTTGGACATCGGCGTCGGCATGCGCTGGCTGCGGGAAGAGGCTGGGGCGGAAGCCATCGTCATCCTGGGCAATTCAGGCGGGGGGTCGATTATGGGAGCGTATCAGGCTGAAGCCATTGCGCCGACCTTAACGGACCGATTGCCCTCCGTTGGTCAGGATGCGCTCGCGATGCTGGTGAAGGGCGACCTTTACATTTCCTTCAACGCACACCAGGGGCGGCCCGAAGTGCTGACCGACTGGATGGATGCGTCGGTGGTGGACGAGACCGATCCCGTCGCGACCGATCCGGCACTCGATCCGTTCAACCCGGACAATGGCCCGCCCTATTCGGAGGCCTTCATCGCGAAATATCGCGCAGCCCAGCGCGCGCGGAACCAGCGCATTACCGATTGGGCGAAAGCCGAACTCAAGCGCCTGAACGAGGCCGGCATCCCTGACCGCCTGTTCCCGATGTTCCGCTGCTGGGGCGATATCCGCTGTGTCGATCCCGCGATCGATCCTTCGGCCCGCAAGCCCAACTGGTGTTATCGCGGCGATCCGCGGATTGCCAACCGCACCCCCAGCATCGGTCGCGCCAACATGATCAAGACTTGGTTGAACATGTGGAGCCTGGAAACCTCCCCCTGTCAGGGAGCTCCGCACCTCGCAAAGCATGACACACCGGCTCTTGTCATACAGGGGATGGCCGACACCGGTGTCTTCCCGAGCGACGCACGCAAGATCCATGATTTTCTCGGTTCAGCGGACAAACGCCTCGAACTGATCCCGGGCGCGCACTATTTTGAGGATTCCCTGGCGGAACGGCAGAATGCCGCTGACCTGGCGGGAAGCTGGATCCGGGACAAGCTCTAGTGGCCACTGAAGGCATCGTGAATGGGCTGCGCCGGGCAGGCGTAATCGGAGAAGGCGATCCAGTCTTCGAGCCGCTGGCCGGTGGTGTCTCCTGTGATGTCTGGAAAGTCGATACCCCGGGAGGCCCCGTTGTGGTGAAACAAGCGCTGGGCAGGCTGCGTGTCGAGGCGGACTGGGAGGCTCCGGTCGAGCGCAGCGAAAATGAAGTGCGCTGGCTGCAGCGGGCACGCAGCATCAACATTCATCTCGCGCCCGAGGTTCTGGCCGAGTTTCGCAGTGAGCATGCTTTCGTCATGCGCTTCCTGGAAAACTGCCCGGTGTGGAAGGATGAGCTGATAGCGGGCCGCGTGGACAGGGGCTTTGCTGCAGCGGTCGGTCGAAGCATAGCCTCCGTTCACGCGGCAACTGCCAACAGCGCCATTGACCGAAGCGCTTTCCCGACCGACTCCATGTTCCGCGCGCTTCGGGTGGCTCCCTTCATCCTCTACGTCGCACGCACCAACCTCGATCTCGCGTCGAACTTGAGAGCGATCGCCGATGACCTTGTGTCGCGGAAGATTGCGCTCGTGCACGGCGATGTTAGCCCGAAGAACATCCTGATCAGTCCCGATGGCCCCGTATTCCTGGATGCGGAATGTGCAGTATATGGCGACCCGGCCTTCGATCTTGCTTTCTGCATAACCCATCTGCTGTTAAAAGCGGTGTGGCTTGGCGATGCCCGGATGCAGCTGGCGGCGACTGACTTCATCGATGGCTATCGCGACGCCATCACCTGGGAGGAGGCAGCAGGATTGCTGCAGCGCGCCGGTCGCCTGGCGGCGGCGCTTCTGCTCGCTCGCGTCGAGGGGAAATCGCCTGCGCCTTATCTTACCGACCCGGCACACAGAGCAATCGTGCGCGAACAGGCTCGTGCGCGGCTCATGTCGGAATGCCCCATCGATACGCTTGTCGCACATTGGGAGAGGAGTGCGAAATGACCGCCCGCATTGCTTCCGTCACTGGCCGCCAGCTCTGGGACTCGCGTGGTCGACCCACAGTCGAAGCGGAAGTGGTGCTGCAGTCGCGCGCAGTCGGTCGTGCAATCGCGCCGGCGGGCGCTTCACGCGGGGTCCACGAGGCTGTCGATCTGCGGGATGGCGGAGCACGGTTTGCCGGCTTTGGCGTCGATCGTGCCGTAGCAGGAATCGCGGCTGAGATCGCCCCAGCGATTTTGGGGTTCGATGCGCGCGAGCAGGAATCGGTGGACAGAGCACTGTGCGAGATCGACGGAACGCCCAACAAGGCCAGGCTTGGCGCCAACGCAATCGTTGCGGTTTCGATGGCGGTGCTCCGCGCAGCGGCAGCCCATGGGGGCGAACCGCTGTGGCGCTATCTGGCTGGTGACAGGCCCGTTCGCATTCCGCTTCCAGAAGTTCAGATCTTCGGCGGCGGCGCGCATGCGGGCCGCCGTACGGATGTGCAGGACTTCATGGTCATGTGTCCAAAGGCCGGCTCCTTTCGCCGCGCCATGGAGATTGCGCACGACGTCTATCGGGCGGCTGGCCGGCTGATGGAAGCCAAGGGCCCTCTCACCGGCGTTGCCGACGAGGGCGGCTGGTGGCCGACCTTCAAGTCCAATGAGGACGCGCTTGATACGCTGGCGCTGGCGATCGAAAAAAGCGGCCACAAGGACGTTTACATCTCGCTCGACATTGCCGCGAACGAGTTCGGCGATGCGTCGGGCTACACATTGGCGCTGGATGGTCATCGCCTTTCGGGCGAAGAGATGGTGGCGCGCATGGTCGATTGGGCGAAGCGTTACCCAATTCTCTCTCTTGAGGATCCGGCCGGCCAGGATGACTGGGCGAGCATGCGGGCAGTGACCAAGGCAATAGGAGACCGGGTGCAGGTGATCGGCGACGATGTTCTGGTTACCAGCGCAAGGCGGGTTGCTGAAGCGGCACAGGCGGGCGCATGCAATGCGGCTCTGATCAAGGTCAACCAGGTGGGCACCATCAGCGAAGCGAAGGCTGCATTGAATGCTGCCGTTGCACATGGCTGGAGCACGATCGTGTCGGCCCGGTCGGGGGAAAGCGAGGATGTGACAATAGCCCATTTGTCGGTCGGTTGGAACGCGGGGCAATTGAAGGTTGGCAGCTTTACCCGATCGGAACGGATGGCGAAGTGGAACGAGGTCCTCCGCATCGAGGAGGCGATCGGGAGCAGCGCCGTCTTTGCCGGCGCGTCCGCCTTCACGCCAGAAATTGCGAAGTCGCTTAGATGATCGTCCTCCACGCTCGCCCGAGCCCCGGATTCCGCGCTGCTGTCGAAGCGATCTTTGGCACCGGGGCCGTTACCCATGTAGACGAGGGCGAACCCCTTGACGCCGTGGCGGGCGACATCCGTGTTCTGCTGCACGTGCTGACGCCTGTTACGGCAGAATTCATTGCTTCGGCACCAAAGCTGAAGCTAGTCCAGAAGCTTGGTGTCGGCGTCAACACAATCGCGCTCGACTCTGCGCGCCAGCATGGGGTGGCAGTGTGCAACATGCCGGGCACCAACAGCCAGGCAGTCGCTGAGATGGCCCTGTCGCTGATGCTTGCCGTTTTGCGCCGTACCTGTTTTTTCGATGGGCGCACGCGCGAGGGGAAAGGATGGTCAGCAGACCCCTCCGAGCTGGACAGCGTTGGTGAAATCGGGGGGCGCACTGTCGGACTTGTCGGCTTTGGAAACTCGGCGCAGCGCCTTGCGCCTGTGCTTGCAGCATTGGGTGCGAAGGTCATCTACGCGTCGCGAAGCAATCATGTCGCCCCCTACGAGCGTTGGCAGCTTGATAGGTTGTTGGCAGATGCCGATGTCGTTTCACTGCACATGCCGCTGACAGACGAGACGCGCGGCTCGATCAATCCGTTGGCCATGAAGCGCGGTTCGGTCCTCATCAATACGGCGCGCGGCGAACTGGTCGACGAAAGGTCGCTGGCCGAGGCGCTTCGGTCAGGGTTTCTGCGTGGAGCCGGGCTCGACGTATTCTCTCAGGAACCGCTGCCCCGCGGACATCCCATGCTCGCGTTGCCCAATGTCGTTCTTGCGCCCCACATCGCATGGCTGACGCCCGAAACCCTCTCGCGCAGCCTTGTGGTTGCACACCATAACTGCCTCCGCCTCTCGGCCGGCGAGCCCCTGTTGCACCAGGTGATCTGATGTCGCTTCCAATCGTTCTCATAACAGGTCAGCTGCTCACAGAGCCTGTATGGGGACCGCTTCTTGAAGCCTGGCTGGACCGTGAAATTGTCATCGCCGACAACCGCAGCGATGATAGCATCGGCGGGATCGCCCAGCGCCTGCTCGACGCTGCACCTCCGCATTTTGTGCTTGTCGGGCATGCAATGGGTGGTTTTGTCGCCTTTGAGGTGCTCCGCCGCGCGCCAGACAGGGTCGCGACGCTGGTGCTGATATCAACCCTCGCGTCGGCCGATGGACCGGCCCAGACTGCCCGGCGGCAGGGCTACATCGATCTCGTAGAAAGCGGCCGTTTTGCGGATGTGGTGGAGGAGCGGATTCCCATCCTGTTCCCGGAAGCCAAGCGGGCCGACGCGCGGCTGCTGGGGATTGCACGCACAATGGCGGCAGAGACCGGCGCGGAGATTTTCCTCCGCCAGCAGCGCGCCATCATGACTCGCATCGACAGCCGCCCGTCGCTGGCCGCGATAAGCATACCCACGCTGCTGATCTGGGGCGATCAGGACGGAATTACCAGCCGTGCGCATCACGAGGAGATACTGTCTGCCATTCCGTCCGCCCGCTTCGTGATAATCGCTGGCGCGGGGCATTTGCCGACAATTGAGGCGCCTGAAAGTGTCGTACCCTTGTTGACGGACTTCATCGACTCCTAGGAAAGCTCAGACCGGATCATCGCCACCCCGTCCACCATTGCCTTCAGCTTTGCCTGGGAATGCGTGCGACTGTGATACTTCATGCCACAGTCTGGCGCGATCCAGAGCCGATCCGCATCCACGTAGCGCAGGGCATCCCGAATGCGGTCAGCCACTGTCTCCGGCGTTTCAATATCCGGAATCGACAGATCCAGAACGCCATACATGATTGTCTTGCTCGGCAGTTTGGCAAGGATTGCCGGGTCAAGACCGGGCTGGGCCGCTTCAATAGAGATCACATCCACGACCGAATCATTCAGCTCGGCCAGGAAGTCATAGGCCTGTGGTTTTGCCACACCCGCTCCATGTACCATCGCATAGCCGAAACAGATGTGCAGGGCAGTCATTCCGCTTACCCCGTCCAGCGCTCGGTTGATGGCATCGATCGCGTAATATTGCGCTTCATCCGCACGCGCCTGCAAATACGGCTCATCCAACTGGACCACATCAATTCCAGCTGCGAACAGGTCCCTGACTTCGGCATTCACTGCGTCTGCATAATCCATCGCGAGCGACCTGGCGTCAGGATAGAAGGCGTTTTCCGCCTGCTGCGTCATGGTGAACGGGCCCGGCAGCGTCAGCTTGACCGGCTGTGTCGAATGACGGCGCAAGAAGTCTGCATCCTGCGCCTCTATGGGCCCGATTCTGCGGATCGGGCCGGATACGAGGGGCACAGGGTTAGCCTTTCCGGTTCGATCGATCGCCGTCCCGTGCCGTTCGGAGTCGATGCCCGACAGGGCGGTTGCCAAGCGGTTCGAGTAGCTTTCCCGGCGCATTTCCCCATCGCCTATGATGTCGATTCCCAGCTCTTCCTGATCGCGAATGGCCATCAGCGTTGCTGCATCCTGCGCATCCGCGAGCCAAGGTGCCGGAACGCGCCAAAGCTGTTCTGCGCGCACCCTCGGTGGAAGGCTTGCCTTAAGGCGATCGCGGTCGATCAGCCAGTCGGGCTGGGGATAGCTGCCGACAATGGCCGTAGGCAGAATGGGGTGAGGGCGCACGGCTATTCCTGCAGAATTCAACCTTTGCCATAATTGATTAGTATTCTATCCAATTCAAGGCCGATAATAAGTGGGATGACGGGCAAAGGCGCTTGTCCAGGGGACAGACTGTTACCGGGCCATTGCAACATCGTTGCCGGCCATGGCTGTGGCCACTATCATGCCCGCACGCTTGATCCCATTTGCCTCGACAGGATCGTGCGCGACGTCACGCTCGTCGAATACGGCTGTCCATGCTGCAAACTCGAGACACACACCGTCCGGATCAAAGAAATAGACAGAGCGGACGTAGACGCCGTCATGCATATGATCCGACGTTTGGGTCGGCGAGTTGTCATGGTTCAAAATCTTCGTTACCTTGATGCCCTTGTCTACAAGTCTCTGATAATATTCATCGAATTTTTCTGACGGCACATTGAGGGCGATGTGATTCAGCGACCCGTGCGCAGTCATGAAATTGCCTTGCGTTGGAAGCGCTTCAGGCGCCGAGATGCCGGGAACCGCTTCCGGTGCGCCGTCGAACCAGAAGAAGGCAAGACTGTCGCCGTTGCCCATATCGAAGAAGAAGTGCTGGCCATGCCCGCCCGGCAGGTCGAGTGTCTTCACGAGAGGCATACCCAAAACATCGCGGTAGAACTCCACGGTGCGCGCCATGTCCTTGCACACCAGTGCCAAGTGATTGACGCCGCGGAACTCGAATTCTTTATTGTGACGGGTCATGGTTTCTCTCCTCGAAGGTCAGCGTGGCTGGGCGCTGGGACGGCCCTTCATCCGGGCCTGCCAGCGCAGCAGGTTGGTGCAGACAGGGTCAATCGGCTGGCCAACCGACGTTCCAAATTCCACAAAGGCGAACAGGAGGATGTCGGCAAGCGTGAGCTTGTTACCGGCAATGAAATCGCGGTCTGCGAGGTGCGGGTCCAACCACCTGAAACCATCCTGCGCGACGGCTTTCAATCCTGCAGCCGCTTCGGGCAGAACACGTATCCTAGGCTCGAACAAGGCCAGCCCTTCTGCAAAGCGAAAACCGTTGACCAGCGGCTCGCAGATTTTAAGGTCGACGCGCCTTGCCCACATACGGGTGTTGGCCCGCTCCTCGGCTGTGATGCCGATCAGTGGCGGCTCAGGAAAGCGTTCATCCAGATACTCGCATATGGCGGTCACCTCAGTCAGGATGGACCCGTCGTCCAGTTCAAGCGCAGGCATCTGGCCGGCTGGATTCACGCCCGGATAATAGGGCGGGCGCCGGTTCTCCCCACCGTGAAGATCTATCTCGACCTGCGGGAGGGCTAGGGCTTTTTCAGCCAAGAAAATCGACACCACAACAGGGTTCGGGCCGACCGAAGTGTAGAGTTTCATCTCCGACCTCCAATCACTTTCCATCTCATTCCAGATTTCAATTGTCAACCTGCTTTACGATTATCGGCGCGCAACACACCGGGTTCATCAAGGTGCGGTGCGGGGCGCACCAAGGAAGTCCGCAGCGCTGAAGCCTTCTGGCGCAGCGATTTCGACAATGGGGTCCTCGCGGGCATCATATTCCATCCGCAACGCCCGCGTGATCACGGCATGCATGTCGTACAGGCAGGTGATATAAGTGAATTCGAATATCTGCTCGTCCGACCAGAAGGCCTTGAGCTTGTCGAAAACCTCCAGAGGTACACGGCCTCCTGCCTGGGAAAGGCAGTCTGCGTAAGCCAGAACGGTGCGTTCCTGCTCGGTGTAGCAGTCGGCCACGGTCCAGTAGGCGATAGCGGCGATCTTCGCTTCGCTCACCCCCAGGCCGCGGAGGGATTTGCAATGCTGCGAAAAGACGAACTGGCTACCCTTGACCCAGCCTGCACGGGTTTGCCCCAGCTCGCGCAGCACAGGGTCGATCTTGCGCGCCGGGTGGCGATAGACGGCAAAGCCATCGACAGCGTGCTTGAAGATGTCGGGCGCCAGAGCGAATACTGTCCACCAGTCGCCCGGTGTTCCCGTCGCGGTGCCCGGCTCGGCAACCGGATCGCGGTCCCCGAAAAGTCGATCATAGTATCTCTTCACCGTCTCGTCGGACACTTCCGACCGTGGAACCTGGCGCAACACGGGCATTCGCTGCTCCTCAAGCAAATTTGCGGAATTCGGCGACATGTGCGGAATCGAAATACTCATCGAGCCGCGTGATTCTTCCCTTCACAACCCTGCAGATGATGGCGCAAGGCAGGCGCACTGCCACATCGTCATGTGCCCGCCTGCCCGTCAGCGCATGCTGCTGCACGAAGCCTCCCGGAAAGACGTTGAGCTGCCGCTCGGCGTAGTGCCGATCCTTGATCCGCTCGACCATCCCGGCAAGCGTAGCGGCGGTTTGCCCGGGAGTGGCGACCAGTTCATCGGTGTTGTGCCAGATTTCGCCATCGGGCGCGAAGCACGTCATCATGGTCTCGATATCACCCTGCTCGATCGCATCAAACAGCCGCTTTGCCAGCGCCGCGTTGTCGTCCGCTTCTGCCATCATCCTTCCCTTCGGCCGGCGCCGAACATGCGGCCGCCGTTGGCAGCAATGAGCCCATCGATATCATCGCCGCGGTAGTCCGGATCGGCAGACTCGCCGAAGGCCGACAGCATGTCTGCCGTTACCTGCTCCGCCATCGCCTTCCACTCAGGGTGGGTGAAGATCCAGAATCTGTTCGCTTCAATCGCGCGCACGACATATGCGCCGATACGGTCGGGCGACATGCCACCGGCAAGCACGCCTTGCATCGCAATGCTTGTCGCCGCAGCCGCGCCCACTTCGGTTGTCGCAGGGCGAAGCGTTCTGGTCGTTTCCACTATGCGCGTGGCCGACATGCCCGGCATCAGAACGGACACCCCAACTTTCGTGGCCGCGAGTTCATTGCGCAGCGCCATCGCTATGCCAAGCGTCGCATATTTGGAGCTGATATAGGCAACCGAGATAGGCGGCGGCACAATGGCGACCATGGACGACGTCATGACGAGATGGCATGCCTCGCCACTAACCTTCATGCTGCCCAGGAAAGTTCGGCAGGCGTAAAGATGCGCATGTGCATTGACGCCATAATTCCAGCGCCAGACTTCAGTGCTGTAGTCTTCGAATGCGCCCGAACCGCCGCCGACACCGGCGTTGCTGACAAGTATACGCACCGGCGCAAACGCCTGTGCAACCGCGCCGGCATTTGCCCAGCTATCCTCGCTGGTGACATCAAGCTGAATGGCGAGGACGTTCGCACCATTCTGTCTTAGCAAGTCGGCAGCGGCCTCGACGCCGCTGCCATCGATGTCCGCGAGTATGACGGATGCACCCCTTGCCGCCAGAGCCCGTGCCATTGCGAAGCCCAGTCCGCTCGCGCCGCCAGTGATGAATGCAGTCTTGCCTGCGACATCGGTCATTCGACGAAGTCCCTCATATCCTTGTCGAGATACCTTGTCATCATGAACTGCGCGAAGCCTGCCACCAAAGTGAAGGGCATGATCGCCATCAGTGCCCAGCGCAGGCTGTCGTCGCCGTGGACCGGCTTCAACATGTCGCTGATCACGCCGACGAACAACGGCCCAAGGCCCAGGCCAATGATGTTGAACATGAGCATCAGAACAGCCGCTGCTGTGGCCCGAGAGCGAGGAGGGGTCAGATTCTGGACAAGCGCAAGAGCGGGCGCCACATATACTGTGCAGGCAGCCATTGGAACCAGCATGAGCGCGAGAGACATTTGCCAGCTATTGGCAAGCAGCGCAGCGACAAAGGTCGGCACGATAACGAGCGTGGCCAGCGCCGGTATCGTACCATAGGCGCGAGGCGAAATCTGCGCCCGCCGGCTCACCAGCCAGCCGCCCCCCAGAATGCCGATGCCGAAGGTAATGCCCGCCGCCGGTGCAAACCAGGTTGCCAGTGCCGACAGGGGCATGCCCTGCGTCCGGATCAGGAAGGCGGGAATCCAGTTCAGCATGCCATAGCTGACAAAAGCCGAGAGACCGCTGCCAATCATCAGTAACCTGAGCGACGGCCGCTGCCAGAAGATGGACAGGGTCTGGAGAAACGGCAGGGCTTCATCCACCGGCTTGTTTGTATCCATCTGTCCGCGCGGCGGTTCACGGACGAGCCAGATAAGGATCGGCGCGATCAAGATTCCCACCACACCCATCAGGATGAAGGCGTTGCGCCAGCCGATAGTGGTAGCCGCCCATCCGCCGAAGGCTGCGCCGACGAAAACGCCGAACGGTCCGTTCAGGGTGAATATGCCGATCGCCATAGGGCGCCGGGCCGGGGGATAATAGTCCGCGATAACGGACAGCGATGGCGCGGTCCCGCCGGACTCTCCAGCGCCGACACCGAAGCGCATCAAGGCAAGCTGCCAAAAGTTCGTGGCCAGCCCGCAAGCTGCCGTGAACCCGCTCCACACGATACATGCAATGCCAATCAGCTTTACCCGATTCCAGCGGTCGGCGATCATCGCCACGGGAATGCCCATGATGGCGTAGAAGAGTGCAAAGGCGAGGCCCGTGAGCAGGCCGAACTGGGTGTCGCTAAAGTCCATTTCGGCACGGATCGGTTCGACGAGCACCGAAAGCAGTTGCCGGTCGACGAAGTTGATCGTGCCCACGATGAACAGCATCACAAGGGCCACATTGCGACGAGCGGCAAACGCGCGATCGGAAGGCGCGGCCCCTCCTTCAAGGCTGGTCGTCTGGGTCATCGCTCTCCCCGGGCGCCGGTCTGGGTTGCTTCGCCGCGTCCCTTGCAAATCCTTAGGACTTTAAGTTTATCTGTCAATGTGGTTTACGATTACAGCTTAAGTGGGAGGAGGACTGCCGTGGAAATTTCGGGGAAGACTGTGATCGTCACGGGTGCGGCGTCGGGCATCGGTCGCGCTACCGCTCTGCGTCTCGCCCAACATGGGGCAGCCGAAATCGCATTGGTGGACCTAGACGGGCTCGGCCTCGAGGAAACGTCGAGGCAGGCAGTGGCGCACGGTTGCCGCGCGACGGTCCACATGCTCGATCTTGCCGACCTGGAGGCGACCGAACGCTGGTTCACGGCGCATGGCTCGGTCGATATCCTGCACAATAATGCTGGCGTCGTATCAGGCAGCCCCCAGTTTCCCGAGGCCGACGTCGCGAGGCTGCGCTGGATCATCGATGTGAATCTAACCTCCCTCGTGACAGCAACACAGATCGTTGCACAGCAAATGCGTGAGCGGGGCGGCGGTGTGATTATCAATACCGTCTCGACAGTGGCGCTGGGAACAGGGTTCTACGATGCCATGTACGCCACCACCAAGGCTGGCGTGATGATGTTCACGCGCTGTTGCGCCGGGCTGCAGGCTCAGTGGAATGTGCGTGTGGTGGGCGTGTTGCCCGGGCTGACCGACACGCCGATCCTGTTCAAGACAGGGGCGGACGGCGCAGCCGACTGGATGATCCCGGTTTTGGAGAACAACGAACGCTGCACGCCAGAGGATATCGCAGACGGCGTGATCAACCTGATTGAAGACGAAAACCGCAAGGGCGGTGACTGGGTCGCCATCCGACGGCAGTCAGGCAAGGTCGAGCGACAGTGGGGCCATGCGGATACGCTTTAGCGTGTGGGAGCGGAAAGCATATTCTCGCCGAACAGGTTGGACCATTGTTCTTCGGTCAGGCGTGGCCGCGCGCTGGAGAGGTTTGGAGCGTTCCTGACATCGGTGCCTGCTAACACGGCAGGGCGGTTCCCGATCGTATCGAACCAGCGCTCGACGGCGGGAAATTTGTCGAGCGTCAGACCAATGGCGCGGATTGCCCGCGTCCAAGGCCATGTGGCGATGTCCGCGATAGAGTATGTGCCTGCCAAAAAGGCTTCTTCACTCAGGCGGCCGTTCAAAACATGCAGCAGCCGGATCGTCTCATTGCGGTAGCGTTCGACGGGGTAGTCCTGTCCCTCCGGCGCATAGCGGATGAAGTGATGGGCCTGTCCTTGCATCGGGCCAAAGCTCGCCATCTGCCACATCAGCCATTGCTGCGCCTGGCTTCGCCGTCTGAGATCGGTCGGCAGCAGCTGTCCGGTCTTTTCAGCCAGATAGAGAAGAATGGCGCCAGACTCGAACACCGGCAGCGGCGCCCCGCCACCGATGGGTTCATGATCCACGATGGCGGGCAGGCGCCCGTTCGGATTGATGCGGCGAAAGTCGGGCGTAAGGTGGTCACCGTTGAGCATATCCATCTTGAAAAGCTGGTGGGCAACGCCGATCTCTTCCAGCATGATGGACACCTTGTGCCCGTTGGGGGTCGGCGTGAAATAGACATCGATCATCGCAATCGTCCTTCGGAATGCGTGGCGCGGGCCGCAGAGAAAGCCCTTTCGAACGCTGCTCGCCCTGCGGGATGGCCTATAACATCAAGGGCTACGCCGGCGATCTTCCAGCCCGAATCCCGATGCAGCATATGGGTGTATCGGCCGATCAGGTCGCCCGAAATCTGTTCGCCATCAACCTCGGCGAAATGCGCTGCATCGACGATGCTGGAAACGGTCGCCCTGTCTCCAACGATCGTCACCCGCAAGTTGTGGATGCGATGGGCGGTGCTGCTGAAACCCTCCAGCAAGCGGCAGCGGTCGGTCCATGCGTCAGCCGTTATCAGGCCAAAGATCGATCCGATTGCGCCATAGTCGATCATCAGCTCGTCGCAGAAAAGGGAGCGAAAGGCGCTCCAATCCCGACTGTCGAGCGCGTCGGCGTAACTCAGCACGACAGCAGTTGCCGCTTCCCGGTCCAGGAAAGCGGCAAGGTCCGCTAGGCCATCCGGCATTTGCCTAGAACCGGAAACCCGCCTCGATGGCGATGTTGCGGCCAGGCTCGACATACAGAATCGCACGCGACACCGGGGTGATCGGTCTTGGCAAGTTGAACGCGCTGCCTGTGGTCAGTTCGTTTGTCAGGTTCTTGCCAATCAACGCAACATGCCAGCGTTCGCTCGCGGGGGTCACCTGAATCCGCATGTCGACCTTCGCATAGCCCTTTTGCAGGCCGAACAGAGGGCTCTGGTTATCCGAATTGAAGAATTTGGTCCGGCCGGCCAACACCACTGTCGTGTCCAGCCGGAGGTCGGAGCTCAGGGGAACACGCGCAGTTCCCTGGACACTACCGGTGAAATCGGAGGCCAGCGTGAGCGGCGCGCCTGCTATGTTGTTCGCCGCAATGCTCGCCGGGCTGGCCGGATTGCATTCGGTTATCGGCTGAGTTGCAAGGCAGGCAGCACCCGGGAAGTCGAGATATTTCGCATCCTGCCACGAAGCTGACGCGTTCAAGGTGAAGCTTGGGCTCGGATTCCAGATCAGCTGACCCTCGATCCCGCGTGAACGCGCACTGGCGGCATTGCCCGTCTGAAAGGTTGAGATTGTGGGGTTATAGACTGAAACCTGGAGATCGGAGAACTCCAGATCATAGACTGCGGCGTTCAGGATCAATCGACCACCTCCGAACGTCGACTTTACGCCGACCTCAATGTTGCGCGACCGCTCGGGATCGAAGATGAATGTTGCATCTCTTGTTCCATAGGTGTTGCTGACGAACCCGCCCGATTTAGAGCCTCGGGCATAGGTCGCGTACCCCATCACGGTGTCGGAGAAATCATATTGTACCGTGACCGACGGATCGAGCAACCCCTCGTTGATACGCCCGCTAGCGCTGGTGAGCGGTCGGAGCGGGAACGGGCCATAAACGAGCTCCCCATCAAAGGTCCCATCCTTGCGCGTATTGGTATAGCGAAGGCTGCCAATAACGCGAAAAGCGTCGCCGAGGTTGAGCGTTCCTTGTCCAAAAACGGACAAGGTCCTCGAGGTCTGTCGAAAATTCGTCTGCAGCAATCCGAAATAGTTGAGAGCAGCAATGTTAAATCCGCCTAACTGAGTCAGCTCGTACGTCGATCTATCGTAGTATCCGCCAATAATGTACTCCAGCGTCTGCCCCTCAGGTGATAGCAGACGGATCTCCTGCGAAAATTGGTCGAAGCGCTCTGGAAAGCTGTTGTACACTGTGTTCTGCGTGTTGTTCAGCGTTTCCGGAATGGTCTGGTCAAACCCGTTAACGATGTTCGAATCGAACCAGGAATAGCCGGTTACCGACGTGATGACGTGGTCGCCTACTTCGATATTGGCTGTAACAGAGCCAAGCACCGATTCGGTTTCCTGCCCTTCCTGGCCGAGCGCGCTGTCTTCAAGATAACGAGTCAGGCGCGGTCGTTGGGGCGTGTTCACAGCGCTTGAGACGGTGACGCCGCCGCGAATATCCTGATTAGCATACTCGAGTTTTGCAGTGAGATCGATGCTGTCCGATGGCTCCCAGCGCAGCGTTCCGCGCACCAGATGTTGTTGGAGGCGGGGATCATCAGTGTCGGTTGCGCGGTTATAGATCCAGCCATCCTGGTCCTGGATGCGCGCAGCAATGCGGAATCCGAGCGTATCGCTGATAGGGCCGGATACGAATCCGGATACGTCATAGCCCTTGAAGTCGAAATTGTAGGCTGCAGTCACCGACCCCTCGAAGTTTCGGGTCGGCCCGCGCGAAATAATGCTGACGGCGCCGGCAGGGGTGTTCTTGCCAAACAGTGCGCCCTGAGGTCCACGCAGCACTTCCACACGCTCCAGATCAAAGAAGGGAGCCTGCGCCTGGCGATTCCGTCCGGCATAAATTCCGTCCATGTACATGCTAACCGACTGATCGAACGAGAAGTTTGCAGGTGGGGACCCGAAGCCGCGGATATAAATGACGTTATTGCCTGCTGTCGTCTGCACGAAGACGTTAGGTACGAGGTTCATGACCGAGCGAAAATCATTGCTGCGGAAAGCGTCGAGCTGAGCGCCGCTGACGACCTCAATCGAGATCGGCACATCCTGAACATTCTGCTCTCGCTTCTGTGCCGTCACAATGATGTCGGTGAAACTTGTCGCTTCGGCAACCGACGGATCATTCGCGGTACCCGACTGTGCGACAGCCGGCGCAATCGCGACCAGCATCGCAATGGCGGCAGCACCCGACATCAAACTGTGTTTCAAGGACTTCATATTCACCTCCCACAAGGTCTTCTCAGATTGCGCCGAAATCTCCGCTCGCGTCCGTCAATCTGATTGACCCTTAGTTTACTAATGGTATCAGGCTTGTCCATAACTTTCTGGGAAGGGTGGTCAACGTGGTGGAGGCCATTGTGGAGAAGTCGCAATCCGGTTTGCTGACATCGCATCTCTGCACCGTCGAGTTCGAAGTTGACGGAGGGCTGATCGCTATCGGCGCTTCGCCCTTCGGCGAGCAGAGACTCGGCTATGTGACAGGCGGCCGATTCCTCGGGCCGCGCCTGGAGGGGATAGTACTGCCAGGCGGCGGCAACTGGTCGCGAAGTGGGCGCCTGGGCGCCGACACGTCCGTCGGCACCTTCGATGCGCGCGTTGTGTGGCAGACGAGCCAGGGCGAGTTGATTTACGTTACATACTCGGGCCGCAGCCGAGTGCCTGATGATGTGCGCGCAATGTTTGCCGATCCGGCCGCGCCACCTGTCGATCCTTCGCATTATTATCTGCGCATCGCGCCGGTATTCGAAACAGCCAGCAGCAGGCTGAGCTGGCTGAACGGCGTGCTTGCGGTGGGAGTCGGCGAACGAACCGACTTCGGTGTTCGGCACATCTTTCACCAGATCGATTGATCTCTGAGGCGCAGTCATGATTGACCTACACTACGCAGCAACGCCGAACGGCCAGAAGATCGCCATTATGCTGGAAGAGACTGGCCTTGCCCATCGCGTGCTTCTCTATGACATCTTCGAGGGCGACCAACTGACTGCCGAATTCGGCCGCATCAATCCGAACCACAGGCTGCCCGCCATCGTCGATCACACCCCGCATGGAGATGGCGAGCCGGTAATCGTGTTCGAGTCCGGTGCTATCCTGCAATATCTGGCCGAAAAGAGCGGCCGCTTCCTCGCGCCATCAGGCGCCGAGCGGGCCGCGACGCTATCGTGGCTGACCTGGCAGGTGGCCGGACTTGGGCCAACGGGCGGGCAAGCCAGCCACTTCCTGCGCTACGCGCCACCCGGGCAGGACTATGCGGTCGAGCGTTACACGGGTGAGTTGAAGCGGCTGTTGACGGTGCTGGAAAACCGCCTGTCCAACAGCGCCTATGTTGCCGGCAATGCCTATTCAATTGCTGATATTGCAGTCTGGCCGGGCCGGGCATCGGCCTTCGTGATGGGCATGTCTTTGGACGACTGGCCAGTCACCCGCGGCTGGTTCGAGCGCATCAAAGAGCGCCCAGCAGTTTGCAGGGCATTGACGCGATCGGACCTCGCGCCCCCGGCGAAATACCTCGGACGAAACCAGCTTCTGGACAAGCGACAATGGTCGAACATGTTCGGAGATGCGAACTTCAACGCCGTACGGGCGACTCCGATTCCACAAGCATGACGTACCAGAATTCGAACTTCAACGGGCAGAGTGCTGGCGTTCGCCCCAGAGGATGGATCGGTGCTCATCGGTGAAGCCGCTCAGCCCACCCTCGATTGTTTCGGCACGCGCGACGCCCACCTTCATTCCCTTTTTTACAGCAGGACGCGCCATCATGGCTGCCGACCAGCGTTCGATGTGAACGTAACGCCCCGACTTCTCGGTCAGCTGGCGCCGCAGGAACGGAAGCGTTGCCATGTCGGCGATGCTGTAGTCTTCCCCGGCCAGCCATTCGGCCTGACCCAACCTCCCGTTCAACACCATCATCAGCCGGTCGACCTCTCGCGTGTAGCGATCAATCGGGTATTGGTGCCGCTCTTTCGCATAGTGCGTGAAATGCACTTCCTGCCCGAACATTGGGCCAATGCCGGACACCTGAAACATCAGCCATTGCCAACACAGCGCCTGCGCGACAGCGCCGTTGGGAAAAAATCGGCCGGACTTTTGCGCGAGGTACAGCAGGATTGCGCCCGTTTCCCACAGAACGAAGCCCGGACCGTCCGGCCCTACGTCATCAACGATGACAGGGGTCTTGTTGTTCGGGTTCAGCGCCAGGAATTCGGGTGTCAACTGGTCGCCGGCAAGAATGTCGACATATTCCAGCCGCCACGGCAGGTTCATTTCGAAAAGTGCAATGGCAATCTTCCGCGCGTTGGGCGTCGGCCCACCGTACAATGTTATCATGTCATATTCCCTTCCGCTTCAAACAGATTCCGAAGGTACGTAGCCGCCATCACTGGCGATAATCCGCTGAGCCCGATGATGATTAGGATGCTATCGATGTGCTGGCCATGGAATTTCGGTGGTTGGAAGACATGACACCCGGCATGCTTGCGGCGAGGATCACTCTTGCGAAGGTTGAGAGGCAGGAAGCAGACGGTCGGCTGGGCTTAATCGGCCTTCCGTCCGACGGGCACCAATGCGGTGTGATGCGCCCATGATGACCTCGATGATCTGGCTCCCCGCAGCCTTTCTCGCTGGGCTGTTCCAGGCTTGGCGAACTGCATTGCAAAGGCGCTCGCGTGACACCCTGTCTGTGAACGCTGCAGGCTTGGTCCGCTATCTGTTCGGCCTTCCGATAGCCATCTTGCTGCTGGCCAGTTATTTGGGATTGTCAGCCTCCGGGCCGGTTCCCGCGATAGGTGCCAACTTCCTTGGGATGTGTCTTCTCGCCGGGGTTGCCCAGATACTCGCGACAAATCTGCTCATAATGGCTTTCGGTTTCAGCAACTTCGTGGTGGGCACGGCCTATTCCAAGACAGAAGCCGTGCAAGCTGCTGTACTTGCAATGATTCTGACAGGAGAAAGGCTGGAGCCTCTGGCGTGGGCAGGTATTCTGGCAGGGGTGACGGGCATCATCCTCCTGTCTAGCGGTGGGCAATGGATGCGCCCAGCCGAACTGGCGAGGGCCCTTGGTCAGCCGGCCGCGCTTTGCGGATTGGGTGCCGGCTTCCTCTATGCGATCACCGCACTAGCTGTCCGAGAAGCGACCGGTGCGCTGGGAACTGAAGACTTTGTGCTTACGGCGTTGTTGGCTCTGGTCGTGACTATGGCCATCCAGACCCTACTCCAGGGAGGCTATCTCCTCATGCGCGAACCCGATCAGATCGCACGAACTATCAAAAGCTGGCGGAACTCCAGTCAGATAGGCGTATTGTCCGCCCTGGGCTCGGCCTGCTGGTTTACCGGCTTTGCCGTCGCACCGGTAGCGCTGGTTCGAATCGTCGGCCAAGTCGAAATCGTGTTCACATTGGGCTTTTCGCGCTTCTACCTTGGCGAGCGCACGTCCGCGAGCGAAGTGGCCGGGCTGGCTCTCGTGGTAAGTGGCGTGGCCATTGCCCTGTTGTCGGCGTTATGACCGCTCGGGCTCTTGTATACTTGATACACGGCGGACAAACCAGACATACGGTTTCCCGGTGCGGCCTACAATCGCGATCCCCTTTTCGAGCTGCCCGCCATTTCATCGATACGGGCGCACCGCCGTGCAGAGAGCGGCTTCGGAGGCAGGGGCCTGTGATGAAAATGCAGGGGTCGGATGCCCCTGCTGTTGGCGCAACGTGGGCGCAGCGCGTCCCTAATCCGTGGCAGGTAACGCCAACGCACCCAGCAGAATTGCCCCTCGGATGTTCCTCGCCATCATGTCACTCCTCCCAACCAGTTCCCTTACCACCGCCTCTGTGAGTCTATTGGAATCATAGATTACTCGATTGAACTATCTAGATTCTGGCGTTAAGCAATCTGGCAAGTGGCTATGTGCGAGGAACGATGCCGAAAGCGGTGGTGGGTGAGCGGCATGAAGCAACTTCGGCTGCCGAGGCGCCAGCGCG